>Ga0307507_10006981_pt1 | contig 16775 bp, 14 predicted proteins | sample 7_EM_MG_FD_207223 | JGI IMG/M metagenome (GOLD analysis project Ga0307507, IMG submission 207223) | Populus trichocarpa ectomycorrhiza microbial communities from riparian zone in the Pacific Northwest, United States - 7_EM | ecosystem: Host-associated > Plants > Roots > Unclassified | place...
ATATTAAGTTTGGTGTTTCTTTTTTGTTTTTAGTTGTATATATATATATATATATATATATATTTATAAACTAAAAACAAAAAAGAAACACCAAACTTTTTGTTATATATAATGATATACGGTCGGCAAACTGGAGAAACTTCAACTCAGCTTCTTATATTCCCAACTGTCAATTCGTTTATGTCATTCGTGTTCATCGATTAGGCAAAGCTCCAAGACTTTCTTGAGAAAATTGCGATCATAAAATAAATAATTATAATATTTTTCATACAACTGTTGCCCACAGGTGAACTAGAACACCAAAGGCAAAATCTTCTCAATTGAATTAGTATATTTATCTCCAAGGTTTCCTATTCAGAGAACATCAGGGATTTCTAATTAGCATCTGAGATCAATTTTATATTTTAATATCATTATTGCTTAAATATAACTGGTTAAACAAAAAAAAAAAGTCACAGCTATATATTTCAGTGGGAAATTGAAGCTCTTTTGAGGCAAAATTTCCTTCCCTGCGCCATAGAATTGGAGTTATAGGTGTGCCTTTCTGCCCCAAATTACACTATTACGGCTTTCCGAAGCACACTATTCTCTAAATCCAAAGGAGACATGCATATCTTTTGAATTTCTTGTCAACTTTCATGCGCCATCTTGTTTCGTGAACAAGATGGTAATGTTGTAGAAAAGTCTATCAACGATTATTTCAAGCCTAATTTTGTTCTTATAAACTATAGTTGAAAACTTCACCATTGCATCTAGCAATCATCTTTCGTGTTGAAATGGCATACCAAAGTTGCACAGTATGCTATCATTTATGTCCAATGCATCCCAAATTGGAATATTCGTACAATTTCTGTAGCAGCACTTTAGCCTTCATCCAATCTGTTGGAGAGGAAAAGGCAGATAAAAACATAGTTGCTTCCAACAGATAGTGCAACTTCATGTTTAGGATTTGAAACAAACTGGATAGACATCAATCCGAACCAATCCAAATACGTTGAAAAATAAGTTGGATATTTTATAGATTGTTAGGATTCGGATTAGGTTCTAGTATGAATAGTTAAGATAAAGTTGGGTTTCCAACTATCGTTTCACCCAACCCAAAACCCGATGCAAGATTTATTTATGCAGCACCAGCAAGTTTAATACTCAATAAATTATGGAATGACTCGAACAGTTACCGTCATTTTCTCTAATCCAATACTAGCCAATTTTGGGAATCAAAAGGAGCATTGGCTGCGCAACCTGAACCTAGGATGCAGGATAAGAAAATAAGATCTAACAATTGGATGTCCTTAGCCTACGAAGCAACCTTAATGCCCTTGAATTTTACGCAACAACTAACAAGGGATACTCGACTGGGTTCTGTATTTAACCTGGCATTGTTTCAGAGACATGCCGAGTTTTGCTTGTCCGCCATACATTTCCAAGGATAACATTCAAGATACAGGTCTTGTTAAATTGAATCCAATTCTCCCACTCAAGGCCAGACAAAACATGAGGGCAATAACAGCACAAGATTTGCTTAGTATAGCATGCTCAAGAAATCACCAAGCATGATGATGCTTTGAGTCCTATTTAGAAATTTCACGTGCGGATTGGGGGTTGTTTGGTGAGCCCAATCTTTTACTAAACTATGAAGTTATAAATCCATCCCACTTCAAGATTTTATCAAGAGGGCTCAGCCATACCAACGTCCAAAACTGTACTAATTGGAGCCCCCCAACCGAACACAAACACACAAAAAAATAAAAGGAAAAGGGGGAAACAGTGCAAGTCAAGCGTAGCTTAGCCTTTCATCAAATAATCTAAGCCTTTAGCCCGAACAAATATATACCTTAGTTAGTAGGGCACGAAACTAACCAGTTTCGCTTGTTGTTCAACCATCCTATGGTCAAGGTCTGAAAAACACTACGAACAAAATGCTTAGTTTCAACCTTCATGAAGAAATTATGCTGTGCCTTGCGAGTTTTGGTTGCACATGCTATCAATTTCAGTTTCTCAGTAAAAAAAGTAGGCTCTGAAAAACACAGCCTGCTCATGACGAGCAGAACTAAATACAACAAAAGTCTCATTCTTCTTCAGGTGGCCGTCCGAGTATCTTTTTCTACATCGAGTACTACATTAGTTACTACAACAAATGCCACACCTGGGCTTCAGATAAGCAGAAAGGTTGTAGCATAAAAAAAGAAGGCTCACATAAAGTAGCAATCAATCTCCACTTGCACAGCCTCCACAACCACAATGCACACACTCAACAACCTTCTCTTCCCTCAAATGCTTGGGAACCCTGCACACACAAGTTGTGCCAAAGTTGTGATCCCTGGGCTGGATGCAGCGTAGACAGCACAGTCGTTCATATCCTGGCTGTAATTCAAACAAAGAAACTCAACATCAACAGACTTCAAATATTCACGGATCAAAAAAGCCACACTTCATGCACTACACATTCAAAATTGCAAATCCAAAAGCAAAGTAACAGAATTCAAGATGAGCAATCTAACTCACATGTGCATCAAACTGAAAGACAAACCAAATATAGGATCCAAAACTTGCAATTTAGCTCATCTACAAATCATACTAAATTAGCAACTAGCTCAAATAAATATCAAACTCACTCAAATATTATTTGAAACCATTGATTGAAGTGAACACTAAGATAGCATTTGGTTAGCGTCCCTTGATAGAAAGGACATAAACATATTTGATTTATACAAGGGCAGAGATAGTGTCTCTAAGACAATTTTAGAGTGAATTTTATCCTAAGGATAAGGGGACATGCACCTCTGTCCTAACTATCCCCGTCTTTTCTATCCTGAAATTTAGAGTGAATTTTTATCCTAAGGATAAGGGGACATGCACCTCTGTCCTAACTATCCCCGTCTTTTCTATCCTGAAATTTAGAGTGAATTTTTATCCTAAGGATAAGGGGACATGCACCTCTGTCCTAACTATCCCCGTCTTTTCTATCCTGAAATTTAGAGTGAATTTTTATCCTAAGGATAAGGGGACATGCACCTCTGTCCTAACTATCTCCGTCTTTTCTATCCTAAAATAATAACCAAACGTTGCCTAATAATGCATTGGAAGCGTAAATTCATACACATTGAAGTGCATTTTATTGAAAGGGAAACATATTAGATGCTCGACAAGCTACAAACCCAATCACTTTTCTTACAAAACTCAGGCCAAGTATTTGTCAAACAAAAACAAATATCACCAATAAAGCAATTACAAAAAGTAAAAGCCATAAAAAAAGCAGCAAAAAACTAAACAAACCTTCTTCCATTTAGCGATTAGGTTACGATCCCCATAACCTTGGTCCAAGCAGAACTCATAAAGCTCCTTAGATATCTCACTCCTTCTATAATAAAGATCATAAACATATCGGCTCTTTTGATGTGTGATTTTGAAAATAGGCCACAGAGCCTCACACTTTCTCTTTCCATCATGTGGATCAAGTTCCGCTGTGAAAACATATATAAAAAAAAAAAGACAAAAATAAAAATCCATCAATCAACCAACAAAAAATAGAAAATAAATTAATTATATAATTGGATATCTAACCAACCTTCCCTCATCTTCCCATCGAGTTCGCGAAGCGTAGGCTCGATTAACTCCCATCCCTCCGGGTATTTGACCCTGTTTGTCCTCACTTTCGGCATTTTGACACTGCTTAGTTAGAAACCTAAAAGCAGTTTATATCATTCAAAATAAAATTATTAAATTTAAGATTGTCAATTTATGATTATAAAAGCTGAATTAGGGTTAGCAATTGAGTTTAAGAAACGAAAAATAAGGAAATAAATACAGGAATCATGTTTTGACTAATTAGGGTTTAACGAAGTGACCTCCGTTTGCTTGCTTAGCAGGATTATTTTGTGATTAAACCAGAAAAAAAAAAAGAAATTAAAAGAAAGTTCGAGAGAAAGACGAAGAGAGCTTACCGCAGCTCTGGATTTTATTTGAGCTTGTACGAGAACGCGAAAGAAGGTGACCTTGTACTTAGATTTCTTTTTATTTGTAAATAAATAAATAAACTAAAGGTTTTATTTTTTATAAAGAGAATTGGGCCAGATAATGGATCCACGGCCCATAAATAAAGGTTTTGGGTTGAAATGGATACTATTCCAGATGAAAAATCTATCTACGAGGCCCATGATAAGCGTGTCATATCCGAAGTTGGGTTTGGCCGTGGGTTTTTTTTAAAGTATGTTGAAACTTGAAATAGATACTTACTCGTACAGTTTTGATCCTTCTCGAACAGTTTTGGTTCGCTTTTCAATGGTTCAAAATTTCAAATATCAATGTAAAATACGAAAAGAATAGGAAAAAAATTACATGAAGTACGGTTCACTTTGAAAAATAAAAAATAAATTAAATTCATGATCCATAAAAAAATAAAAAAATATTTATATTTGATTTATAACTAATAGAATATATTGTTGAATTGTTTAAGTACACAAAAAGTTGAATATCTATGAGATGCGAATGCCAACAGGCTGAAAGCTTTGGAGAGGAAACTACAAATGAGGTGCCAGGAGGCAGTAGTACCTGTATAATGATCACAGGTTGAAGGCTTGGCAAGTGCATCTTAAAGAAATTAAAGCCATAACTCAGAGAATCTGTGTTTGTGTATCAAATAAGCAAAGCTCATTTATCCTTGTCGCGAAAGCAGGCATGCCAGTTCCGACTAAAGCACAACTAATTCATGAAAGATTGAAATTTCATAAATGTTTTCACAAACTGGGATGTACCTTAGAAATGTTCGATCAGGAAGACAGCACGAGTCAAAATCCAAATCAGAAAATAGATGAGGCTAATGATATTGTAACCATGTCCAGAAATTTCGCACTCATGGGCAATTATATTCTAGGACAGTGGAATTTTTCTGGATCTGCATCGTCCTGTAAAGGCTGCATCATTTTGATCTCAACAACCAGATTAATCGTTACCTTTGCATAAGCACAAACTACAGGTTTAACATCAAAAGCAACATTCACTTCAACTTTTCTGGTAATAGCACAAGACAAAGGGACAAAAACAGATCCCTGATGACCATGGGAGTTTGACATTAATCTACTTCGTGATAGATAACATGCAATTGCTTTAAATCACTAATGAAATGTTTGTGCAGGATGCTGAAGGTTGGACCAACCAGCATTTAACCGCAAGTTAATTTTTTTCAGCCAAAATGTTGTCCAACAATGATTCACAAGCATCTTCAAGTAGATCCAAAACCTGTGATGAAAAAAGAAATATCATGAGGTTATTGACAAACAAAATGCACTTGAGTTTCTTTTCTGATATGGACAGTAATCAATTAAGAAGTTTTGATAACTTTTGTGTCTATACAAGCGTACAATTTCTATTGTGCAGAATGGTCAAAGCTTCTATCATATGAAAATCAAAGCAGGCAAGTTAAGAGTTTAAAACTTAGATCAGGTACAAGCAGTTCGGCCTACTTTCTACATGAATGCAACACCATGGGTCACAAGGTGAGGGAAGTTGAAGTAGGGGGTTAAGAAAAGCAATCCTGTAACAAATACCGGAAGCCATAAGTATGATCTATAATCCAACGTGCATTGAAGGATCAGCAAGCACATCAGCAGTCCGATGAAGAGGCAGCTTCTGATTTGAAATAATATAGGTAATAAGTAAAGAAAAAAAAATGTAACCCAAGAAAGCCTGTATACCTTAGCTCTCTCTTTATGCGGCAGCATCTATATTGAAGTAAATCTCAGTTCATGTCTTTAAAATAAACTAATTCAATCACATGACATATTGTTCTAAATGCAGTTTAATGAAGAAAAACTCAAGCAACTTAAGTCCTGGTATTGAATACTTTATCAAGATTTCACAAATTTTCAAAACGAGCTCTGACCATTTAACTTAAAATGCTCATGCATTACCTTCTCAAAACCCTGCGGTCCACCATAGTAAGGATCCGGGACTTCAGTTTCTTCATGTTTCTTACAAAAAGAACACATTAACTTAACCTGCGAAAACAAGAGAAACATATGAGACTTAACAAAACAACCTCTATGCTAAAATTCATACCAAAGCCCTATAAGTCTTTCACTAACCTTCTTGTGTGCATCGTCGGGAAGTGTCTCTCTAAATTTCCATCTATTAAAAGCTTCCATTATATCCTCTGCACAAAGCCCAATTCAAACATAACAACATATCATCAAAAGAATTATAGAAGCTAATAAATAGGGGGGGGGGCATTTTTTGTACCTCTATTTTGCTTGTCCATAGCAAGAATGATATCAAAATCTCTAAAATCAGATGGCCGAATCGGCCTTGATATGGAAGTTATCTCAACCCCACGCCTTTTAGAAGCTGCCCTCATTCTTGGGTCAGCTGGATTACCCTTTATTAACCACGAAAACAACTATGTTGCTATTTTTCATCCTTTCTCTACAATCAAAGCAACAGATTTTTAGAAACATATGTGTACCTCATGGTAATCAATGGTGCCAGCAGAGTCAATCTTGAACTCAGAATCAAGTCCTCTCTTTTCAACAATATCAGTAAACACACCCTCAGCAGCTGGACTCCTACAAATGTTACCTAAACACACAAAGAGAACAGAGAAAGGTTTGATCTTTGTTGAAGAAGCCATTGATGATGATGATGCTTTGATCACTAAGGACCTGAAATTGATAGCACCGCTTGTGGGGTTTTTCTGATGATGATGATGATGGGAATATTGGAGAAATGGGTGTTTATTGATGAGAGGAAGTGGGTTTTTTAGAGAGAGGATTTTGGTGGCATTGTGGCAGAATTGTAAATTTAGAGGTGGCTTTGGAAACCTGGTATTAGTAGCACTGATGTACAGGGTAGTTGTTGATGTCCTCGCCATCCCTCCTGTGAGTGTGGAGGTGTTGCGAAGGATATTAGTGAGACGATGATGTTCAAGAACGAGAGCGATTTGTTGTGTTGGATTTTGGTTGGCCTTAAAATAAAATGGGCTGGTGATGGATATGTGGGTCGGGTTTTTTTAAAAAAAATATTTTTTATTTGAATATATCTTCATGTTATTTTGCATATCAATTAAAATTAAATATTTCATCTAAACGATCTTAAAAATACACTATCTTTGTCGACATGATGCATCCATCTTATATAAAAAAAAAAAAAAAAAGGCTCAAATTCTATCCACCGATATTTACTAATAAAAATATCTCTCAAAAATTATTTCTCTTTTTTTTTGTGTTTATTTTGAATATTAATAATTACAATTTAACATCATAAAATCTCTTTTAAAAACATGATTAGACCAACATTGGATCCTTCTACATCAATCTATATATAAATGCTGGTTTATCAAGAAATGTAAGATAAGATAGCATGCTAAGTTGACTGTCATGTCGATAGAATAAGATTTGAAGGAATTGCAGAAAGCTAAAATATTGAAGGATTGCAGAAAGCTAAATACAGCAGAAATATGGTTAAACCATGGAGAAAAGATAGGCAAACTGCACAGGGAGACTGATATGCTCAGATAAATAAGAGAGCAATGCTTCTTCACCTCCACATTCTCAATTACTTTCCCTCATTTCACGTTTCAACTCTAAACTAGAGTTAAAGGTATACATATATCTCATACTTAATAAGTTGCCGCCAATTTTCAGAATTACATTTACACTATATGCCATAAAGATATATTATATATAGTTACAATAATGATGCGAAACCTCATTTTTAAAAAAGAAAAGAAAAGAAAATCAAACATCTTTCCTTTCTCACATCAGATAATTCCAGGCTAAAACATCTCAAACACTCTTTGCTCTTCTGTATCCTTGACATCCTTAAACTTAGTGCAGTCCTTGTTCTGAGAGAATGTGATTGATGTAATTCCAGCATCGCAGTGTTTAGGCAGCTCTGGTGGAATTGTACACCGTATCAGAGCCCAATTAAGGCCGTCGAAGAAAGGGTGCTGTTTGATCTCTGCAGCCCCTTTGGCAGATCCTAGCCGATTCTCAGGTTCCTTTATCAACAATCCTCTAATCAAATCACGTGCATGAAAACTAACTATAGGGCTGCTGGGGAACTTGAGGCTTCGTGACACAACGTTGGACAAAGTTTCCTCATTTCCTGAGCCCTTGAAAGGCGTTCTACCATATAACAGCTCAAACAAGAAGATTCCAAATGTCCACCAATCAACAGCACTGCCATGACCCTCACCTTTGATTATCTCTGGAGCCAGGTATTCGTGAGTTCCAACAAAGGAGTTAGAACGAGCACTTGTTGGCTCCACTACCACCTGTGGCAGCGGACTGACTTGAGCAGCTAGGTCAGATTTTAACTTCTGAGATTTCGCAGCAGCAACTGATAGAAGTCTTGGAGTGAAACATGATACATGCCAGCTTGGATGGAGGCAGAAAGGATCGATGCAGCTAGCTTCAGAGCATGGACTCGACATCTTTTTTGCGGGCTCTTCAGCAGGTGTAGATGATTGAAGCAGAACTGGATTAACAGCACACCTGAGTGATAGGTCAAAATCTGAAAGCATGATGTGCCCATCCTCTCGGACCAGAATATTTTCTGGTTTTAAATCTCGATAAACAACTCCAAGCATGTGCAAATACTCCAGTGCAAGGAGGACTTCAGCAACATAAAACCTACAAACATGATTTTGTCAGGATGGATTGAAGAGACAAGGGGTAAAAATAAGTTAACAATAGTCAAGTACGAGCAGACCTCTTCTAGTATATTTACTTCTCTATCAAGGTTATTTACAAGTGTGTGCTCCTCAAATCAGGACTGGTTTTGGGCAGTTAAACGCCGATCCTTCTTTAGTTTATATTTTAATAAATATCACTACGATGGAGCACAATTCATATAGGAAGGACATAAGCACCCCTTTTTTTTTTGTGTGTGTGTGTGTATGGGTAGACATGGAACAAATTTCTGGCTACCAATCCATTCCATCTTTTGATTGATTAGTTAACGGCATCTGAACTTCTGAAGCATAAAAGCAGAAAGACTACACGTGTATCCATTGAAAAAACACATGGTAACAAATAGCACTAAGAAGGACTTGAATTACTTGAAGCTCTTGAAACTTGACAACGAAGTATAGACATGACTTACAAACAACCCAGAGATTGGGTCCATGCATTCTGAAATTGACATCCACTTTCTACTTAGTATGTTCCAGCTATGAGAGAGATGAAGGGTGACGTTCCCTAGATAAGAGCCCCCATCAAGTGCTCCACTTCTTTGGAGCAAAAGAAGCTGGCTGTCCAAATTGTGATGTGACGTAGCAATTAAATCACCAGCACACCTTCACATGTATCCATTCACTATACCTTCTATAACTAGCTTCCCCGTAAATTCATTTCTAAGAATTTGGTTTTTAAAACCTGCTGCATATCACCATGTACCAGTAAGACTGTTGCTCCATTAATTTGCTTCCCATTTACCATCAAGGCACACCAAATTCATAAGAAAGGCAGCTACTAGAGCCCAATTGATTATGATTCCCCAACCTTGACTGTAATTTCAGGTTTCCCATAAACTAACCTATCTTAAAGCAATTATGCCCATCATTTTCAACCTACAACTCCCCCCCCCCTTTATAGGGATGAAATGCTAGGCACAAACAATTTAACAGCCATCATATTGATGATCGATGAATGTGGAACAAGTGTTCGTGTGTGTGTACATGCGTCTGTGAGAGAGAGTTTGTGCCCTGCAACCCACCAACGCCCCACGTGTGTGAGGGGGAGAGAGTGAGAGACAGAGAGAGAGAAGGGTGTCCAAGTTGCATAGTATGCAGCAAAAAAGATTGTTAAGTCGAATAAAATACGCTGCAAAGCCTAAGCCAGGAAAATTTGCGAGAACCTAAATAGAAATTAGTACCTTGCGGCTTGTTCAGCAAAACTCCTGCCAGGTTGTTTCTGCCGCAGCACATGCAGATCTCCACCAGGACAGTACTCCATAACCAAGCAGGAGAGTTTATCTGACACAAAATGGGCATATAATGTAGGGAGAAAAGGATGGTCCAGCATCTGCAAAATCTTTCTTTCAGTTAGGGCCCTAGACATCTTCTTCCTGCTTGCCAAATAGTCGTTGTCCATCACCTTCAAAGCAAATAGGCAATTTGTACCACTTAGCTCAGCAAGATAAACAGACCCAATATCCCCACAACCAAGCTTCTTGATCAGCTTAAAATGTTTCAAACAAAAGCTTCCATGCTGCTTCTGAATATGGCGAATGGCTTCCCACCTCACGTCCTTTGACATGTGAGGCCGACTGCCACTACGACTAGACCCGCTTAAATTGCTATCATCACTAATACTCGTGCTACTACTATAGTCACCAATACTACTTTTTGAACTTTGAGAGAATTCCCCCTTTTCTCTTGATCTTGATCTTTCATCAACCTTTGTCGATATAGATCTCGTTCTGTTAACACCATTCAAACTAGAACCCAGCCTGCCTGAACTTGTGTCAGCAATGATTGAATTGTATTCAGTGCTGTGATTTGTACTGCTAGAAGCTGGAGAAGCTTTCGCACCTCCTCTCCTTCCACTCTCCAGCATACAGTCATGCATCGTGCTGTCCGAATTGCTTGTACTAGGATTCAGATCATTATTGACTTTTTTATTACTTGGATTAGAACTGCTGGAGGCAGAAGCTGAATCCTGCTTTACTTTCTTCTTAATGAAGTTTTTGCTCCTGAAGATTGGCTTGATGAAGCACGGAGCATTACATACAGAATTATTCACTGTACGACCAGGGCTTGAACCAGACACAGAAAGTAAGGAGGAAGCATGCAAATGGTTTTTCTCCTCTCCTGGCACTGGAGTTTTTACAGAAACTTTGATTGAGGCCAAAGCAATCTCATCTGCCGCTTTTGGCTTCTCACCAACATGACTGGTAAATGAACAATCTGTAGATTTAAGCTCTCCAACTTCTTCCTTTGATATTTCACTATCAAACCCTGTAGGCAGAGGAACAACCTGATCCCGCGAAGAATGGAGAGTTTGATGTGATAACTCCGCCTTGACCATTTCTGAGGATTCAAACATCTTCTCAGAAGAATTTGATGTGATTTTTTCTGGTACAAGAGAGATTTCTACCAAATTTCCATTGCCTTCATTTAGGGGGAGCCCAGATCCATCAGCCTCAACTACGACTGCCCTATACAACCTTTTGATAGTTCCCACTTCTGAGGACCTTGATGAACTTGTTGGTCTTGATAATCGCTTCATTGCTGCCATCTCCGACGCCTGAGAGATGCATAATCCCCTCAAAGCTTGCTTCAAACTAACAGGCTCTGAAATTCCAATTCCTGACATTTGAGGTGAACCAACCCTCATTGGTCTCTTCATAGCTTTCTTCCTTAAAGCATCTTTAACAACTTCATCATTGTGCTTAGTGGAGGTTCTAATCTCAATTGATTCAAAAAGACGATTGATGTCATCTTCAATAGAATACCTATTTCCCAATTTTAAAACAGAATGCTTCCTCGCTTTCTCATCCATTTTCAATTCAAAATCCAACTCTTCATTTGATTCAACAATTTCAGAAATACTGGGCACTGCATCCATCTCCATGGTGTTCACTCAAATACTACAGACAACAAACTTTCCAAAAACTATATTAACCCAATTCTAAAGAAACATTTTGAAGGCAAAGCTGCACAGATATCAGAAAGAACACCATATATCCTTGGAAATTCTCTTCAAACATAACGATCCCCTAATCCAAACAGCCCGTGAAATCCCATTCACTAACCTCAAAAAGGAGCATTCAAACCCTGCCACAATCACCAATTTTCATTGAGAGAATTATTCATTCCATAAAGCCCCCCTCCCAAAAAAAAAAAGACTAACACGAACTAAAAAAAATACTCTACCATAAATTCAATATCCAGAGCTCTTCATCAGATCAATCAAAACCCCATTTGCAGACATGATTCAAATTTTACCAAACTTGTTTAGGCACTATTTGTCAAAAAAAGATAAAGAGCTTATTTGACCATAAAAAGAAGGGTTTCTTTTAATTTAAGCAAAAGTGTAAAGATGTGCCTACACTTGGCCCTCTTAGCTTTTCTTTACCAACAATTCATGGGACTGACATTGATCAAGCAACCAACATTTAGACACTCGGATAGCTACAAAACAAAAAGGTTTCCCGGTTCCCATAATCCTTTTCATTTCTTATTTGAACATTTCATTTAATAATTAATAATCATATAATAAATACAATTAGTTGTCAAATCCACTGTTCTAGATCTTGTTGGTCATGTTAAATCATCAAACAGAAAGATGTTTTTGTGTCAACTCATGCTTGTATTTTCAATTATCAAAACATGCTTAGATTTTTAAATTAAAAATAAATAATAAAAAAATGGGCGAGAAAATAAAGTGGTTTTTCACTTCAAAATTGAATATCCCAATTCAAACCCACCGCCATGTGTCTAGTTACAAAAACATAAATCAACTCAAACAGTTCAAAATGTGTAATTACAGATTAGAAACTAGTATTATTATTACTCCCAACAAAATTCTAAAAAAAATAATATTATCATTTACTTCATGAATTAAAAAGAAGAAGAAGAAGAGATATCAAATAACCAGGAGTTGAAAGAAAAAAAATATCAAAGCAAAAAAAAAGGGTCCAAAAATAGATACAGAAACAAAAACAGTACGAGAAAACGCTCTCTGTTCTGTTCAAACACACACCAAAAAAAGAAACAAGGAAACGAAAACTCCTTACCTGAAAAAGATCGGAAACGAAAAGCAGCGGCTGGATAACAGGAAGAAGGCGAGAAGGAAAAGAAATAGCAGAGATGATGGTTAGGGTTGGAGTTGGGGTTAGGAGTTAGGGCACGAGAGAGAGCGGTGGGAGAGTGAATGAGGAAAGAGAAAAGTTGGAATGCAAATGATCACGAGAAGTATCAGTAGCTTACTGTTTCTTCTCTTCTGTTCGAGTAGTGATTGGATGACAACGTTGTTAATGACAACATTTCTCAGTGGTCATTCAAGCTCGATTGAAGCGCGTGCTTGCCATCCAAATATTTACTCGTTAACATGTTGCATATCAGTCCTTGTTCTTCGAGAATCTTACTAGATTTTCCCTATGCTTTTTTTTGTTCTAATAAATTCATCACATATCGATTTCTAAGTTAGAGAAAAACTGGTAAAAGGTGAATATTAAATATTTTTTTTGTTGTTGCAAGATAAAATAAATTGTTTTGTGTTTGATTTTTTTATAATTAATCAAATTTATGGAATATGTTACTTTGAAATGTCATCAACTAAATTGATGTCACGTTCATTGCAAAAATTATTAATTATAGTGACTAAGTTCTAGTGGTCCAATTTGATTTTATGGGTAATTATAGCAACAATAATACATTCATGAAAAACTATAATAAAAAAATAATGTACTTAACAATACCAAAAAAAATTACAAAATCTCCTTCTTTACAAATTTCAGGAATCACATATATGTAAAAATTATAATTATTAATTGTATTTTTATTAATAATAACATCAAGTAAAATGGTTGTCATATCCCATTTGTTATTGTAATTATAGTTGTTTTTTAAGGTATTTTTTATTTAAAAATATATTAAAATAATATTTTTTTTATTTTAAAAAAATATATTTTTAACATCATCACATCAAAACAATATTAAAATATCAAAAAAACATATATTATTTTATTATAAAAATACTTTACCACCACAAAAATAAACGAGGCATTAATCTATTCAATATTTATTTTATTAATAAATATGTTTTTGGTTTTAAATTTTTTTATCATAAAATAAATAATATCATAATAAAAAGAATTATCTAAACGAACTATAAGAACAAATGACGTGTTCATGGTCAATAATTTTTATAATGTTCCACATGTAATTATCAATAATTATAGTATAAAAAAAATTACAAGAAAAATAAAAACAGAGGAAAATACATGAGCCAAGTAAAAAACGATAAGAATATCTCTTGCCAGAATTTTGAGCATCACGGAATTTTTCAACTTTGAATCCCACTCTCGTTTATCTTCCATTAAACGTGTAAACTGCACTCTGATTTTATCAGCCTGCCACGTCATGTTGTCATATGCTATTCATTTAAAAAACGATGTCAAACAATCAGTTTCCTGTTTCTTTCTCTGAAATGGCGGAAAAATGAGAAGAACAGTGTGAATTTATATTAAAAAAAAATTAAAAAAAAAAAAAGAGCGGTACCCAATGCTGTGCATGGTGGGTGGAGATTGTCTACGTTAAGGTGTATTTTAGTCTCTTCGTTTCGTTAACTAATTAATTAATGTCATAATGAAATGAAGAGGACTCGACGCAAGGGAACCTTTTTCTCAACTTTTTTAGTAACTGTTTGGCATTTTGGCTAAATTTGTTTTTTAATAAAATTAAAATTTTAAATATTTTTAGATTATTTTAATATATTGATATCAAAAATAAATTTTAAAAAATAAAAAATATATATTATTTTAATATATTTCCAAACAAAAATTAATTTAAAAATCAACTTTTTAAATTATACTTTTTTAAAATTCGATAACTATCTTTTAAAAAACTCATTTAATAATTTATTTATTATTTGCATAATCACATCAAGAGCTGTATTTTAAGGCAAATAAGGTTAGCACTCTTTAAGCAAATCATTTATATCTATATCAATGTATTTATAATAATTTATTTTCTCTTGATTTTTCTTAAAATCTGAAATCTAGCTAGATGATAATATAAAGAGTAAACTAGTTATAAGATTTTTTTATCTTTTATCTTCTAATTTTTAAAAACATACACTAGAAATTTATATATTTTGTATTTTTTTTCCGTGAAAAAATAAAATCAAAAAACAATTTTGATTAACCATCAACAGTTTTTACACGAGTTTGCCCCTTTTTATTACTAAAACAAAACAATGGATATCAGTAATTTTAACATGAGACTGCCCCCCTTTACACAAAAAAAAAAATATATATATATATATAATGGATATCGAGCTTCATTTTTATAAAATTTCTCTAGATTTTCAGTGAGAGGGAGAGTGTGGCGAGAGAGTATAAAATAGTCTTGGCATTTGGGATATTTTTATAAAAAAAAATGGAGATTAATCGGAATGATTACAGTAAACATCTTAATCATCCTAAAATAAATTTTAATCAAGTCGGTGATGACAGCACAAGTGGGAGCAAAAGCTCCACCAACATCGAAACTTAGAGGACCCAATGCCAGAGGATAGCAAGCAAAATATCATGTTAGTGTTAATCAAACCAACTAAATTAAAGTTCTTTTTGTCGAATGATTACGTTTTTTTGAAACTTCTACTAATTCATGCTGTAAATGTCAAAGCACTGTCCATGCCACTGTGGATTTTGAAGGGTGAGTAAATTTTAGAAGAAAATCCCAATATCCTCCACCATTCTCAATGACCTCCAAGCCTCAAATCCTTCCAGACCTAAATAATTTCCTTTACAGAGGTAGGTGTACCTGAAGGCCCTACTAGGAATGTCTATGAACTAACTTTATTAAGACTCATTATCATCAAACAAACTTGTAACCAATTCTGCAACTCCTTCCATGAATGAAGGAAAGGGATTAGGTTGTAGTGAAGAGACCTTCTGTCTAGGCATATGAACTAGCTGGGTTACAATATCTTACATGACTTGCGAGAATTAATGACTTTTGATTTTGAGTTATAATTAATTCCTTTTTTTATATTTTACAAGCAGCTAGCCCATAATAAAATTAAGACAAACACATAGTACAAACACATGACATGCGAAATTATTGATAAATGAAAACAATGATCATAAAATTAGCAATCTCAAATTCAAGCATATATATGATATTTATTGCCTTTTAGATTTTAGATTTTATGTTTTTTTCCTCCAATGTAATCCGACTTCATTAGCCAGTAGTACCAAACCAAGCATCGAAGGAACACACGGAATACATAGAATCTGACCACACAGCCCAAGTTCCGACCTTCATAAAGGACCTCATTGATTATACCCCAACCATCAAACATGTTGTTGGCGTCTTAACCAGCAATGTCCTGTGTTCTACCATGCTTTTGTTGTAAACTAAAGGCAAGGTTCCTTTCTCACCAAATTAACTTGGAAAAAAATAGATCGTTAACATTCGGTTGAAACCTTTGTGCTCCAATCGAATCTTTGCAACATTTATCTGAATATTTTTTTTATTTGTTGTTAAGAAACCTAAATTGACTCGGTTAGTCGCATATCTGTCTTGGATTTTATAAAAAATATGAGAATTTAATTGTGGGACTTGGTTAAAAACTTAATTTGATTAATAATTCGATCAAAATTTATTGGTTTTTTTTTAAAAAACCAATTTAGAGAATTTGTGATCACTTCTTTATTGTTTTATGATCTGTTCATTTTTGACATATCGATTATTATTTTTTAGTTCGATCCTCGATATATCTTGAAATTCCAATATTATTAGTTTTTAGTACATTTTGGACGATGAATTAAAAGGAACTTGATTGTGAAATGTATACAGTGATTGTTTTTGAAGGATATATATAAACCTCTTCAAATATGTGATAGACGTCCAGTCTCGGCCTACCTGCAAGCAAGCATACAATTCCCTTCGGAGAGCACACATGTATAATGATCCCATGCATGCGAGAGTACTAAAAAGATTAGTAAATTAGCAGCGTGGTATGTACTTAAGGGTGCACAAGGCCTTGCTAGAAAGAATTAAGGATGCTCCAACTAGTTAATGTCACTCCTTGAAGAAAATGAGGTTC
>Ga0307507_10006982_pt1 | contig 16773 bp, 13 predicted proteins | sample 7_EM_MG_FD_207223 | JGI IMG/M metagenome (GOLD analysis project Ga0307507, IMG submission 207223) | Populus trichocarpa ectomycorrhiza microbial communities from riparian zone in the Pacific Northwest, United States - 7_EM | ecosystem: Host-associated > Plants > Roots > Unclassified | place...
CCAACCGCACACCAGCCACGCAAAATAAGAAATCAAACTCCGACTAGAGGGGCGGAATAAGAAACATCAAATAAATACATGGGGAGGAATCAACAGGAAAACCCTTGCCGTAGACACCTGACACAAAGAAATAATTGATAGACCACTTGTGAAACCCTAAGTAACCGACGATGAAAGAAGAACAAAGCGGGTGCGGGAGCCACTAAAACCGTTGTGACGTTACAACCATTACTCAAGAACCCAAGGCATTGACATCCGCCATCGAGACAGTGCAATATGACGACTGAGCGTAACCGAGGGGCGCGACCATGGCATTCGCTGGGGCAGCGAAGGCAGTAGGGTGCCAGCCGAGTGAATGGACTGTAGCTGTAACCGAGCAACGGGACGAGACCTGATGGGCGAGAGAAGGGGTAGACCCAATAACCCTGGAAACTATCGGTAACCGTGTGCGTGTCTGACTAGGTAGCCTCTAATGGAAATGAAGAGAATGGAGAAATCGACCGTAGCCTGTTGAAATGTTTTCTCCTACTCCGAACTGTAGTCCCAGCCGTCTGTAACATGGGCGAAAGGCTGTTGCCGACTCTGCGAACACTAAGCGAGGCAGCGAAGCGCAAGCGAAAAGAGGGGGTGATTGAGCCAAACGACCCCTAGAAACAAGGACGCCAGGGCCCAACAACATGATAAGGGAAGTAAGGTGGGAGGGGGGGGGGTGCAGCTCACAGAGAGTGCGGGTGCAGCTCACTGAGAGTGCGGGTGCAGCTCACTGAGAGTGCGGTAGTGGTGGATGTTGACGATGAATTCTCATGGTTTTGAGATTTCAATCACCGGGTGTGTAGGGGAGATGGTTCGTGACCCAAATCCCCTGCCCCGAGGGTGCCCTTATATAGGGGTTCTTCCCTCAACCCGAACCCTGCATGACTCATACCCTCGCGTCATGCGACTCATGACTCATAGTGAGTCATAGTGTGAAATACATCAGCTGACTCATTCGAGTCAGCTGCGCCATATCTCGTAACCAATCAAAACTCATAAAACCAGTCATGTGCACATGACCACGAATGTGTCTCATGTCAAATATCAACCAATAACAATAAACCAATGACACGCTATTGCGTCGTCATGTGAGAACTTATGAGTCAATTGATCTCATAGCGTGAAAGATAACAAACCAATGACTAATAACTATTAGTCATGTGAAAGTCTGCCTTGCTTAGTCACCGTTTGTGACAGCAAGCTGCTAGGCGCCAGAGTCTCGCATCAAAAAATGCTCAGCTGATGTCCTTAGCTGTAGCTGGTTAAGGGCTATAGAGGCTACATGGTGACTCAGATTGGGAGCCAACGGAGGAGGCCTCTTTTGCGGACCAGGCGTGGCGGTAGGTTGCTGACTTGGATCAACCTCCCAATGGAATCTATCCGGTTCACCCTCAATACTACTGTCGATTATTGGCACGCAGCAGGCGACCTTCCTCAGAGGTTCTGCAGCGTCAGCCGGACCGTTCAGTTCGTCAACCTCAGCCATAGCTGCTAAGTCACTTTTGCCACTGCAATTGACTGCCGTCCAGGTAGATAGCCGGAATACTTTCTTCAGGTCAATCTCCCTTCCTTTTTCTCGGCCAGACCTCAAGGCACGAACGCCCAAGTCAGTAGGAGAGTAGAAGGTTGCTTACTAGCAGATAGTGTGAAACCGGAATCCAAGGCTAGCACGACTCTGGTCACCGAACTGTGGTTCAAGTTTGCATCTGGCTCCGGTTCATTGACGTCCGCCAGACTGCTGTGCACCCTTTGTCAACTCTTTCCCCTGCTGCTCTCGGTTTTTTTGATACTCAACCTGGTGATTCTCTTTGTGGCTGCAGCGGACAACTCGGGCTGCTGTCTGTCTGAGTCTGACTCATTACTATGAACTGACGGATTGGGTGATTGGCTCCTATTATCACGAAGGCCAAAATTCACAGTCCAATCCCAAGCTTCGGCATTACAGATTCGGTGCGTCTCCCTGTCCTCCTGTTTTGCGTATAGCTATATAAAGTGGTGACCCCGCCCTGTTCTCTGATTTCCCCACCATGTCCATTTCACCTACCCAATTATCACTTTCATCACTCTTTCACATTGAAAACCCCAACACATACAAACTCAAGTTGCCGTAGGTTGATACCCTGTCTAGCTAAATACTTGTCGAGAATTGAATACTGACCGCTCCAGATATTATGGCACAAATATTCATCCAACCTTCCTTTGCCATGGCAAGAAGACGTCTGGTATGCCCCACCTTGACAATACGCAATCCCACTCCACACTAAGTTAACCCCCTATACAGGCTGGCTACCCCGCAGCGTAGGCCGTCCGATCACCCGCAATACCTCCGCTCGTGCTCCCCCGAGTCTTGCGTGGAAGATCTTCTGCACCAAGAATTTTTGTAGTTCAGTTCCACCCTTGAGATCTGTCTGGTGCCGATATTTCTTAGGAGTTGGCGTGCCTTCGGGCACACGATGAGGCATTGGCCAGAAGGGTTGATTAGACCGAGAAGGACGTCAGGCAATTGCCGCGGAGGGCCGAATGGATGCTATATGGCATCATGATGGCAGGGCTTGGAGTACTGCTCCTTAATTCCCAGACGTGCCTCTTCCCAACCGGGAAGCAGCAGGCGGTGGAGGTTCTCTTGGTAAGTGCAACACAATCTATTTATTTCTTAAGATTTACGACCCACTAATAATATACCGATATTGATACAGTTCCCCTACCCCAGCTTGCCCGCCGCCGTAACGGCTTCGCCCGCCCCCCCTCCCGCCCCGGCTACCTCTCCCTGACCCCGCTCTGCTCTCCGCTCCAGCTGTAGGGTGCCCCGGCTTGGGGCCTGTATGAGTGCTCTGCTACAAGTAAAGTTACTACTGTCATTCGTTTACCGTAAAAACGTGAATAATTAGACGGTGTACTATGTAGTCCAGGATTCCCTTCTCTGGAAAGGGGGCAAAAAACACAACAAAAACACAACCCGTTTCCCCCTTCTGAGACAGAAAAAAATTTCTCGACCTTGCCGAGAGAGGAAAGCCCGACGACATAGCACACCGTCCAATTGTTCAAGTTTTTAGGGGTACTTTTTTTCATTTTTTTCATTTTTTTTATCCTTTCCTTTCGTTTTTTATACAAGTGTTAAGTTAGTTTTTTGTTTATTTTTTAAATTCTTAAATTTGTTTATTCTTTTTTTTTCTCTTCTCTGCTTTTGCTCTTCTTTTCTCCTTTTGTATGACACTGTATATGATATTTTGTACAAGTGTTGAGCTAGTTTTTATCTTGCGTTATTCTTGGTACCTTTTATTCATTGATATATGTGGCTATCATTGCCACATTTCCTTTCTCGTTTTCCTTCCTCCTTCTACGTCCCTAACCGCCAAAACACTGTCTCACCCTATAGGTTCCGCCGTCCAAGCCAAAGAGGGCCGTCCTGAGATAGATATCATACTTTCACGCATCCAAGCCATCCACGACTCCACGAGCAGATATTATACACAATGAAGGACTTGTTCAATCGAGTGACTTTCCATGATACACATCACTAGCCCCTCCATCATAGCGTCTTCCCAAACATTTTCTTTTCTTTTCCACACCCTATATACCACTCCGCTCGTCGTAGAGAGCGCCGTTGCGTAGGTGGTCCTGAGTCTAGTATACCGTAGTCGCCTGGTGGTGGGATTCAAGTTGGTTCGCCCTAGGGGGGTATTAAGCAAAGTTAAGTATGATGCATAGGTCGGTATTTAATCTCCAAGTATGATACCCGTAGAGACTGATTTCCTAATTCTCTCCTGTTCTCTGTGGTTGATTAGTTGGTGTCTTACTGATTACGCCAGGGGTCATTGGTTAGTGGGGTCTTGACCGTGTCTTCCAGGTAGATATTTCACCTGTTATGAGAAGAAATACATGCTTATCCTACTATAGTAATAATATTATGATAGAATGTGGGTTGTTTTTTTCCTTGCGCCTGTTCAGGATAACAGCTTAATATTATTAACCATCGCCCCGTTACTATACAATACATGACTCTGTAGGGATCCTAGAAATTCAGGATTAGCCGCAGGGTGGTTTGTCAATAGCGTCATCTGAAACCGGAACGCGTTACAAGGCCGGATCTGGCAAGACAAATGGATTCAGTATGATACATTTATCTTATAATAATATCCCCCATCCCGGCCTTGACACTCCATCCTAAATCATTAAAACAATAGTGCTGAATGCTGACTTTTGTGGCTCCCTTGTCCGGCCTCCGGTACGTGGTCATCAAAGAGACCAGGCATTGAGAAAAGAAGTACGGTATAGTACGATGTTTCCCCCTTATAGCGCATCGCTACCTAGAGAATCCAAATAGTATTCAGAATTTGCAGCGGCTCTCTTCCCCAAAATCAAAGGAAGCAAACCAACTTTCTAAAATAAAGAGAAAAAATAATTTTCCTTGTTCTGCTACCCCGCCGATCGCCAACCTCAGTCTAGAGTCGGATTCTACCACCTCGCAGCAGGTCTGAGTTACGCTACACCCTCCACTGAGGTGGTGATAAGGTCTTCAGTCTCCCAGTTCCTATAGGGTAGGTATCCTTCGTTCTCCTACCCTACGTGATGGATTGCTCAATAATAACTCAGTTTTGAGCGGAATCGAACTTCTGGGCTCCTGCTAATTGCACAGGAGGTTAATTGTTTCTTGACATATTAACCACTGCGCCAGCTAGGCATTTTCACATCATATAATCACAGGAACTAATACTTACCCCATTGTTTTTGACTTTTTCGCCGAGGTTAAGGATAACTCTGGTGTAATATCTGTTAAATATTTAATGCATTGCAGATGGACACTTGCGTAAAAGAAGGGAATTTACAAACACTAATATCACTGACACCCAAAAGCAGAGTCCCTCCGTGCGCAGAGCGACAATCGCAGTCTGAATACCAGTGGTGGAAAAAAAATGTGAGTTTGGCCGTGGGAAAGACAGGATTTAGAGGGGAAGACTCAGTACACGCTTCACGAACTTCATAAAAAAATGGGAATGGACACAGCGCATCGGAAAGAATCATAAGGGGTTATATCGCCTATATTTGTCTTTGCTGACGATAGCTCTATATCAACCTCTCTAAAAGTTAAAGTTTTTTCTTATGCTATCATCAAAAAAAAAAGCCCACAGTGCCGCTACTCCCTAGATCATCATCATTGAGGCCCATTTTCGGACAGTCCTCCTTCGCACCTGATCCACTCTTACCCAGGAAGAGCACCCTCACAGTCGCCGACCTCTTCACCCGTACCCTGCGTCTAGACACCACGATGTCCGGGGACCTCAACTACCTCCTATCATTTCTAAAACCTGTATTCGCCATGTATTCAGTTACTAGTCACCGCAAGCGATCTTGAGACCGTCCCCCCGCCCCAACCATACAACAATAGACTATAATTTCCAACTGTTGAGAATAATAGAAGCGGAGGTGGTGATCGGCGAGGAGGGTTTTACCCAGCGGAGTGGAGTGGCTCAGGTGAACACAAAGAATTTGTATCAAGTGGTGAAGGAGTTCAAGACTAATTGAGTTGTGTTCGGAAGAAAAGTACAGGAAGGAAGGCCAAGGCGAGGACAGGACAAGGAAAGGAAACAAATAAAAGAAAACTTTCAAAGCTCGCGTGTCTCTCCACCGATGCGTACGAGTACCGCTGTGGCCAAAGAATGCGACTGTTTCCAACACCAACCTCCAACTTCCAAGCGAGTGACAATCAATGACCAAGAGAATTGACCCCTGGTCGCATCATATCTTATCACACACTCACTTACCTAATCACAAAAAGCAAACACGCTAAGGAAGAAAAAGCAAGCGAGAACATGAAACGAGCAAAACTGTCTCGCGTTCCAGAACTGGGGTACGGTAACTTTCTAGATGCACTAAAAACTGGTGGTGTCGGTGAATGGCGGATGGGGTGATTATCACAACACAAGATGCCTTGTCTTGGGAGTGCATACGCACACCGTACGCAATGGATGGCCACTTCAGGGGGGGATCGGGTGATTGTTCGTGAAGCGATGTTACCGAGAGCGCTCTTTGTACGAGTACTCGTAGGTTAAGCCAGGGTCCGGCCGTTGGCGGGGAAGGCAGTTGGCATGTGTGGTATTGTACTCGAGTATCGGCAGATTGCCGGCTCCGTGCGATACTATATGATACCGGCCTGCTCGTGATTTGTTTCGCTGTGCTGTCGGCACTAGACCAACGGTGGGCGAGGTGTGTGGAGGGGCGGGATTGGAGTTGATTGATTGATTGATGGCGGCGGAATCGAGTTCATACCGGTACATTGACTTGCAGTACGGTATCGTGCGTATCATAGAGTTTGTGATAATTGAAGCTGATATACCGGTATATCATAGATGTGATGCAACTATGAAGATGGAATCTAAATGCAATACCGGTACCGGAACTGCACTCTCCTATTACATCTACAAGGCCCCATCCAGCTATTCACGACGGACCCCACCTTGCGGTATGATACTTGTATCCATCTATCCATCAATCAATCCCTAAGACTGAGCACTTTTTATTTTATGATGCAAGTACCGGTATTTGCGCCCACTGACCAACCACCACTCCCACACCATCGCCATCGCCGTCACTGTCACACCACGCAGCAACGTTCAGATCCGCCAAGCCCAGCCAGGGATACCGAACTCCGTTCCTGAATCTTTTATCATTTTATTTTTTCCCAACTCCCGCCCGGTTGGATGGGTCCCAAAAGTTTGGCAGTGCGCATTGCCAATTGGCTCGGCCCCCCCACCCGCGAAACCTGTGCGGAAAGGGGAATACCGTAACCCATTCACCGTCCCGCGTTTGCGCTTTGGGCATGTTTGGCAAGAGAGAGGGGGGAAGCTTTGGTTCGGGGGTTTGGAGATGGAGGGGGCGAAGGTGGATGGAAGGACAGAACAGGACGGGACAGATTGACGGTGCTTGAGGATCTTAGAGTAATGATTGTCGGGGCGTTCGAGGAATTAGGGCTAGACTGGGGTGGAGGCGGTTGATTATCCTTATTACTGTTGTTTTTGCGAGTAACCTGTCTTTTGTCTGCTTTTGGCCGTTTGGTTGCTCATTGTAGCAATTCAAGGGGTTTTTTTTTGTAGGTTAGATGATATCTGCACGTGAATTACTCTTACCGATCGGGAGGAGAGATATTAGCTACGGTATCATACCATACTATACCAGTACCGTGCTCAAGTTCAGGTATAGCGGCTTTGTCTATTCTACCGGGACATACTGCACAGTGCATTGGTCCAAGGGCTGGGGAGTGAGATTTTATGGGGGCATTTGGCACTTTATTCTGATTGCTTTTTTGTGGAAGGGAGAGCTAGAGTCTCCCTTCCTTTTTGTCTTTTCCCACCAGAGACTTCGATACAGTTGACCTGTCAACCTTTCTCTCTACTCGAGTATCTCTCTGTCTGAGCCTCACCAAAGGGGGAAAAAGAGGAAAAAAAAAGAAGTAAGGGACAGGAGAAAGAAGCACAGATCAGGGACGAAGGGGGGCAGCTTGCTACCGGTACTTTGCCTACGGTACAATACCCTACTACTCGAGTACTGTTACTCTACCGTACTGGTATGATATCTCACTTTTCCTTCTGTTCTACACACACACGATCCAATTAATTTCAACCATTGCATTGTGGTTTTGCCCTCTTAGGAGTCGTGTAACTGAAAGGTATGATACTACCCGTAATCTGAGGAGCTTTCTTCCTCTCTCTCCACAGCCCCCTTCTTCAACTTCACCACTCTCACTTTCAGGCCTTTTCACCTTGGATCCTCTTTTTCTTTTTCCTTTTCCCTCCCTTCCTTCAATCCACAGCACAGAACTCTTCTCCCGCTCCTCCGCTGTGGGCGAAGCCGTTCCTTTTATCTTCACAGTATTGTATCACTGTGCTGCTGCTGCTGCTGCTATCATACCGCTATCGTCTTCCTTCCAGGGGGCTGTTTCCTTTTTCCCCTCAACCTCGTCTTGCTTCGATTCGAAACTTTTTTTCTTTCCCCCCTTTGCTCGATAATAACAATCTGTCTGTGCAGCAGTTATCACAACCTTCTAACTCACCCTAGCAGTAACGCCTACTGCGGGCACCCTTCTTTTTTTTCTTCTTTTTTCCTATCCCCCATCGCGCGTCAGTCCCAAGTCCCAATTGACCTGCTAGGGAATTTCTACCCATCAGAGATTCCATTGTCGTAAAGACCGATAAACCCTTACAGCTCGTTCGTTCATTAGTTCGTTCGTTCGTTGTCATTCGTTCGTTCCAATGCCTTGGATCCCCCTAGCTCGTATAGCTTTCGCGATAGCAACACACCCCTTCAACCCTACAACACGAGATGACCTTCCCCTAGAACTTGGCGACGAGCTTTACATTATCGAATCTTGCAATGATGGTCAATGGTTTCGTGGATACCTTGTTGCGCCTCCGTCGCTGCTAGCTGGTTTGACAAGTACCAAGGGTGCTACTCTCGAGGCTCGTGTGTTTTCGGGAATCTTTCCAGCCGCGTGCGTCGATATCAAGGAGTACTTGACTACGGAGGTGCCACTTTTACCCGAGGATTCCGTGGAGGGCGGAGACTTCGATTACGGCAGCAATGAGGTATCCAATCGACGGGAGAGCGTGGTCATCAATGGGAATCATCATTCTTCCCAGCACGGGGACTCGAATGGTATAAACGGCAATTCTCGGTACAGCGCTGATTCAAATGGACGTCGGCCAAAGTCCAACGGTAACAGTAATAGTAATAATCGGGTGTCTCGGACAAAGTCCTCACGGTCAAGGAGGAATCGCCGCTCAATGATGATTACTCCCCCGCCTAGACACCCTGGCGAGAATGGCTATAATCGCCCGCGACCGGCTGCCCCGGTGCCCATGTTGAAGGTTGGTGACGAGACTTCTTCGTTCGAATCGGAGCCGTTGGTGGATGAGATTGCTTCCTGCCTCAGGGAGTGGCATGCGGCGAATCTGCATGAATTGCTACTAAACTCCGAGTATCCACTTCTTGACGAGATTTCTTCTCTGGTGCATCAGCTCGACCTATCCCGACGGCAGTTGCTACATAGTGTTCTGACAAAGGCAGAACTGGTGGCTACCAGGGAGAAGACAGTTTGGGCGCTTGTTAGAGGGAATAAGCTACTCTCCCGAGAGATCATCGTTCGGGATCCTAACTCTGGGAGAATACTGACGGGAGATGACTCCAGTGTTGATATCACTACCTTGCAATCGCAGATGTCGTTGTTGGAATACCCGCCTACGCCTTCTCAGGATGGAATAACGTTACATCACTTATTGATGGAGCACAAGGCTTTTGTCGGGGTAGTGAGTGAGCCAGTTACACTCGTATTTTACCTGGCTACTAAGCAGAATATCCCCATTTCTGAGTCGTTCGCCGTATCTCTCAATGCGCAAGGAGCACCGTTGGGTTCAAAGAATTTGGGCAAGATGCAGACACTTTTCACCGACCTTTCTCCAAGGGATGCTACGGAGGACATGTTTTTAGTTGTTAGAGTTTATTCCATCATGTCGGTTGTTTCCAGCCCAGTTACCTCGTCTGGCAAGGGCCACCATGCGGCACCTTCGGAAACCACGTTTGGAACTGTCAAGCATTCAGCCATGAATGGAGCTACCCCACCCAGTAAAGGTGAGCAGAGACTCAAAGGAAGGGTGAGTGTGTTGTTTAGTCCGCGGCCGAAAACCTCAGGGAACGAGGACTCACCGACCGACTCGCATGCGAATGATGAGAATCTTCCCCCCCATCCTGTCCCTCCAGTACCGAGCTCACCAATTGTCGTAGCACGCGATGCGCAACAGATGCCCCAGCGAGTGACGTTCCAGAAAGCGCTAGGAGTGGGGGTTCTCGATGTTGGGAGGTTTGTAAGGCAAGACCAAGCCATCGAGCAGGTTATGAGGATATTTGCTCCGGCGGGAATGGGGTCGGCAGCCGGTAGCCCGGAGAAGGGACATGGTGGTTCAGCTGGGGAAAAGGGTGGCGGAAAGTCTGGAGACGGCGAGGATTGGGACAAGCTGATTAGAGATGTCATTGAATCCCGAACAGGGAAATTGTCGGTTCCCGAGATGCTGGAGGGGGAGTCCTTTAGCGATGACCAGCCTGCTGATATGCGATTGCATAGTGAGAAATCACCAAAGGCGGATCGCCTTCATCTTTATCTCCGTCCATTTACGTCTCCTGATGCGGACTCACTGATCAAGGCTACGCCTACTTTGTTGCACAATATCAACTGTGCGCAAAAGATTGGGTTTTCCGGGGCGCCGACAAAGCCTAGGTCTGATATATACATCACTCTTGGGAATCCAGTCTTGCCAAGACACGCGTTATTACTTCATCCGAAGTTGGGCTCCTGTACACTTCCAGCGTCATCTCATTTCAATTCTCTTCAGATATCACTCGAAGTCCGGAGGCCAAATGGGGAGAAGATTAAGGATTGTATATTTTCAGCTTCGAATGCCCCGGGAGTAACCGTTTGGAAATCCCTTGTTGTCGCTAGGGACGAATCATGGAACCAAACTATTAGGCTTGCTTTGGATGAGGAGGACGTTCCCAGTGCTCACTTGTTCATGGTTCTCTCGAGTGTCCCGCATGCGCCTACCGCCTTGGCCTGGCTACCGCTATGGGATAAGGGGGCTTTCTTGAGGGATGGAGATTACTCACTGTTATTGCACAAGTATGACGAATGGACTTCTTCGCCTATATCGACGGTTTCAGGGAATGGTAATGGATATCTGAATCAACCTTGGGCGCCTGGAGGTGAAGGATGGACAGTGGCATTGCCGATGGGAGGCGCGGCCGCTATGATAAAGGTTAAAACCTACCTGTGCAGTACTAAGTTTTCTCAAAACGATGTTTTGTTATCTCTATTGCAGTGGAAGAATATGAAGGAGTCTGAATTGATTACATTGCTAAAGAAGGTTGTATTCGTTTCCGAGATGGAGGTCGTTAAACTGCTCCGGGAGGTTTTCGATGCACTATTTGGGATTTTGGTGGAGCATGCCAAAAATATGGAGATGGAGGACCTGGTTTTTATCGCGCTCGTCACTGTTCTTGGGATCGTCTATGATCGGAGATTCCATTTGGAGCCTATCGTGGATGTTTATGCTGAGAAGCATTTCGATTATCCGTTCGCTGCGTCATGTCTATTACGGTCTTTCACTCGATTATTACAAGATCCGACTAACCCCGAGAGCTCGAGGGGACTGAGGTCTACGTTTAAGGTTGGACGACATATTTTCCAGTTTATCGCCAAAGCAAGGGAGCAACAGATTGTAAAGGAGGCGACTATCGGGCTAAATGGTAGTAACGGTGGGAATCAGACATTCACGAAGGATCTTCAAGTTATATTCAAGCTGCTGGAGAACCTCATGCGGAATAGTGCTGCTATGCTGGTAGGCAGTCAGACGCTTGCTGTGCAGCATTTTCATACTTGGTTGCCAGAGATGGCGGGGCTTGTTAGTCGGGAGCAGATATTATTGGTTGCTATTGACTTTATGGATGCTTGCTCGGATGTTAAGGGGAAGTTGGTTCTCTACAAGTTGGTCTTGATCATCAATTATTCGCGTAGTTCGCTGTTTTCTCAGCCGGAGGATCGGCGGGCTCTGACGCTTAACACTGTGCGATGGTTGGCCCCACATTGGGGGAAAACTGACGATGTGACTGGACAATGGAGGGAGCAGGTTCGGCTTTGCTGCAGTGTTCTTGCGGCACAGGTTGAAGAGCTCGGGGAGGAAGTATCAGAGTATATTCCTAAAATTATTGATTCGTATCGGGCGATTCAGGCTACTGGCAGACATGAGAGGGAGACTTTTTCGTTACTATTCCCCCGCACCTATCCTTTCCCCACCAAAAATATCACCGAACGGCCAGTCTTCGATGAGGCGCTGATAGAGCTCGCCGCTATCTTGGCTGCAGTATCGAGCATTCCTACCGGATTACATCTTGATCTTAGCGAGGATGACTTGGCAAAGTTTTTAATGGACGACCTACAAGTTCATATGAGTATTCTCTCGTGCGACGCTTTCCCGGACTCGTGGCTTAGTGTGCATATCTACCAGCATAAATCGACTATGCGGACATTGGAGACATTGGCAGGAATTTTAGTGGATTCATTCCTGCCGGACCCTGACGACGCTGAGAAGTTTAATACCGAGCTTTGGCAAGCTTTCTTTACCACACTGCTAATGCTTATTGGGTCGGACGCTCTGGCGCTGGAAACCTTCCCGGAGCAGAAGCGACGGGCGGTGTGGAAGGTCGCTGGAGATGTCAGAGAGCAAGGAGCGGATTTGCTGAGAAGAACATGGGAAGCTATTGGCTGGGAGACTAGTAGTGAGGATAAAAGGAGGTTTGGGATTGAGAAGATGGGTGGGTATCAAGTGCAATATGTGCCTGGGTTGGTGGCGCCTATCGTTGAGCTCTGCTTGAGCGTGCATGAGGGGCTGAGGAGTGTAGCGGTGGAGGTACTGCAAACGATGGTGGTGAGCGAGTGGACGTTGAGTCAGGACTTGAGCGTTATTCAAGCGGAGATGATTGATGTATGTGCTTTTTGATTCTATCAAGCGGTATCGGTGCTAATGGATCATCATAGAGTCTGGATCGACTCTTCAAGTCTAAAAGACTTACAGAGAGCATTACCCAGAAGCTCTTTATCGCTGACTTGATCGAGCTCTTTGAGCCGTTGTCACAGATTCCCAATGATCCCCTTACGGTGAAAGTTAGAGACTTGTTACATACCATTGATCAGTTTCTGGATCTACTGGTTGCCGTTCACAATACGCCGCTCGGAGAAGCCTATCATATTATGGATACCCTTCGATTAATGGAATTCCTGAAAGATATGCAAAAGGAAGATATGTTTATTCGCTACGTTCATCAACTTGTCGGCGTTCAACTAGAGTCTCAGAATTACGTCGAGGCGGGCCTGTCATTACAGCTTCACGCCGACCTGTATCAATGGGACACGACCGAGAAGGTGTCAGCCTTAATCGACCCGCCATTCCCAGACCAGACGGCATTCGAGAGGAGGGAGGCGTTATTCCTGGAGATGATAAAATTATTTGAGGACGGCAAGAGCTGGGAGAACGCACTGGATACGTATAAGGAACTGGCACACCAGTATGAGAATGTAGTATTTGATTACGCGAAGCTGGGTAAATGTCATCGAGCTATGGCAAAGATTCACGAGGATATTCTCAACGGCGACATGCTTAGTCCCCAGTTCTTCCGGGTGGCGTACCTGGGTATGGGATTCCCAATCGGTCTGCGGGATCGTCAGTTTATTGTTCAGGGTAGTCACTGGGAGAAACTCGCGCAATTTTCGGACCGGATCCAGCAGCAACACCCTGCGGCTAAGATTATCTCTTCTAGCGAGGTTGATAGTGTTGAGGGGCAGTTTATCCACATTACCGCTGTCGGGCCTGAACATGACCTTATGCATCCGGTATTCCAGAGAGCCAAGGTTCCACCAAATACGAGGGAGTTTTTGATGCAGAAACGACCGAGATCGTTTTCTTGCTCGAGGCCATTGCCTGGGAATGATACGGGGCGACCTTCGTCTTGGTGGAGTGAGAAGACCATTTACAATACGGCTGAGCGATTCCCAACTATTTTGCGGAGATCGGAGATTCTGAGTATTTCTACTGTAACGGTTCGTCCTGTTGAGAATGCTATTGAAGTGGTCACTGCCAAGACTAGGGAGTTGTCGCTGCTCGAGAAGCGATATGCTGATATGAAGAGTGGGGGAGATGGACATAATTTGAATCCGTTGACTATGAGTCTTACTGAAGCGGTGGATTCGTCGGTCAATGGTGGGCTTGTAGGGTATAGAGAATTGGTTGATGATGAGAGGGTTGCAATTGAGTTGAGGAATGCTTTGAGGATGGCGATACTGGATTACGTCTTTGTGTTGAAGAAATGTCTTGCCGTTCATGGTCAATTGGTGCCTAATTCGTTGAGGTCTATGCACGAGAATATGATGCGATGTATGTATTCTCTTTTTGTCGATTGATATCGGGCTAATAATGGAATAGTCTTTGAAAAGAATTACACTGTTGAGATAGCTGCGCTCGCTCCAAGTACTCTTCCGCCCCCTATCCCTACCAGCCCTGGCCAATGGAGAACACCACTCTGTTCCCCAACAACTCCCATCCCATTGCCGAAGCCATCGATAGACACCACCCGACCGACCCCTCTTATCAGCAACGCAGTGACTGGTACAACTCCCTTGGTAGCCGAAGACACGGCAGGCGCCGTCGGTAGCACCCGCGGCCGCCTGGCAAACATGATTTTTGGCGCGAACACAAACCACGCGAAGGATGGAATCCTAACCAGCATAACCGCAACTGCGACTACAACAACCGCAACCACAAACGGCCACCATAACCAACACCGAAAAGAAGAATCATCATCCCAGCCTCTCCCCGCGCCGCCTAAAACCTCCTCTTCACGCTCCCACAGCGGTAGCGTGTCAACCGTCAGCAGAACAGCAAGCACCTCCCGCAGCCGCTCAAGAAGTAAATCCCTTGGCCGTCGTCGCAATGATTCCGAGTCACGTCCTCCCCCACCGCCCATTCCGTCAATGGATAGTTACCCCGAAGAGATGACTAAGAGCCGGGTGAGCACTAGCAGTGGTCGCCCGCCGGGGAGCAGCGGCAGCGGGATTGTGAACTCAATGGAGAGGGGGGTCGGAAGCGTCCGGAAGAGGTTTTCAATGTTGAAGCTTGGGAAGAAGCAGAGTCGGTCTTCGGTTAAAGATGGGGCAAGTGATAGAGGAAGTGATAAAGGACATGGGCATGCTGGGTGGGGGGGCGATCCGAGGAGAAGCGAGGTTTCGAGTGTCGCTGAAGAGTAGGGGGGGGGCTTATTCGGAAAGGTGTTTTTTTTGCTTTTACTTTGCTGTCTTGTCTATCTCGTGTTCGAAGTTGTCGCTATCTTTAAGGGCTGGTATTGTGGGGGTTTCATTTGATTCATATGTGTTTTTTTCTTTCCTTATATCTACGGGGCGAATTGAAGGGGCGGCTTTTCCTTTTTTTTCTTCTTTTCTATTGTATCCAACTCTTGGCTGCTTTATCCTCTTTGTAGTGTATTATTTTTTACCCCTTTACTTTTATCCTTTTCTTCAACGTATTTATATTCTCACTGCTACTACTACTATTACCACTGCTACTACTAACGCGCTGGCTTGGTGTTCACACGCCTATTCCTTTTGTCCTTTCTTCATTTCTTCCCCTCTTGTTTTTTTATTTTTATTTTTATTTTTATTTTATTTCGGACTTGCTGGACGCAAAATTCATATCCTTTTCTTTTGTGCACCTTTTCTTCTTCTTTTTCTTTTCTTCCTTTTTTGGTTTTTGTTGGTTCGGTGGGGTTGGTTGGACTTAAGGGGTTGGGTGTATGTATCTATGTAGTTATAAGTTAGCAGTTGGCTCTTTTTTTTCCTCTAAAGAGAAAAAAAATCCTATTCACTTATCATAACTTGCGTGCGATATCTATCTTTGGCGTCTAGTTCATAACTCTAGGCATGCCAGGCGCGCATATCATACACATAGTCTAGCACAGTATTACATTATCCAAACCCCAACCCACAACCCCACCCCCAAATACTAGAACTCCAAACCTCAAATCTCATTTATATTAAGACTGGGAATGAAGGAGCCAAAATGAGCTATGTGCCACGCCGCAAAGCCTCGGGAAAAAAAGAAAAGAAAAAACTATTCGAGGCTTCAATCGGCATAAGCTGCGTACAAGTAATAATAATAATTCGCCGTTGCGCAGATGTAATTTCGATGAATTGGACTGGTGTTTTAGCAAACCTTACGGTTCAAGCAGTTCAAAAAGGGAACCTGGCTGTGCAAAAACTGTTACATGTGGCTGGGTGAATTTTATTGCCAAGACGTCCTATAAATGACATGTGAAGATTAATTCAATCAAGGGTTGGAGGAATAAGGGTTTTTTCAGACTTATAACCTGTATGTAAAAATAACTAATACAGGAAATAATATATAAAATATATATATTTATATCATAAGAGGCTAAAAATGAACTAAATTTGCATTATTATAGTATAAACTATAATAATATTATCTAGAAATTATTGTACATCCATTGTATTATTATAGTTAAATTACGATATGCCTATTTTCAACTATTACTAGGGTTTGCAGTCTTATTCATAGGTTATAGGTTTTAGATTACATATTTGCCAGCAATTAGTAATTAAATTAATATAAAATAGTGATATCATATTATATAATAAAAGCCTGCTTAATAAGACAATCAGGTGTGGCTTGACATAACACTTTTTAGTCCTTCTCACCAAAAATACAACTTTTTAAATCCTTAAGGCAACACAACTACAAACATAACTGGCAAAAAAAACCCTGTTTTAGATTCTCCTCAAGCTTCTCTTTCAGAAACAGGTTTTTATTTGTGATTATGTTTGTGGTTGTGTTGCCTTAGGGATTTGAAAATTATCAAATTTGAGGTTCCCTTTTTGAACTGCTTGCACTATAAGTACAGTACTCGAGTACTAGAAAAGCCCCCCTCGAGACCTCGAGGGAGATATATGCTCCTGGAAGTATTATCTCACTTTAATCTTTATAGAGGCTTCTTCATCTCCCCCTTCCTCACCCTCCCCGTGCCCATCCCCCTCTACCCCTCTGCCCCTCTGCCCCTCTGCCCCTCTGCCCCTCTGCCCCTCTGCCCCTCTGCCCCTCTGCCCCTCTGCCCCTCTGCCCCTCTGCCCCTCTGCCC
>Ga0307507_10006983_pt1 | contig 16770 bp, 14 predicted proteins | sample 7_EM_MG_FD_207223 | JGI IMG/M metagenome (GOLD analysis project Ga0307507, IMG submission 207223) | Populus trichocarpa ectomycorrhiza microbial communities from riparian zone in the Pacific Northwest, United States - 7_EM | ecosystem: Host-associated > Plants > Roots > Unclassified | place...
GGAAGCACCGCTCGAAGCTATATACAATCCTCTGGTCACGTGATGGCAACTTGCCATCACGTGACGGCAAGTTGCGGCAATCTGACGGCAATTTGCCAGTACTGTTTTCCACCAGCGCCGTAACATGCTGCGTACTTACCTATCTGGCTGCAAAAAATACAAAGTCTTACTATTTGCAAAGGATTTAACTGAACTATAGCTAAAACAAAGTTAGATTACTGTTCCAGCACTTAGACCTATTGCTTATCCCTTAACCCGTCAAAATTGGTCCTTACGGTATCGATAAGAGCCCACCAATCAAACCGGTTGAATCAAGCTGCCGTTCTCAGAAATACGAAGCCTTTGACTTCGTTGAGAACAATGTTCCGCACAGACCACTTACGCTAAGGGCCTTGACGGGTTAAGGGATAAAGCCCTGCGACTTAAATACGCCATGGCAGTATATATAGGAGGCCTGCCGTTTAACCACTACAAAATGGAATATATAAAAGCTGCTATAAGTTACTCGTACGCCTGCCAATTTAGTGGCGTCGGAGCATTCTTTTAGTATTCTAAAGCTGCTAATAAATAACTTGCGAGCCCAGTTAATGCCGTAGCACGTCGATATACTATAATATATATATATTAACAACCGAGTCCTCAACCAAATCCTATAACAAAACGTAATACCAGAAGAGCTTATGGAGGTGAAAGATAAGGCGGCAGAAGTAGGGGAGGGCTATATAGAGAACCTGGCTCTATAACGGGAGTTAATTATAATTCGGTAGCTTTTAAACTAGGAGGAAGCCGGCCGATTTGAAGCCTCTATATAATACTACCACCTTAATGAAATCCTATAATCGCCTGACGTTATGCATCGTGGTATTGTCTCCAAAATCTCTTATACAAAACCCGGAGAATCGTTAAAATCTAGGCCTTCAAAATATAGAGGATCCGGCTTGGAATTTCGGTCAGGATCCGGACCTTCCGAATCCGGTTAGATTAGGATTTACATTTCGGACGGATCGCACCCCTACTTGCGGCGTCTAGGCGGCGTTTTTACGAGTCGTCTGGTAGACTTATGTACGGAGGTCAGCACAAAAATAGATTTTCCTTCCCTTTTAGGACTAGTAGATACCCCCATATGGTCGCCAAAGTTATGGGGGCTCTATCGCCTAAGGGAGTGTTCGGTTGCAATCTGGAAGCCTCAGATTCAGTTCAGAATCCGTTGATTCGGGGTGATTTCGTCTGCACAGCCTCAAAAATTTAATGTTCCTCTCACCGCTCGCAAAACGCCAGAATAGCACGCTAAAATATTGGCAACTTTACCGTATACAGCTTCTGAAATGGAGCTCTTGGCGTCATTTCAATCTGGAGCTCGAAGCTCCAGATTGAATCTGAAGGCTTCAGATTGCACACCGTCCGTGCAACCTGTAGAGCCACAGACGCGTGTCAAATCGGGAAGGAACGCGTTCTTTCTGCCGGACTTTCTGTTCAGATTCAATCTGACAGTTTTGCAACCGAACACTCCCTAAGCAACAAGAGTTTAGGCGGTCTATATAGCCCGAAGACCTCCTAAAGGCCCCCCAAAAGGCCTAAAACCTTAGCAACCTTATGGGGGGAAAATCGCTAGTCCTGAAAAGGAAAGGAAAATCCATTTTTGCTCCGTCCTCCGTGCCTCGGTCTTCCTGCAAATCTAAGCCCCTGCACAACACTCCTGGCTGCTGCTGACCACGGCAACTCGATATTCTTGCATGCAAACATGATATCTACCTCTTCTTCTATTACTATACCAGCTCCTGCTTACAGTTTTTATTTTATCAATAGCTGTAAACCTCCATAGAACGAACCATTTACTTTCATCTTCCACTGCCACGCATTCCAAGACGTCTACAATGACTACTCCCACCCTCCAAACACCACTCACCAAGCTCCTAGGAATTCAATATCCTATAATACTTGCTGGAATGGCACGTACTTCTGGCGGCCCACTCGCGGCTGCCGTCTCCAATGCTGGTGGTTTCGGAGTTATCGGAGGCCTCGATTACACTCCTGAGCGACTCCAAGACATTATCGACGAGCTGAAATCAAGCCTCAAGGACAAGTCTCTGCCATTCGGAGTTGACCTTGCGCTTCCGCAAGTCGGCGGTAATGCGCGCAAGACAAACCACGACTACACTCATGGCCATCTGGACGAGCTGATCGAAATCACGATAAAGAACGGCGCAAAGCTATTCGTCAGCGCCGTGGGTGTGCCTCCACCACGAGTAATCAAGCGCTTGCATGAGGCAGGTGTGCTGATTATGAACATGGTTGGCGCGCCAAAACACGCCATTAAGGCATTGGACGCTGGCGTGGACCTGGTGTGCGCGCAGGGTGGTGAGGGTGGCGGACATACTGGAGATATTGCAAACAGCATTTTGATTCCCTCGGTCGTGGACGTTGCCAGGAGGTACAAGAGCCCGCTGACTGGCGAACCTGTGTTGGTCGTCGCAGCAGGCGGCATTTACAACGGACGAAGCCTGGCCAGCAGCTTGATGCAAGGCGCATCGGGCGTGTGGGTTGGTACGAGATTCGTGGCATCTACTGAGGCGGGTTGCTCACAGATGCATAAAGAGAATGTTGTCAGTGCGGGTTTTACTGATACGTTGAGGACGCTGGTGATCAGTGGACGGCCACTGAGAGTTAGAGCGAATGACTATATTCGAAACTGGGAGTCGAGGCCGGATGAGATTAGGCAGTTGACAGAGAATGGTATTGTGCCTTTCATAAAAGACATAGAGGATGGAAAGGATGTTGATCTCCCATTCCTAATGGGCCAGGTCGCGAGTGTCATTAACGATATCAAGCCAGCGAAAGAGATCGTGGATGAGATGGTTAAGGAAGCTATCGAGATGTTACAGTTAGGACAGACATATATTGCACGAGGCAGCAAGTTATAGGGAACACGCCGTATATCGGTATCTTGTATATGTATAGATGTGGAGTAAATAAGGAGTTCTTGGTTCTGATTTTTTTTTGTACCATTTCCCCAGGCTCTCTAGCTCGCAGAAAATAGGGCAAAATTTTTACCACATTTAATACATAGGAATGGTCACTGCTGAGAGTGTCATCTTGATTCAAATGAATGTCGAATAGAGTATCTTTAGCTAACTCCTATTTATTTTGGGACTTGGTAGCTAAGAATGATGACATCTTCCTGCACTTCGGTTAGATTGTCATACATTTGTTCGGAAGGATTGGGCTGATGAAAACCTCGGTGTGTTTATTTTTAGGAATATGACGGCTTCGATCAACATGAACTACAAAAGCAGTTAGTAACCACCATTCGTACGCCCTAAATAAACGGCAATTAAGATGTAGTTTAACCAGGGCCACAGAGTCGATGATGTGCTACCAGGATCCATAAGAGCCGGCCAATTATTTGCACCGACAACATCAAGTCGCAGACGCAGAGAAACGACCAGGCCAAGCTCAGGAGATTGCTTGTTCAACTTTTCCAAGCCAACCTCCATCTCATATTTTCCCCTCAACGCCCCTCACCAACGCCATATTCTTCCCTAGTATCCTCATTCGCCTCATCGCGACTCGGCTTTGCCCGCCAAACGGCTGTTCCCAACGGCCTCGCCAAGAATTTCTACATGACGCGCTCCCAGACAGCTTCATCGATCCCGGAGCTCCGCAACCCATGCAGGCCAATCTCAAGACCCAGGCCGAAGTACAAGCTCAGAGGAAAAAGGTGCGCTTGTCTTTTGTTTCGACATTTAACTCGCGCTGACCCTCAACTAGCTGGCAAATTCTTACAAAGAACTCCTTGAGTAAATCCACTCGCTGCGCCCCATCACCCGCTCACGATACTGATCGCTCAAATATAGTGAATTCTCGTCAAAGGACCTCCATACCGTCGGAAACTATACTCTCGGTCGTCTCATAGGAAAAGGATCGTTTGGCAAAGTTTATCTCGCGTCTCACAAACTCACCAATGGCTCCAAGGTACTCGAGCTATCCACCCAGATACCTAACACAAGGCTAAGCTGTGTCGCAGGTTGTTCTTAAATCAGCCAAAAAGGATGATAGGAATCTAGCACGGGAAATACATCATCACCGACAATTCCTACACCCACATATCGCCAGATTATACGAGGTTATTGTAACAGAATCACTTGTCTGGCTTGTTCTAGAGTATTGTCCAGGTATCATGAGATTTAAGTCACACTTTTGCGACATCATCTAATCTAGTCTGGACTGCAGGCGACGAATTGTATAACTATCTCCTTCAAAAAGGACCGATTGAACCCGCCAAAGCTCAAAAGATCTTCACCCAACTCGTCGGGGCCGTTTCCTATGTCCACAACAAGTCATGCGTCCACCGAGATCTGAAACTGGAGAATATCCTCCTTGACAAGCATGAGAATGTCAAGCTAGTGGACTTTGGTTTCACACGGGAGTATGAAGGTAAAGCGAGTTATCTCCAAACGTGGTGTGGGACGGTATGCTATAGCGCGCCAGAGATGCTTAAAGGTGAGAAGTATGCAGGAGAAAAGGTGGATGTGTGGAGTTTGGGTATCATTATGTATGCCCTACTTGCCGGAGAATTACCTTTTGACGACGACGATGAAACCATTACGAAGATGAAGATTTTGAAAGAGGAGCCGAAATATCCAGAGAGTTTCCCACCAACCGCGAAAGACCTAATCACTCAGCTATTATCCAAGCGACCCCTCTTGAGACCATCACTAGCGGACATATTGCAAAACCCATGGCTAGCAGATCATGCCCCACAACAACAAGCTATTCTCAAGTTGCAACAGCCGGCCCCGTTCACGACTGAGTTAGAGAAAGAGACTTTACAGCGGATGCGCGGTGCTGGGGTAGACATCGACGTGGTTATCGAGAATGTTCTTGCGCAAAGATGTGATGCTCTTGCAGGGTGGTGGGCGTTGTTAATAGAGAAGGAAGAGCGGAAGGCTAAAAGACGAGAACGTAAACGTAAGGAACGAGAAGCCGAGGCAAAGAGCCTAAGGCGCTTGAGTGCAGCTAGTAGTCGATTAGAGAGACTTGCACCTACTATCAGAGAGACTGATGAAGAAGGACAGCTCAGTCCACTGTTGGGAGATCCTCCGAAGAGTCGCGGCCGGAATATGAAGCGGACAAACGTCGCAGGTATGCAGACTCGGGAAAACAATAGCTTTCGTGTCTTGTTAACTTGAGTTAGGTGCCATATCAGATCTCCCGCGTTTGCCCGAAATGCGATTAACTCCAGATTCTGACAAACCTCCACCTCCAATCGAAAAAGACTCAGTACGATCAGCTAGCTCTTCACGAAATCGACCGCTCCCACCTCCGAAAGAGGTGAGACGATCAAGAAGTAGTATGCTTCAGGTTGTATCTACTAATCCTGAACTCCTCAATCCAAATGGTTTCGTACCAAAAAGACGTCGAAAATACCAGCAGCCATTCATTAATCACTTAAATTCTCTTAGAAATTGGTTTAGGGAGTCCGCGAAACGAGCAAGATCTCCTAACTCCAAAGCCAGCAGCGCGACATCGCCGAAAGTTACGCCAGGCAAGAATTCTCCTGAGACTGGCCGGCAATCGAGCACAGGAACACTCTCGAATCGCAATTCTGGGATTAACTCTCATCCTGATTTGCTCACAAGAACGAGTTTCCCGCAGCGGCCAAGAGTATCAACTACAGCCAGTGCTGGCTCTAATAAGCGGCCTTCTCTTTCTCCCTCTCCCTTGACACCTCATTCCTCTTATCGACGAAGCTCTATTAACCTTCGTGGGCGCAAGTCAACGTCTTCGTCTGTTTCATCTATTCGCTCTATCCATCACCATCATTCACACTCAAAAGCCTCCTCTACATCCTCGGCATCATTAGCATCGCCTTCTGTTTCGACAGCTAGTAAACCAACGAAGAGCCCTCACACGTCTGTGAAGGTTCTCCCTGCTACACCTACAACATCATCATTTCCCTCGAACATACGCATAGTTCGTGCGCCAGTCAACGAAGGCGGCGCTGCTTTTGGAGGTCTTCCACCACAAAGCCCTGGGTTGAAATTTGCAAAACGGAAGCGGAGTCCGTTCAAGGGGCCCATGCTTAACGTTAACTCTCACGGGAGCCCTAGTAATTCACGTACGAGGAGTGAAACTGGCAGCAGGAGTGCGAGTGTTCAAGGGCGGCGGAGTGGAGAGATAATTGAAGAGGAGGACGAGGATGAGGTTGAAGAGGTGGATGAATTCGCTCCTATCACCAAACCAGGGGAATTCGTAGAGGAAGTGCCTAACGGATGAAGATGTTGGATATCGATATTCGCTTCACTTCTGAGAGTAGTCTAGCTAGACTCGCTCGGCTTTTTTTTTCTAAACAAACCGATTCTCGAAGGAGATCGAGGTTGCTCTCAAATGGCCAATAATGGATAATGTAGGATTGGGCTTGTCATCCCTTGTATGTTGGCATAGTGGCGCTGGATTGGCGTTTGGGTAGTGTGAAAAGTCGCATCCTGATTTACCTGTGGCATGCGTAGATACCACTAGCAAGTGTTTTCCTAGAGTTTAGAGTTTCCTGTAATGTCTCATATTCTCGTATCCTGCCTTGGTGCATCTTGTATGTGTGAAAAAGCATCGGGCCGTCGCTGCACCAGTGTCACCTGCCTCGACCTCCGCATTCTTGTATCTCAGATATGGGGATTTAGCCTCTGTTCCCAACTACTCTAAATGGTCGCATTCCGTGGACTTTATCTGGTTGAACCACACTCCACGTGCCTCGCCTTTCCGTATAAACTTTAGCCAGCAGTGCCGCTATCAAAAGACGTCTAAGGCAACGCTGCCCGTTGTGCCAGGTCGTCTAGAAGAAGTAACTAGTGTCGAGACCCACTGAGATGTTGCATGCATTAGTGGTTTCGCCTTCCTAATTCCACTCGTCATTCAGTGGGGTTAGTCGCAAAGGCGTTGCGCAGATCACGAGCGGTTTCGCAATACATTTGGTAAAAACCTTCTCTTTTTCTGCGTTTTGCCGTGTGGAATTGCGGCAGGTGCAAGATTGCGATATTTTCTGTTGTCTACACGACCGAATGCAACGAGATGAACTGCCACTTTGGTGCTACGGTACAGAGCTAGTATATGCCACAACTAGCTATGTTGAGTGGAACAGACGGTTGTTGGGGCCGGTGACGCTTGGAGTTGACTTTATTTCATCTTCTAGTTCAAATAGCCATTGCCATTTCTCCCAAATTTACGAACAATCTCAGTATCAAATTCTCTTGGAGAAAGGCTACGAGCGGTCAGAGCCCGGACAGATGGGACGTGATGATTGGGACTTAGAAAAGAAAAAGGGCCCTAATGCAGGAAACCGATGCTGTCTGAGCTGTCAGCAGACGCTGTACGCCCTCTTTGCGCTCTAAGAATCAGCCCTACCCGAGCCGCCTTCCATGACAGCTTCTTCTGCAAGCCATCATCAAAAGCAAAAATCCGAATCATAAATCATTTGCTGTCACTGCTTCTGAAGTCGTCCAGCCTTCCAGTGGCCCTACTGCCTCAGTTGATGTCTACCTGGCGTCCAATATCGGATGAGCAATGCTTCAGCCTCAAATCCTCCGTCGTAAAATAATGGGCAGTTCCAGCCAAAAGGTCTCGTGTCGTGTGCTCCTGGCCTTAATAGGTAAGGGCAGCGCTTGGATTCGGGAATGGTCCGCCCACGCTATTCTTATCATTCGCGCTATGCAGTAGACGCCACTCGATGCAGGAGCTGTTAGTTCGAGAATGGCCTTTTATTGCCACCAACGCAAGCGCTTCGCACACCGGAAATATGCTTCAATAAAATTATCTCCAGGTCTTCCAGCCTGAAAGGGATATATGAAGTATTGGTACCGATGGACCCATCCTGATGCTCAGACTGTTTTGAATCTCAGCTTCTGACGCCGGGTGTGGCACAGAAAGATGCCATGGACATTCGCCAACGTCTAAATTGAACCTCCAAGCCGTTAAATCACGGCACCGGGGTTCTGGACGAGTAGCATGTCGACCTTCCCAAACGAGCTAAAGACCAACCCCCAGATTCGCTAGGCGTCTAAATTGGCCGGATACACTAATAAGGCATGTATGCATGCCGAGGTCTTCGCACATTGTTCAAACACGGAGAAGCAGGATGATGGAAGTGGCGTGGGGATCGAACTTCAAGCATAGGAGCCTCTCAGAGCCCAGAAGATTGATATGCGCGGAGATGATCAAATATGATGGAAATTGATAAGGTTAGCATTGGAGTTACACGACTCGTCTCGAGTCTCGTAGCCCTGAGTTGGGCTGCGATAAGAGAGAGTGGCTAATAAAGGGCCCAAAGCGGCGGTCGGGGAAATTTACGAATCGCTGCTGCGGGGCGTTGCTTGGTAGCAACCCGGGGCGTAGCACCATCCCTGGCCCTCGCCGGACAAGCTCGTAATTGGGGAGATCTGTACAGCCGTTCCCCAGGCGTGGGATGGGAATTGAATGGACCCGCGTAAAATCGCCATTCAACCATGTCCGCGGTGCCGACCAAACAGCAGCCTTTTCGTGCATCCTCCTGATATCGAAACGCGGGTAGGAAGGTTGCGATACCAATGATAATCGGGCCCTGCTAGCGGGCATCCTGGAGCTTTTCCTAGGCTTTAGTCGCTGCACCCTCAGCACTTTAATAAGTCTGACTGCGCCTTGTACCCTGCAAGGCTGTAAGCTATCTTAGCCTTGGCCACTGGACATGTCCGGCTCACCACCAGACTTCTAACGACTGTCTCCACCTCTGGTGACTGTAGTGCCCGTTAACTCGATCGCTACCTGCTTCATTCCTTCAGACGTCGATTTCGCACCTGTGCTTTTCTGGTTATCGCGATGTTCGACACCGAAAAGAGTAGTAGGAAGGCTTCAGATGGCAGATATTCGCCGGAATCATTAGCACCCGCCTATTATAGAGAATCGTCAGAGCATATGGATGGCCTGGGGAGGAGGATGCTCGAAAGCTTCAAAAGGGACCCGAATATTGTTATGACGCCTAGAGGGACCCTGGGTGCGGATGGGAAAGTGTTTGATGTCGAAAGCGCCGCGCAGAATACTGCGAACTCGCCCCTCGCCAGGAAACTCAAAGGACGACACTTACAGATGATTGCTATTGGTGGTTCTATCGGTATGCTTGACCCGTTCGGAGGGTTTTTTTTTTTCCCTAGGGGTGTATGAGAATTCTAATTATTTTGTTTAGGCACTGGTCTCTTCGTCGGTTCTGGCAGTGCTCTGGCTCATGGTGGCCCGGCATCTCTACTGATAGCTTTCTGTCTCATTGGTGTTATGTTATACTGTACTGTCCACGCTTTAGGTGAAATGGCTGTCTTATTTCCTGTCGCTGGTTCCTTCTCTGCGTACTCAACTCGATTTCTCGACCCTGCTTGGGGCTTTGCCATGGGTTGGAAGTGAGTTTTATGGTTTCGAGTAAATTGGCTCGAGCATCGCTAACTACTAGTAGTTATGCTCTGCAATGGCTCGTCATACTGCCCCTGGAAATTGTCTCAGCAACACTAACCATTGAATTCTGGAACCACGGCAAAATCAACAACGACGCCTGGGTTGCCATCTTCCTAGTTCTGATCGTCGCCATCAACCTATTCGGTGTCAAGGGCTACGGTGAAGCTGAATTTGTCTTTGCCACTATCAAAGTGACAGCAGTCATCGGCTTCATCATTCTAGGAGTTGTTATCAACTGTGGTGGCGGTCCCAATGGCGGCTATATTGGTGGCACGCTATGGCGCGACCCAGGTGCCTTCAACAATGGCTTCAAAGGTCTCTGTAGTACATTTGTGACAGCCGCCTTCGCCTTTGGTGGTACGGAATTAGTAGGTCTTGCGGCGGCTGAGACGGCAAACCCACGCAAGTCACTTCCCACGGCCGTGAAGCAGGTCTTCTGGCGTATTACTCTATTCTACATCGTCTCCCTCTTGCTCGTCGGCCTCCTTGTGCCATACACAGATGAGCGACTCTTAAATGGAAAAACCTCCGTTGACGCCGTCGCCTCCCCCTTTGTCATCGCCATCACAAATGCAGGAATTGATGGTCTTCCATCGGTCTTCAACGCCGTCATCATGATCGCAGTCATCAGCGTTGGCAACTCCTCTATCTACGGTTCCTCCCGTACTCTAGCAGCCCTAGCAGAGCAGAACCAAGCCCCGAAAATCTTCGCCTACATCGACCGCAAAGGCCGTCCCCTCGTGTCCATCGGCCTCGCCTCCGCCCTGGGCCTGCTCGCCTTCCTCGCCGGCTCCAACAGGCAAGCTGATGCCTTCAACTGGATGCTCGCCATCTCGGGCCTCTCATCCATCTGCACCTGGGGCAGCATCTGCTTCGCACACATCCGGTTCCGCAAAGGCTGGCGCGTGCAGGGCCACACGCTCGACGAGCTCGCCTTCTGCTCGCAGCCCGGCGTCATCGGGTCCTGGATCGGCCTCACCTTCAACATCCTCGTGCTGATCGCGCAGTTCTGGACCGCTTGCGCGCCGCTGGGCTACGAGACCATGAGCACGCGCCAGCTGGTACGGAATTTCTTCGGGCTGTATCTCGCGTTTCCTGTCATCCTGTTGTTCTATATCGCATACAAGATCGCGTATCGCACGCCGTTCATCCGGTCCCACAACATGGACTTGCACACTGGCATCCGCGAGCTGAATCTCGCGGAGCTGATTGCGGACGAACGTTTAGAGCGCGCTGCGTGGCCGAGGTGGAAGAAGATATACAAGTTCTTCTGCTGACGCAGTGTCTTTTGCTGCTGTTTATTTTCATGGTGGGGTTTTGGGTTTTGGCGCGGTGTGGGTATGGGAGGGCTTAACTGTTTCAGGGTTCTTGCATCTGTCATGTGAGCTACGAGGGACGCTTGAATGGCTTCTCCTTGTGGGGATATATTATGTACTGTGTAACTCTAGATCACGAGATATCCAATAAATTATGGTTTGCAAACCTCGCAGGACTTCTCCATTACTATCCGCTAGTCTTGCTTGAGGTCAACAAGGCGTTACTGCTCTTAATAGGCTAAGTTAGGCTAATATCAGGCTACATTTTAAAAATTAACTTACTACTATATCCCTCTTAATAAGCAATGGTTTACTCTTACTAACTTATAAGTTTTGGAGTGACAATCCTATATATTTTCTCCGTTATTTAATTCTTTCTAAAGTATAACTATATAACAGATTTAATGCTAGATACCATAAATTTGCTACAGCGAAAACTACCACTTTATTGGCTCAACTAAAGATCCCTATCTCTAGCTCCGTATTTAAGCGCTCCTATCCCCTCCGGTCGTATTATGCTCTATAGCAATTTTCTAGGTTCTCTACTTAGGTCTAATACGACCCTAAATAACTAGGTATAATAGCTAAATAAGTTCTATATTTAAGAAACCATAATAATTATAACATTAACATATATATATCCATCATTATCCTCCCCATTATTTCCCTCTTTCCTTCCGCCACTACCGCCCCTATTATCTCTATGGATACGGGTCCTATCCACAGCTATACTATACCTAGCCTTCCGCTGCTTAATAACTACAATACTGCCATAAACAACACGTGCAATCAATAGTTCCCCTTTAGCATCGACAAATATACTAGAGGGTCTTGCCTCGTTTATAATAACCAACCCTTTCTAGAGGTCAACCAAACAGTGCCAACTTACGATGGCCAGATAGCTACGATAAGTTTCCAACTTTGGTTTAATAGGACCTCACAGAGCAAGGATTTCTATACTGCTTATTTAGACTTCACCTAGGGGCCATTAACTCTCTATAAGATAAAAAACCAAATAGTTCTTACGGTAAAAGTTAGGGTTCAGCTTAATATTCCAGGATGTACAGTGCAAATATATATTATTATTCATTGCTTAACGTCCGATTCGGATCCCTGTTGGGCCTACGCGGACTACTCCTTATATACATGCGGGGAGAAAACTCTGTTTAAGAAAACCCGGTGATCCATCTCCCCGCCCAGTGCAAATATATATATAGGAGTGGTAAGAGCTAGCCTTATACGGCCTACCTATAATTTAGATCTTTAAATAGATTATGTAATGTAAATTATAGCTATTTTAGGTAATTACTATTTATACACCCCTAATTAATACGCATCTATCCCCTACCTTATTTAGTTTAGATGCTTCCTTACTAAGTTAGAATATTACGTACGTTTAACTTATGTTATGGCACTGATGTGCGTAACCTGGATAGGGCCTAGTTAGGGGGTTCGCTTACGTCTTGGCTCCGTGTATATAGACGTGTCCTTTCCACGACCTTCTTCTGCTCCTCATCTTGATATCCGAGTCCATAGACATTCCAATTGTACAGGCTTGCATACGTTCTTTACGGCGCTTATGCCTCGATTGACTGAGTCGCTGTGACAACTTACGCCTATATTGCGAAAATTAAAGTGCGGGCTATCTAAATTTTATAACTGCAACATTACAATTAAGTCTTAATTTTAGTTATAGTATAAGTAGTAGAGTCTAAATTTGGATCGCGCCTAAGTTAATTAACTAGATTATATAGTACTTTATAAGGCGTTATGCAACCTAATTTGGGTACTAACACCTCTGCTTTATGCCTACGCCCGCGCCCACGCCTACGCCCACGTATACGCCTAGTAGAACCTAAATTAACACCTCTACTTTGCATCTAAGAGCCTATAATTATAGAGCATCGCGGTTGTTACGGCGCTGGTAGAAAACGGTACTGGCAAATTGCCGTAACTTGCCGTAAGTTGCCATCACGTGACCAGATGATTGTATATAGCTTTAAGCGGTGCTTCCGTTCTTCCCCTTTCCTTTCTCTAGCTTTGGATTCTCGTTTATAGACAATCTAATTGTACAGGCTTGCGCGACCCTCTTGCTGTGCTCGTGCCTCGATTAACTGAGTCGCTAACATTATCTAAAGCTCGTTACCACTTTTCTTTCCTAAGAAGGAACTTAAAAAATATCTATAAGGCCACAAATAGGACAAGGACATAGAATAGGACCCTAAGGACATTACTAGGACCATAAGGACAGGACAGACCCCTAAAAACTAAAAGAACACAAACAGAACGCGAAATCTAAGAATAGGACACGCATGGACTAGAACCTAATACCCCTACTATTATGCTAAGAAATACAGTAGCTGGCAAAGCTACTGTAGGACCCGCAAATACCTCTAATAGTAAAACAGTCGCCGTCTTGACCCCCTAGGAAGAGCTTATAGCAGCTAATGCCGAAATTAAACGGCTTTAAGAGCTGCTTAAAACTAGAGACACCCCTATACCTAGCAAGAAGTTATTAGACACCTAGAGACTTGCTATAGTCCTTAAGGCCCTAGCCCAACGTACTGCATTAGCATTATTGCGGTCCGCGAAGGTCGCGGACCCCCTATTACTTATAGACGGAACTGACCCTATATTTAATAATTAGAAGATTTAACTGCAAGATAAGCTTAAAGTTAATATGGACCACTTCCCTACTACCCAAGCTAAAATAGCCTACGTCTTTAGCTGTACTAGTGGGGACGCACAGACGCATCTACGTCCGCGATATGCCTAGGACTTAGCAGACCCCTTCCTCTCTGGAGAAGAGATAATTGACTACCTGTCTTCTATTTATAAGGACCCCTATAAGATACAGAACGCCCGCCTTAACTATAAAGCCCTTAATATGAAAATAATAGAGACCTTCTTAGTCTTCTAGACCCGCTTTCTACACCTAGCCAGACAGGCTTATATCCCCTAGGAAGATTTAATGCCAGACCTCTTTAATAAGCTTACCCTAGACCTACAGCGCACCGTGCTCCCAGTTTATACTACTATATAGACGCTAAAGGAGCTTACGGACTAGTGCCTAGCTATTAACTAGGGCCTCTGCCAAATTAAGGCACGTGCTAAGCGGTATAAGACTAAAAGCTCTGCCAACCAGAACATAAGTACTATAAGAATAGGCCATAGCGCCCTAGCAAGATCTGCAACCCCTACAGCACTGACTGTACCGCCTACCGTTAACCCAGTAGCTAGCCGTGCAGCTAGCCCCATGGTGGGTCCGGTAAATACTTAACCTACATACAACAACCTCTATAGATAGGCCCTTAGCAATTAAGGAGCCTACTTCTTATACGGCTAGAAAGACCACTTTGTAAAAGACTGCCTAATAGTGGCAAAGACAAATAAGGTCCTGTTAATTTAGGAGAATGGTATAGAGTTAGAAAAAGAGGAACCCTAGAGCAAGACTCCTCTTTAGGGTTAAAAGGAATTAATATGTTATATATTAATCTGGGTTGGCTAATTGGTGGAAGAAGCTGCACTATCCCTTATACTTTATCCCGTAATAGATATCAAGTTTTAACCTCTGCTTTGGCTAACTCTAGAGTAAATGCCTTTGCCTTAATAGATATATAGTGTGCTATAAAGCTGGCTGACTTTTTAAATGCACCCCTTAAAGAACTGCCCAAACTAATTCCTATTTGCGGGTATAATGGACGGATAGGACCGCCCATTATAACTATCTTACGGATTTACCTCCATGTAAATAGACAAAGGTAGTATAGCGTCCCCTTTCTTATTACGGACCTAGGAAGCCACAATATAATCTTAGAAAGAAAATAGCTAGCCTATCTAGGCTTATAGCTTGATATATAGAGTAGACGGCTTATCTAGCCTAAAACCCTACCCCCAACACCTTCTTTTATAAAGGAAATCAGCATTACAATGGAAAATCTTGTACGGCTATAGATAAACACCGTTTACTAGGCTAATGCTATGCGTAGAGACCAGGCTTTTAAAAAGGATATATAGCTTAACCCGTAATAGATCTGTATACTACACCGCCCCTAGACTACCTATGTTATGCTACCCGTACCAGAGATTAAAAAAGTTAATAAAAAGCTAGTGGAGCTCCCCGCAGGGAACTCAGGCCCTATATAGCCACAAAAAATAGCAAGGAGTATTAGACGCCATACTAAATATATAAACTAGAGGGATAACTTGCGGAAGATAAAATAGGAGCTAAGAAAGATCATAAACCCTAAACTGCAAAATACGGCCTAATAATAGTCTATAAAGAAACCTATAGACCTCCCACCAGTTAATATCTGCTGTATTAGCGCCATAGGATTCTACTAGAACTTGGTTTAACCTAATACCGTTGCCTTTACTACTAGCTTATATAAAATTGATCAAATAATTAAGGAAAAGGAAAATGAGCTTAGTAAATAGAAAGGCGAGCTTATAAACAAGGAGCTAGTGGAACAGAAACTACCCCATTAATACTAGAAATTTAAGGACGTGTTCTCTAAGGCAGCGTCTAATATACTTCCGCCTTACTAACTATACGACTATAAGATTAAGATTAAGCCAGATAAGGAAGACACACTTAGCTATAGCCCCCTTTATTAGCAGTCTACTGCCAAATTATAGGCTATAAAGTAGTACCTTATTAATAACCTAAATAAGGGCTTTATTAAACCTAGTTAAGCCCCTTTTAACTCACCTATTCTCTTTACTAAAAAGCTAAATGGAGGACTTTGTTTCTGCATCGACTACTATAAACTAAATAATATAACCTGTAAGGACCGCTACCCACTACCCTTACTTGATAAGACTTTAACCTAAATAAGTAGAGCTAAGATCTTTACTAAGCTTAATATCCGTTAGGCCTTTTACCGGATTAGGATAGACCCTAGATTAGAAGATCTTACTATATTTTAGACCTGTTATGGAATATATAAATACAAAGTACTTCCTTTTAGACTGACTAACGGACCGGCTATGTACCAGTAATATATAAATGATATACTCTTTAACTACCTTAATGACTTCTATATAGCCTACCTAGATAACATTATAATCTACTCTAAGAATAAGCTAGAATATAAGGAGTATGTTTATAAAGTCCTATAACGGCTCCGCGAGGCTGGCCTCCAGGCCAATATTAAGAAATTGGAATTTAATGTTAAGCGTACAAAGTACCTAGGCTTTATTATTAGTATAGACGGGATTAAGGCTGACCTAGAGAAAACGGCCGCAATTAACTAGTAGACACCGCCACGGACTATAAAGGGGGTGCAATTATTTTTAGGTTTTTGTAACTTCTACTAATGCTTTATTAAGAACTATAGCAGGATCGCCTGGCCTCTTAACCGCCTTACTAGGAAAGACCAGCCATTTTACTTTAACGCCATATATATATAGGCCTTTAATGAGCTTAAAAAACGGCTGGTATTGGCTCCCCTACTTGCCCACTTTAACCTAGAATGGCCCTTAATGCTAGAAACTAATGCCTTAGATAGCGTAATAGCCAGTATTTTCTCCTAGAAGCAACTGGATGGAGAATGGCACCCTGTGGCATACTATTCTAAGACCATAATAGATGCTAAGCTGAACTACTATATCCATAATAAAGAAATGCTGGCTATTATCTCTAGCTTTTAGCACTAGCGTATATAGCTAGAGGGGACCCCTAAGCCTATTAAGGTGGTTTTGGATTATAAGGCCCTAGAATACTTTATAATAACCAAGGCCCTTATGGCCTAGTAGGCACGCTAGGCGGATATCCTATTTTAGTTTAACTTCTTAATTACGTATCCCTTAACCCGTCAACTTGGGCACGCAAGCTATCGATAAGAGCCCACCAATCAGATCAGTAGGATCCGGTAGCCGTGCTCAGGAATACAAAATTCAGGGAGTGGCCAAGGCTTCGGGGGGGTTTTTTCGCCGTCTTATTTTGGGGAATCTTATATTGAGTCTTCTGAACAAGATCTGCATC
>Ga0307507_10006984_pt1 | contig 16769 bp, 8 predicted proteins | sample 7_EM_MG_FD_207223 | JGI IMG/M metagenome (GOLD analysis project Ga0307507, IMG submission 207223) | Populus trichocarpa ectomycorrhiza microbial communities from riparian zone in the Pacific Northwest, United States - 7_EM | ecosystem: Host-associated > Plants > Roots > Unclassified | place...
CAATAAGGGGCTATATTATGAATAGACTAAGGTAAGGGCTCAAAGAAAGGGGCGCGGTAGACGACTATATACATGTTCGGTCGTCGGGGCAACGTTAGGGCAACGTTGGGGCAATATTAATCCGTGACCGACGACGCCTTGATAATAGCTATGTAGATGAACCGTTATATCACCCCCCTTTAAGCCAGGAGGATCGCCCTCAATCCTCGTAGTTAGGCTCTCCTTGTCTGTTTTGCCCTTCCGTCCTTCTCTGCTTTATTGTCTTCCTCCAAGGGCTCTAGATCTACGTCCTTGTAATACACCTCTAGCTATTGCAGCAGCTATACGGGTGGTCCGGCATTATGGGGTCTCTCGTCGTAGAACGTCTTAATCTTATGGGGGGCGCTGATAAAGCCGTCTGCGTTATACCAGGTGTTGTCTAGGTCGTGGCCTACCCAGTTAACCTTATACTGTAGCCTTCCGTGGTAGGTTCTACTAGTAAGGATCTTATTAATCTCATACTCTAGCTTGCTATTAATTAGAACTGGCTCCTCTGGCTCCCTGTTTTGGCCTAGCAGGGGGTTATCTGGGTCCTTTTATAGTCGATTAGCATGGAAGACGTTTGACATCTTCATGTTTAGGGGTAGGTTGATGATGTATAAGTGTCCTTTTATGCCTAGAATCTTATAGGACCCTATAAGCTGTCTATCTAGCTTGATACTTAGTTGGTCGGTAGCCCAGCCCTTCCTAGTAATGTATACTTGATTACCTACTCCAAAGTCTGGTTCGCGACGGTGCCTATTAGCTTGCCTTATCTGCCGCTCTTAGGCCTTTACTAGGTTGTCTCTTGCCCATTTAACTGCGTCCTAGGTCCTATATGCGAAAGCCTAAGCTTCTTGTTATATTAGCTTCTTATAAGGTGTTGAGGTTGCTTATATATGTTCCTCCCAGTTAAAGTAAAGCCTTGGCTTAAATCCTAGCTCTAGCTTATATGGTGCAAAGCCAGTGGATTTATGCGGTAAGATTACCTATGTAAAGTCTATATAGGGGAGGAGCTCTGACTAATTGTCCTAGTAGTGGTTAATAAAGGGCCTTAAGCGTTGGTTAATATACTAGTTTAGTACCTCTGTATTACCATCAGTTTGTGGGTAACTGGATATAGAGAGCTTTTACTTAACACTAGTTAGTTTATATAGCTTGTCTATAAAGGCTGAGATAAATTGGGGTCCTTAATCTAATATAGCCGTCTTTAGGAGGCCGTACACGCGCCAGACGTGTTGGTAGTATAGGTTTGCTGCGTCAGCTGCAGTGGTAGTTTTATAGTAGGGTAGTAAGAAGGCTCTCTTGCCTAGTTAATTAATGACTACAAAAACGTTATTAAAGCCCTTTTTATCTGTTAGGAAGGACTTAAAATCAAAAGAGATATACTGCTAGCAGCGTTCACCAATTAGTAGGGGGTGTAGTAGGCCTGGGGTTTTGTCCTAAGGTATATAGGTCCTTCTATAGGCCCTACAGTTTCTTACATAGGTATTGCAGTCTGAGGGTAGTCCTAGCCAATAGTATTAGTCTGCTATAAGTTTCCTAGTCTTTGTTTTGCCTGGGTAAGCGGTTACCTGGTAAGAGTGTACCTCTACAATAAGGTAGGTACGGAGGTAGTTAGTATTAGGGACTATTAGCTTACTAAAGCGGGTTAGTAGCCCTTCTTAGAGTTTCTAGCCCTTCCAGTCTTGCTTAGCTAGCTGACGTAGCCCTACTAGCGACTCGCTAGTTCGATTAGCCTAGAGGACCTAATTAACCAGCTTATACGGTTTCCATTTGCGATTTGCTGCCACTAGGGGGTCCCTAGAGGTTTCCTCTAGTATAGCAATTGTAAGGGCGGGGTTAATTAAGTATATAGTATATACGGCTACGTCCTTCTCTTTTTGCGTCTTTAGGTCCTCTTGCTTTTATAATAGGGTATCAGCTACTATATTCGCCGTGCCTAGCCTATAGGTAATCTGCACGTGGAAATTAGCTAGTAGGTCCGCCTAGCGGGCCTACTATAGATTTAGCAGCCTCTTGGTTGTGAAGTACTTAAGGGCTCAATAGTCCGTAATTACTGTAAAGGGTGTATGCTGGAGGCTGATAAGGTGACCTCGCTATTCCTATAGGCCTCTTATTACTGCTAGTATCTCTTTATTATGGATCTTATACCGCATCTCTTTAGGGGACATTGTCTTTAAGAAGAAGGCTACTGGCTTCTAGGTCCTATTGTCTTACAGCTGGTTTAGTACCCTAGCTACTACTCTATCACTTACGTTAGTCTCTACGCGGGTATCTTAGAACGGTGAGTAGTGCTTTATTACACCGCCTGATAGTATAAGGGCCTTGACTTACTTAAAGGCTTCAAGCTCCTCCTCCCCTAGTAGGTGCCACGCTCCCTTTTTTGTGAGCTTACTAAGCGGTTATATAACTTGGCCGTAATCCTTTAAGAAGGCCTGGTAGAAGTTACAGAATCCTAGGAAGGATTACACCCCTTTTATAGAAGTAGGGGGCTCCTAATCCTTAATTATAGCTAGCTTATCGGTGTCTATAGCGATCCCGTTAGTATTAATAATAAAACCTAGGAACTTCGTCTTTGTAACATTAAACTCGCTCTTCTTAATATCCGCCTGTAGGCCTGCCTCTTAAAGCCTTTATAGGATCTTTTTAACGTGGACTTTGTGCTCTAGCGGGTCATCTAAGTAGATGAGGATGTTGTCTATATAGGCTATATAGAAATCGTCCAGGTAGTTAAAAAGGACGTTATTAATAAATCTCTGGAAGGATATAGGGCCGTTATACAGTTTAAAGGGTACGATGCGGTACTTATACGATCTATACCTTGTATAGAAGGTAGTTAACTCCTCTACCTCTTCCTTTAGCCGTATACGGTAGAAAGCCTGTTAAATATCTAGCTTAGTAAAGATTTTAGCTCTTAATAGCCTGGTCAACGTCTCCTTAATTAATAGTAGTGGGTAGCGGTCCTTCTTGGTAATTGTATTAAGCTTTTAAAAGTTAATGTAGAATTGCTACCCCCCTTCTGGTTTCTTAGCAAATAGAACCGGAGCTGTAAAGGGTGCGTTGCTTGGTACAATAAACCCCTTCTATAGGTGCTTCTGTAGGTAGACCTTAACAAGCTCTAGCTGCTCTAGCGATATATTATATAGCGGGCTAGGAGCTAGATCGCGGCTATTACCTTTAAGAATAATATCGTGGTCTACCCCCTTGCAATATAGTGGTAGTGTATCGGATATAGCTTTTAAGAAACAGTCAGCGTATTTTTGGTAGGGCTGCAGCAGCTTTTTGCAGACAAGCCGGCGAAGTTCTTCTTTATTATTAGGTAGAGCGTCTTGTGCCTTCTTATCCTCTATTAGTTGGTCTATCTTGTAGAGGCTGGTATATCTAATTACTATATCCCTACGCTTCGCTTCTTGTAGGAAGTTTTTTACTTTAAGTAGCGTAATATCTGCTGCTCTAAACTCCCTAGTAAATAAAGGCCTCCTTGCTCTTGGCTTTAATGGTGAAGCTAGCCTAAGGTGGAGCTGGTCTTCCATTTTCCTAATTATATCTTGGGTATCGATCTTCTAAGTATGCCTATAGTTATACGGGGTCCGCTTGGCTTGCTTTAGCTTAGCCTATCCCTCTAGCTTAATTTTAGTAGAGGACTTCTTCTCTTAAAGTTTACTGATCGCGACTATACGTTTAAGGATGCGTTAGGGGGTAGACTTGGACTCTTAATCTAGCAGTGCGTCTCTTTAATTTGTATCTCTCTGGTAATCCTTGTTAATTAGCGGGGGTAGGAGCTCCTTTCTTAGTATAATTACGTCCTGCCTACTATGGTAGTTCTTCTTGGTTCGCCATACTAAGACCTAGTGTTTGTAATTAATAAGGGCCCTAGTCTTCTTAAACCACCTACGGCTAATAAGAAGATCGTGGCGGCCTATATTGCAGAATAGGAACCATGTAGGGACTTATCAACCGTCTATAACTAGGTTCGCCTTAAAGAGCTATCTAATTATATCTGTCTGCTAATTATTATAGCCAGATACAGCAACTCCTTATCCTTTAATCTTGTAGAGCTTTGGTTACAGTTGTTGCTTAATAATTAGCAGTAGCTTATGGTGTATAAAGGCCTCTCCGCCCGCACTAGAGTTAAGTAGGCTTACTATATTAAGAGCCACGCCGCCTAGCGCGATCCTGTATAGTATTGTAAGGGCTACGCCTCCTAAGATCTCCTTTAGCTATATAGGCGCTGTATTAATTGCTCTAATCTACTCTAGGTAGGAGACTTTTTCTAAAGCTACTTGTTTTCCGACTTTGCCGAGTTAGTAACTATCTCGTACTCTTTACTTCGGTTGATTGCTTTAGCTTCCGTCTTCTTTGGCGCTGTATAGTTATTAGAGTAGTGTCCTTGCTTGCTATAGTTAAAGCAGGTAACTGGTGCTTTTGCGGCTAGTGCTAGAGTTAGAGGCTACTGGGAAAAGGGGGGACCTTTAGTCTCTTTAGCGCCCCTAGTGGAAGCTCTCTTACTAGCCTAGGCTGCTCTGCGGTTACTTTGTTCCTTGCCTGTCTACTTTAGACCTTAGGCGTACTATTGGGCAGTCTTATAATAGGCCTAGAAGCCACAGTCTTTATCTACCACCTTAACTTCTATTTGGACGCGTAGGCTGTTATAAAGCTTATTATAAAGCTTCTCTTTCCACTAATCTTATGGCATCCTTGAGATATTTGCTAGCCGTATAAAGTTAGATTAGAAATCGTTAAAGTCTCCTAGGTACGGTATCTTGAGGCTTTTAAGCTCCTGCTAGGCCTTAATGCGGTGATCTAGGTCTTTGAAGACGTTCTCTAGGAACTTAAGTACTTCTTTGCTGGTAGGGTTGCGTTCCACATCACGCTCTACCTCTAGGTAGGGTGAGAGATGGTTATAAGCTTTGCCTCCTATACGCGTTTTAATATATGCTACTTTTGCATCCTCTTCCTAATCTGGGTTGTCTTAATAGAACCAGTCTGTATTAGATTGAAGCTTGTTTTGTATATAGCTACTCCAGGCATAATAGGTAGGCTCTTTCCCATCTATCAGCGTAGGTGGGTCTGGAAACTTTGCCGTGCGTTCTAAGCCCGTAACACTGCTTATTTAAGAGAGTGGTGTCCCTTCTTATATTATCCGTAACGGTGTGCTTTCTTGCTCGCTGTCTTCCCAATCTGGGGCTTGTATAGTAACCTTATGGCCCATCCTTAATATCTTCTAATTAGCCTTGCGGAGCTCGTCTGTCCTATTATCCAAGTGCTCCTTAAGCTCCGCTATCTTTGCCTTAGCCTCCTCTTTCCCATCAAGGGCCTTGTGGGCGTGGTTATTTATAAGACGCTATAGCATAGCAATCTGCTATTCTATCGCCTTTCTTTATATTCCCTGGAGCTTCAGCTCTTCTATAAGTTCGGTTATAGGGATTGCGGCTAGGCTTTAGGTGGTCGCGGCTGTGTACTCTCTCTTTATCTCTATTTTAAAGTATATGGGGTTCTCGTCGTCTTCTAATTGCGCTATAAGACGGTCCTATTTGCTTTTCATATTGTCCGCAAGCTCCGTCTCGCCGTAGTACGGTTGGAGCTCCGGCGGCTCGAGTAACGCGTCTATGGGTTCCTTACGTGCTGCTAGCGTTGGGTCGGTAGCTATCTCTAGCGCGCTAGGCCTTAACGCGCTCCTTTTTACTATAGTGTCTCTTTTGCTTTTTTAGGCAACTCTTGCTACTGAGATTATAATTAGGGTAATCCTTTTAATCTAATTGCTGCAGTCTCTTCTTTTAGCTGCTTAATCCGCTGTCGCAATTACCTGCCTTGAGCAGGGCTTAGAGGGTTAATTGGTCTATAGTTATAGTAGTAGAACAGCTCTCTGTCTGGCTATACGTTTAACCGTTGGACCTAGTATTGTGTCGCCTCTATAGGCTAGTTGAGGTAGACCTTAGTCTAATATTACGGCTAGCTTTCCGTAGGAGTGATCCAATAGATTAAGCAACAATAAGGGGCTATATTATGAATAGACTAAGGTAAGGGCTTAAAGAAAGGAGCGCGGTAGACGACTATGTACATGTTTGGTCGTCGGGGCAACGTTAGGGCAACGTTGGGGCAACGTTAATCCGTGACCGACGACGCCTTGATGATAGCTATGTAGACGAACCGTCACAATATCTACTAAATTCCGTAATAGATAAAGCTAAAGGGGCTGCTTCTATAGGTGGATATAATAATTATTTATTACTTAACGTCCGATTTGGATCCCTATTGGGCCCACGCGGACCACTTTTTATTTACATATAGGGAGAAAACTCTACTTAAGAAAACCCCGTGACCTATCTCCCTGCCTTTTAGGACTTGCCTACTTAGCGCTCTATAGGTGGATATAGGGAGTTAATAAACCGACTCTAAGGCTATACTGCTATAGCCGCTATAGCTAAAGGGGCTTCTAGTTAAAATATAAGGTCTTTTGGTGTTAGTAACTAAAGCTATAAAAACTGGGCCCGCTAGGACCTATTTAAATAGTCTAATAAGCCCTTAACCTCCCCAGCTATTTACCTATTTTTAGTATATAAAGCCTTTAGTTAGTTAGAAAGGAGTAGTATAGCCTAGTAAAGAATTAATAGCTAGTTTAGGCTCCTATTCTCTTTTTATAGATAGGGCTCTAGCTCCTATATAAAGGCTTTATATACCTTATACTAAAAAATAGGGTAGCTCTATACTAGATAGCTTAGGAACATCTTATCCCTTAACCCGTTAGGGTCCTTAGAGAATTTGCCACTGGGTTTAATTAGGCACTTATATTGAACCGGGTTCTCTAATTAGCTAGTCCCTTATTAATAACCGTAGGGCCTAAATTAACGGGTTAAGGGATAAAGGGCTATTAAGTTCTATAGAATAACTTTATGAAGGTAAAAGAGAAGGCTTATAACCCCTATAGCGATAAGGTTATTAATCTAGTATAGCTACGGACTAAAACAGCCCTTTTATTTATCTAGTTTAGGCTATATTTTTAATAGCAGTATATTAGGCGGTATAATATACACATAGCGGATTTTAAAGCAGCCTATCTATAAAGGGTATTCTATTATTAACCTTATTGTCACGGCACTGACCTGACGCATACTGTTTCATACTGTCTCGTACTGTTCCCTACTATTAGCTGGCCCACCACTAGCGACTTGGCGGCCGGCCCTACTATTTATATACAATACCCCCTTTCCACCTTCTTCCCCTCTTTATACCACAACGTAGTTATTTAGTCTACTTCATTGCAGCACTGTGACAGTTTGTGGTATCTTTAATTTGCGCCCTGTCGCGATCACTGATTCCCTGTACCCCAGCCAATTGACCTCCGCCCCAGAGCAATTGCGACCTGCGCGCGCCTCTGCTGAAACTGATACGTCCCTAGCATAGTCCTAGAACAATCCTCAGTTTTTACCTAGCGCCTAGATGGGCGACACCAATGACGCCAAAATGGCCGAAACCCAGAACCCCTACGACGTTTTCGCAGACCTATTTACAGAGACATACCCCAATATCGCGTGGACAATCCGCCGCTCCCTACCATACCCCAAGACCTTCGAGCCTAGCAAAGCTTACCTTACCCTTATTAACTATACCAATGAGTTCCTTAATAATATTAAAGTAGGACTATAGTGCATGTATAACACAAACACCGCCAATAAGAAAGCTAACGAAAACCTTAGTGCCCTTATCGCTTCCTAGATAGGAACTATTAACTCCTAGGCAGAGACTATTACCGTTCTAAAATAATTAACCCCTATAACAACAGTAGTAACCTAGCAGAAAAAACGGAGATCTAAAGACCCGCTAATATTTAGTGGAAAAGGCACCCCGCTAGAATAATAAGCTAATTTTAAGACCTGGCATATTAAGATTAAGGGAGTCTTTAACCGGGACTAGGACTACTTTAACACAGTTTAGTCCTAGATCCTTTATATCTCGGACATGCTAGAGGATAAGGCCTATGAGTTTATTAAGCAGGGCTTAGAGCTTATACACAAGAACCCAAACAATATATCTGCGTGGAAATGGCCTACTAAGGAAGATATGCTTAAAGACCTTACTGCCTACTATAAGGTCCTTAATATAACCTAGGTCGTAAAGAACAAGCTTAACCATTTCCCCTAAGGCAAGCGTAATTACTAGTCCTGGAAGGGAGAGCTTAATAAGCTAATGGTCTGTGCCAAGAAGACAGATGAACAGAAGGTAGACCTACTCTGAAAGTTTATCTCTCTAAAGATGGAAGAGGTGGTACTTGGACTGGCCTATAAAATTAACAATAGTGACTATATAGGTTGGAGTAAGCAGATGGATGTGTTTACTAAGAACCTTGTAAACCATACATACTGAGCCAACCTTAAGAAGAACGCTAACTACCGCCTACCTGCCTAAGCCCCTGCCCCTATATTAACCTTAACCCTAGCAGTAACTGGAGAACCTATGGACCTTAATAGAATCTTAGATATGGAGCGCAAGCGCCGTGTTAATAATAGACTGTGCCTTGCCTGTGGCCTGCCTGGCCACTAGAAGGATGCCTATAACCCTGCTAAGATAGCAAACCTAGTTCTAATGCCACCCCGTTAAATAATGTGAACAAATAACTGTGGACGCGGTAACCATGGAGTCCATTATAGACGCGGTGACCGCGGAGCCTATTATAGCCGCGGTGGACGACCCCCCCCCTTTAACCCTATGGCTTAGTTACTCCAAACCATGCCCTATATGGGAGCCTAACCTGTTAATAACGCCTAGTATTAGTAACTTTGTGCTAGCGAATATAAACACGGCCATGTTGTTAGTAAGGTATTGTCTTCCTATACCCTGACTAAAATAGAAACCGACACCGCTAGCTAGACGGACACTGGACCGCCCCGCCAAGACAGCCCTGTACCCTAGTTATTAAAAGGCAAACCCTTAGACTAAGTTACGCCCAAGGGTCTAAACCATATAAGGAGGAAGATGAGAAGATTAGGTCCCTGTTACTAGATTAATTAGTCCTTTCTATTAGTAAACTGCCACTTAATCTTAGATTAGTAAATAGTAATAAGAAATTAATCCTTGTTTAAACCTAACTCTCCTTATTATATAACCTATACCCCTAAGTTTATATTAATATAGTAAGCCTAGTGGACTCTAGTAGTACTGCAATGGTATTTGCTAACGCAGAGTCTATTATAAGAAAGTATAACGTTATAACTAAGAAGTTGCTGGCACCTAGGCTACTGCGCCTCGCAGATAGTATCCTAACTTCACTTATTATGGACTACTTTACCGCCCAAATATTAATTGGCCTCTATACTAAAGTTATGCTCTTTTTTATTACCAAACTCTTACCTACTACCCCAATTATCCTAGGTATGCCCTGGCTTCAGAAGCACAAGCCTTGTCCCAGCTTTAGGAAACTTAAGATCCGCTTTGACTTAGACTACTGCTCTAGGTACTACCTCCTATAGGGAATAGCCGATGTTAGTAGGGACGCCCCATGTGGACACTTAGCACTACTAAGCCTAGTGCCTAGGACTATATACAAAGCCCTAATAGTAGAAGACGTTCCTGATAAAGGGGAGCCCGTATAGCTATAAAGAAATAAGATAGTGGAAGACTGGACTAACCTAGCACTTAAGACCAAAATAACAGGCTAGCCAGCCCTGCCGAGACTAAGGAAGAAGGTCCGCTTCGCGCTACTACTATTAAGAATCCAACCCCAACCTAGGCACTGTTTAAACCCTAGCTGCCCAGCCTAACACCCGGAACTAAGCCATATGCTATATACGCACACTATAGCTCGCGTTACAGTAAGGACTGGTTATGGAACTACTAAGACCCGGATAATAGAAACCGCGCCACTGTAATGCCTAACCTCATACCTATCTCCCGCGCGTACCGTATAGGGCCGCCGCCTCGTTTCCGCCCCCCTAGGCCAACTAAGCCATGCTAGCCTAGCTATAGCACCGGAGAGCCAGACATGCCCTAACCTGGATAATATTAAATACACCTATGCTGTTAATTTTACCCAGTTCTGTAAACAAAAAGATATAAAGGTGATGAGGATCTATATGGCGGAGCTAGTAGAACTGGTTAAATAAGATAAGCACTGACAGCTGCTTAAAGAGCTGCCTATAGGCCTAATAGAAGTACTAAACCTATTAAAAAGGTCTTTCTGCCGGCTAGTGGAAGGTAACTATATAATAAAGGAAGCCTGTAAAGTGCTCCCCCCCTATTTTTATAACTTTCTTAAGACAAATCTAAAAACCAAACCCGAGCTTTTATGTTAGAAGATAGTTGACACTAATATTAAAAAATTCCTAAAAGGCAAACCAGGATTGACCTATAAAGACATTCTATAACGCCTACTAAAGGAGTTTAGTAAATATATTAAGCACTTCCTCCCTAAGAATGTAGACAAGCTACCCCCTTACTAACCATAGGACTATAAAATTGAGATTACCCCTAGAAACCAGGCCCTGTACTATAAAAATAGACCACTCTTACCTGCTAAACTTAGGTGTGTAAAGAAGTGGATTAATAAGATACTGGATAAGGGTTTTATCTGCGAATTGACCTTACTAGCTACTATACCACTCCTCCTCGCTGCTAAGCCTAGCGGTGGTGTATAAATCTGCTATAACTACCGAGGCCTAAACACAGTCACTATTAAGAATTAATACCCACTGCCACTAATCCGCAAGACACTTAACGCACTTTGTGGCGCCAAGTACTTTACTAAACTTAATGTAATTGCTGCGTTTAACCGGATTTGGATTGCGGAGGGCCATAAGTAGCTTATAGCATTCATTACCCGGTTCGGACTCTATGAGATACTAGTTATACCATTTAGCCTCTATAATGCACCCGCTATGTTCCAGAACTATATTAACTATATTCTACATAACGCCCTTAATAACTACTATACTGCCTACCTTAATGACGTCCTTATCTTTTCTAAAACACGCGCCAAGCATACTAAGTATGTAAATGAAGTTATCTAAAGACTTGGCAATGCTGGACTTTAAATTAATATTAATAAGTCTGAGTTCTACTCTACTAAAACAAAATACCTTGGCTTAATTATCTCGACTAATGGCATAACTATGGACCCTAAGAAAATACAGGCCTTATAGAAATGGAAGGACCTAACATTAATTAAAGAACTATAATAATTTCTTGGCTTCGCGAACTTCTACTAACGATTTATCCAAGGCTACTCTACTATTGCTACACCTATAATAAAACTCCTAAAGAAGGATATTGGATGGCTATAGGGACTAGAACAAGCTAAATTGTTTAAGGCCCTTAAGGGAGCCTTTACTTCAGCACTAGTACTAGCATACTATAACTACACAAAGAAAACAGTGGTAGAGATAGACGTATCAAATTAGGCTTCCGGCGGAGTCCTTTCCCAGTATAATAATAATGGAAAATTAAGACCGGTTGCATTCTTCTCTATAAAGCACTTTATGCTGGAATATAACTATAAGATCTATAATAAAGAACTCCTAGCTATTATTAAGGCTTTAGAGGAATGGCGTCCTAAGCTGTAAGGGACTAAGGAGCTGTTTAAAATTATTACTAACCACAAGAACCTATAGATGTTTATAACTACTAAGCAGCTAAACTAGCGCCAAGTCCAGTAGGCAGAGTTCCTTTTATAGTTTAACTTTGTAATTATATACAGACCTGGCAGCAAAGCCACGCTCCCTAACGCCCTAAGCTGGCTACTAGGAATAAGGCCCAAGGACGCCAATAATAAATGCCTCCGCTACCGAGCCTAAGTTATTATACCGCCCCAAAAAGTTGACCCTATAATCTTAGAAGAATTACTACACGAGCCCTGTAACTCTAACGACGTAGAGTTCATAGCCGCTCTAGACCCTGAAATAGCCGAAAAGTCACTGGATAAGTTAATCTGGCTAGGATACTAGGAGAACGAACTCGTAAGAGATATAGTGGCAGCCCTATGTAATTGGAAAGCTTACTATTAGCTAAAGAAGATTAGGAAATTACTCCATTGTAATAAGTTAGAATGCAGTATTATCAACAGATAGATCTACTTCCGTTAATATCTTTTCGTCCTTAACGCCCTAGACCTTTGCCTAGAAGTTACCCATTGCTCTTATAGCAGCGGCCCTGCTGGTTACCCTAGCTGGGTTAAGACTCTTAACCTCTTAAACCGAATATACTAGTGGCCAGGAATCTCCCAGTTCACGGCTACCTTTATTAAAGACTGTGCCCTATACTTTTGCACTAAGACCCTCCGTTCTACCCCGCCCGGTTTCCTAAAGCCACTAGAATTACCCGCCCGCCTATAGACTGATATCTTAATTAACTATATTACAACGCTGCTAGTATGCCAACGCCACGGCAAGGCATATAAACATATCCTTGTTATTGTGGACCGCCTAACTAAAATGTGACACCTTATTCTAGTAATAGGACTCTTAACAGAGGAGCTAGTTAATGGCTTTGTTAACAACGTATATAAGCTTTATAGTGCACTAAGCATAATTATCTCCAATTACGGCATATAATTTATTAGCAACTTCTAGCGACGACTAAGTAAACGCCTTAAGACAACCTTGCGACCAAGCTCAGCCTAGCACCTAGAAACGGACGGCCAAACCAAAATTATTAACGCCGCCGTAAATAAATACCTTTGTGCTTTTGTTAGCTTTATATAGGACGACTAGGTTAACTACCTACCGCTTGCTAAGTTTGCTATAAATAACCAAGTTAACAAGAGTACAGGCATCTCCCTATTTTTTGCAAACTATAGCTTTAACCCTCGCCTCGGAATTGAGCCTACTGGCCCCTGCCTACTAACACTATCAGCATAAGTAAAGAAGGAGTTCTTCCGCGCAGACTCTATAGCCAACTGCTTTAAGCGGATATTAACACAGCTTAAGGCCCTAGCCCGGATTTTATAGTAACGCTATAAAGACAATGCTAATACCCATAGGGATAAGAGCGCGTTATTCTATAAAGGTAATATAGTTATGGTTAGCTTAGAAAATATAAAGACAAATAGACCTAAGAAGAAATGGGACGATAAATGGGACGGCCTATACCCCGTACTCGCAGTATACTAAGGGGCAGTTATAGTAGACCTCCTAGACCACATCTAAGTAAATAAATCCTTTTATATATCCAAGGTCCGCCTCTAGGCTACTAAAGAGATCCCTAGCCAAGCAAATATTAATACTATAGAGCGCCGTAATATACAAGGACGAGTGGCAGAGAAAAACAATAACAGCAACATAGAAGACAAATAGGAGTTTAAGAAAATCCTTAATATACACGACAAAGACCCCCAGGGCCTAACTTATAAGATTAAATGGAAATATTATAAGGATACAACCTGGCAGCTAGAGGAAGACCTAAAGGGTTATAAATAAGCTGTACAGCGCTTCTATAAGCAATACCCTAAGAAGCCAGGACCCCCAGACTGGGCACAAGATAAGGAAAAGTCACGCCAAGGTCGCGGCCAACCACCGCATTAAAATTTATGGTGGTTAAGATGTCATAGAACTTTAACCGGCGGTTAAAGTTATCTAATTAGCTAAATTCTCGCCAAGAAACGCCACACGGACCGGTTTGGGTAGCAGTATGGAGTTCTGCCAACCTTACTCACTAAACTAACCAATCAGGATTTTCTATGCCCAGTATGGAAAATTGCTATTGGCTTGGTTAAGGGCGGTGAGTGGAACTGACATCTTTGCAGTAGAAAATAGGCAACCCTGTACACTGCCTATATTTAAGTTATCTATTCGGTTTGGGGACCAAACCATCTAGGGGAGAGGAGTACTGTCACGGCACTGACCTGACGCATACTGTTTTATACTGTCTCGTACTGTTCCCTACTATTAGCTGGCCCACCACTAGCGACTTGGCGGCCGGCCCTACTATTTGTATATAATACCCCCTTTCCACCTTCTTCCCCTCTTTATACCATAATGTAGTTATTCAGTCTACTTTATTGCAGCACTGTGACACTTATAAACTCTTATAGAAGAGTTTAAGTAATAGCCTACTATTTATTTCTAGTTTTACCTTCTAGTGTATTAAATCTAGTCCTTACTAACCCCCTTTAGCTCTGTTATTTTAGCGCTAATACTTTACCTAATATATACCTTCTTCTCTAAGAAGACGCTAATATACTAAAAGGCCTTTATAACCTAATCTTGCTATAAGTTATATAAGAGAGCCGCCTCGCGGTCCCTTACACTACTCTTAATTAGGCGTATATTGTACTATACTAAGCGCCTACTAAAGTCTAAAAACGGCTTAGTATTAAGATCCTAGTGGTATAAAAGATAGAAAGCTAGGCCGCTAAGTATATAAATAAGCGGCTTTCTGTTTTATAGGGCCCTAATAGTCTTAAGACGGCTATACTAGTTCTACTTATCTATACGCGTAGTAAATATTAAGGGTATATAGTATATAGGGCCTTTACCCTTAAACTTAAAGGTAAATAGATCTAAGATCTTAGTAGAGTATTTATTGCTGCTATAGGTAAATATATAGTGACCTAGTAGAATATTAACAAGCGTATAAAAGTAGTACTTTAGAGATAAGATGGTGCCCCTAGTTTAGAGCTTGCGGTAAACGCTTAAAAACTTCTTTTTAATATAGCCATTAAGGAGGGTATCTCTACTCTTATTAGCGAATTACTTTTTCTTACACTACGCGTCCCTCTACTATGGCATTTTTAGGTACTCCCTAACGCTATCTTCCTATGGAAATAAGTGGCTGTTTGTTTTTATGGCTTTCTATATCTAATAAAGATCTATTAAAGTAGTAATATAGCCGCAAACTAACCGCTATAAGAGACAAGTTTTCTCTTAGGGTATATTATTATTAGCTTTACAGCTCTTCTCTCTTAAGGGCTAGCCTATAACCTCCTTAATAAAAAAGAGAAGTAGCTTATTTTCTATAATAGTATTGCTATTATAGTACTACTTCTATTTATAGAAGGCCTAGAGCCAGATAATGCGTTAGCGTAACGCTTTAGAGGGGGGGGAGGTATTATATCCTTCTTACCTTAAACTCTCTCTACTTTAGTTTATACGTTAAAGATATATTTTTAGGCCTATTAGTATACATAAGGGCAAGGACATACTACGCGTTAGCGCGTAATTTAGTATTATTAGCGATATTAATCTCTACGTATGTGACGGCTTAAACAAATGCCGCACGGCTCGAACAAATGCCTCTGAACCAAAACTTGAACGAATGCAACGTGTGCTTAAACAAATGCTGTATTACGAAGATATCAAGGTGAGGAGCAAGAGAAGGTGGTGAGGCCACGTCTAAATACACAAGCCAAGCCCTAAGCGAACCCCTGACTAGGTGACGCGCCCCAGCGCCGTCACAACGTAGTTAGTTAGCGCTATCTTATATAGTAAATATAATAGTAGACATACTACTATAATTAAGGATTAAGCAAAAATGACTTTTTTTAATTATACTTAGGGCCCTAATGGCCCTAATTACCGTATAGTCGGCGTCTATTAGCGGCTTAATTAGTAGGTAGTCCCTAATACGCGTATTTTCTTAGTTTAGCGCTTATAGCGCTATAGAGATCCTTAAATCTGCCCTAGGTAGCTAGCTAAATATATAATTTTCTGGCTAACTGAGGAATAGCTAAGCCTTAAATACTTATAGTATAGCTATAGTTATATTTATATAGCTAGATTAGCGGCTAAGTCATAATTATATAGGTAAGGGGGCCCGTGCGTTTAATAACTGTAGATATTAGACCTACGGAGGATAAATTATCCTATCCAGTCGGGCGGATAATAATCCTATTTAAGGATAGTCCGGATATTGGATAATATCTAAATAATATCTAAATATCTGTAAAAATTTAACTATCCCTTCCCCTAGTGACGTCCCGCGAGAGTTATACTATATATAAATACCAGAATTAAAAGTACGCGTATAGTTACAGAGTCTTAATCCTATTAATTCTATTAGCTAGCCCTTATTAATAATAGTAGGACAAAATATACTATAGGAAAGGATAAATTAAGCCTTTACCCCATATTATCCCTTATATTATTAATATAATATAAAATATAGCCTATACGCGCGATTAAAAATATTAAAGTGCGAGCCTAGTATTTCGCTTAAATGCTAAGGGCTCTCTATAAGTAGATCTATTAACGCAATTAGCAATTATAAAGCTAGTTATAGAGTTAATTGGCCAACTGTCGCGACGCTTTATAATTATAGGCTCTTAGATATAAAGCAGAGATATTAATTTAGGTCCTACTAGGTGTAAGCGTAGGCGTAGGCGGAGGCGTGGAGGCAGCTTAAAACTTTAGTAATACGGTAAAACGATTAACTGCCTAAGAATGCAGCTTATTAATTAATAAGCACGGGCTATAGTTTATAGGACGTAAACAATAATATAAGGGATATGACGCTATAAATATAGCTAGTACTAAACACCACACATACAACCTTACCAAAAGGTAGCGCCACACTTCAAAACTTACGCATACCCATCTTACCATCAAAAACAATCGATTTTCCAACTTTCAAGACCTAATTCCTACTGCCTAGCGAGCTAGAGGTGGATTTATTTGTCATTTTACCCCCTTTTCCTAAGAGAAAAATTTCTCTAAGGGTGGCCCTAGCTTGTAAGCGAGGCACGGACAAGAACACTAAAACCACTACTACTACCACACCAAAACTACAAAATAGGGGCTAGTTTTTCTACTACCTTCTAGCCT
>Ga0307507_10006985_pt1 | contig 16768 bp, 5 predicted proteins | sample 7_EM_MG_FD_207223 | JGI IMG/M metagenome (GOLD analysis project Ga0307507, IMG submission 207223) | Populus trichocarpa ectomycorrhiza microbial communities from riparian zone in the Pacific Northwest, United States - 7_EM | ecosystem: Host-associated > Plants > Roots > Unclassified | place...
TAAAATAGTAAAATTTGGGGGCCAAAATGAGGCAAATCACTATATCTTAAAAACTACTAAACCATTTACTATGCAACTTTAATAGAGGCTGTAGAGCATATATAAAAGTCTAAATTTAAATTATTAACACAGCTAAAGGAAAAAACTTTTGGAGCTCTTGCTGCACCCGGCCCAAAAAAACCAAACCAACTAAAAGAACCCTAAAAAACACCCTAATAATCCCCTAAGATGCATACATCACAGGGAAGGCACAAGTAGAACGACGGTAGTACGCAGTTGTGCGCAACCGCCAGACCTATACCTAACAATGGCCCCCCACAATAACAATAAGGACGGGCGAATACTATACTAGAAAGCGGAAATACCCTAATTAAGAAGGCATCTGATAAAATATAAAGCCTATTAGACGCGTCTAGTATTTGGAACTATAGGGGAGTATCTATTAGCTATTACGAACTAATATAGCTAGTAGAATAGCTCCAGTCTAGCGAACCTTAGGCGCCCCTTTAGTAAACCCTTAATTAAATCCTCTAACGGCTAAATAAAATTGAAGATAAATAAAACCCCCCCCTATAGGCAAACCGTACCTGGGCCGCTGTAGCTGCGCTCCTATAGCACAGGGAACCTACCCCCCTAAAGACAATAACTGGGTATACAATTACAATATAACTAAATATAGAAAAGGTAGAGGAACTTAGGGGACAATTAGAAATAGAAGTTCTTATAGAGATTTACAAGGAGGTCTATAACGCCATCACAGTCTAATACCTTAGGAGTGGAGACATTAGAGTCACCCTAAAGGACTAATAGGCAAAGGAACGAGCCGTAAGGGTAGGGGATAGGCTAGGAGAGCGTATTAGTATAAAAGTGCTTTATAAAGATTACCCAGTTAAAGTCCTATTAGTTCCTATAAGCCTTAGGGTAAAAAGGGGACGCTAGGCGGACAATATAGCAACTATATAGAAGATAGTAAAATAAACGGAACGCCTTATACTAGGACTTATAATTACCTAAATCCAATAGCTTTAATAGGAAAATACAAACCAAGTATATAATGAGAACAATAAGAGGATATAAAGGGCGCTAGAGACTTACTAGGGAAATAATAGATAAACATATAGCTCCCTTATTATTAGTGTATATATACTAGGAATGCAAAAACTCCTTATCCAAAAAGGAATAATTATAAATGGCCTTATATATAACATAAGGCTCTATAACCACAGACTACACCTAGAATGATGTTATTGCTACGCATAATAGGGACACACCCAATCCATATACGCAGCATAGGTGTGCTGCGGCCACTATGCAGGCCCCTATAATATAAGACAATATATAAATCAAGACTAAATAAAATACGCGAACTGTCACCAAAGTACATATAAGGCGTGGGAGAGAGAAGACTGTATTAAATACAGGAGATAGAAGGAAAGGGCTTAATAGCTACAGGAATAACTGCACGCTAGGTTATATAAATGGAAATAATAGGCGATAAGCTAGGGGGATATAGGTGTCTTCCTAGCGTTTTCTACCTTTAACACTAGGGGGCTAAGCCAGCCATCCCAAGCCTTAATGGGCCAAAAGCAACGCCGCGCGATATTACCAGACCGAATAGGGACATAAGGGATATATAGGATATAAGGGAGAGGACGCCTAGTAGGAAGACCCCTATGGACGGCTACGGCAAGTTTAAGGCCGGGATAATTAAGAATTAGATTTAATACAGCAAATATAACACACGCAGCTAACTTATAAGGGGTATATAGCCAACCGGCGAGAACAGGGGAAGAACCGGAGGCAATAACAGACTTAGATTTAGAAAGGCTAGTAGGAACATAAGATACAGAAATGGAAAGCTCTATATAAAATAAGTAGTAGCCAGGGAGCAAATATAGGAGATAAAAGTTCTAAACATTTTAGAGAAAGTGGAAACGGAAGAAGCAAGGAGTAAAGGAGAGGCAAAGGACCCCCACTAGGGGTCCGCCACTTGACTATTATACAGTATAACTGCGGCAATATGAACCACCATCTAGCAAGGCCCCTACTAGATAGTCTAGACCCAGAGAAACACTATATTCTTGCTATATAAGAGCCGTATTATAATACCTATATACAATTAATATACTGCCCCTAAGGATTCTAGCTCCTATATAAACTAAAAGCAGCTATACGCGTATGCTTTATAATTAGCAAAAATATCAGCCTTGCCTTATGGTTATAGCAGGCAGTTAACCTAGATATTGCAGTTATAACCATCTAGATATATAGGGGACTAGTATAAATCATTAATGTCTATAACCCTAGGGTTGAAGGGGTAGTATAGACAGAGAATATTATATCTGTAATAAGCTTGCTAGAAACTAAATATATAGAGTTTATTCTACTAGGAGATATAAACCTCCACTACCTATAGTGGGAGGGCATCTATATTGCTGCCAATTAACAGGCAGAGTGCCTACTAAGAGCTATAGATAACAGGGGCCTTAGGCTAGCTACCCCCCTAGGTACAATTATATGGCAACGGGGCACTACTAAAAGTACAATTAACCTCATAATTATGGACGAAAACCTATACTAGAGACTTAAAAGGTGCTCCCCTAAAGAAGAATAGGCACTTACCTTAGACTATATCCCTATCCAGATATAACTAGATCTGGATATTAAGGCACAACTAAATGGTAAAAGATACGCAATAAGGAAGCTTAATATAGATAGCTTCCTTAATATAATTAAATAACAACTCTAAGACCTAGAAGAAATCTACCTAATACCAAATAAGTGAGGCTTATTAGCTACCCCTAAGAAAATTAATTAAAGACTAGAAAGGATCCAGGCAGCAATTAAAAGTAAACTAAAAGAGTACTGCCTGATTTTAAAACCGGGCCCCTATGCGTAATATATATGGTCTGCATAGTACGCGGCCCTTATAGCCGGCCAATAATAAGCAAGGAGGAAATATATAAGTAGCCACAATTCTAAGGACGAGAGATAATATAAAGATATAAGAAACTAGCTAAAGAATACCCTAAGAAAAGAAGCAAGGAATAACTGGAGATGGTTTATAAATAAATATACTACTAACCCGAGTCTCCCCTATAACAAGGGCCTTTGGACCATAGTAAAATGGGTAAAGAAAAAGGCGGGACGCCTAGTAGAAGATCCACACCTACTACCCCTACAAAGAGCAGGTAAACTATAGGCTATAAGCAATAATAACAAGAAGGCAAAGATCCTTATAGAAAGATTTTTCCCTTAACTGGCTCTAGTAGACCTTAGCGATATAATAACTAAAGAAATGGCTAAAACTATTAGCCGCCTCTTAAATAATATAGTATTAGGACTAGATAGGATCTTAAACAAAGCCCTAAAGACCTATAGACTACTTATAGCACCTTAGCTTGCAGATGTAGCCAAAGCATACTTTGCAATAGGCTACTACCTATAACTTAGAAGATCTATAACAACGGTTATCTTATAAAAAGAAGGTAAAGTAGACTACTTAATCCTAGGAAGCTACTGCCCTATTGCTTTAGAAAACACCCTAAGTAAGATCTTAGAAAAGGTTATAGCGGACCATATAGTAGACACGGTAGAGGAATACGCCCTACTACCATAAAGCTAAATAGGGGCAAGAAAGAATTGCTTAACGCTATTAGCACTTACACTACTCGCTACTACCATTAAAACTGTATGGGCTATGTGAAAGGACTTTATAGTATTAATACTTAGCCTAGATATCAGCGGCGCCTATAATAATATACCCTATAAGCGTCTCCTATATATCCTTAGGGCAAAGGGCTTCCTAAAATAGATTATTTAGTTTATTTAAGAATTTATAGGCTAGAAAGAAATATTACTGGTCTTTAGTGGATACTAGAGCCCCCCTATTGCAGTTATAACAGGAATACTATAAGGATTATCTTTGTCGCCTATACTCTTCCTCTTCTTTGTAAGTAACCTGCTTGACACCTTTAAGGAAAGGGCGACCTAGGGGATAGGCTTTATTAATAACACAAACCTAATTATATATGGGCCAACAGCCGCAGAGAACTGTAGAACACTAGAGAAAGCCCATAACACCTATATAAAATAGGCAAGATAATATAAAGTCTAATTCTTACTAGAGAAATACTAGCTAATCCATTTTATAAAAAAACGTAACTAATCTGTAGATCTTTAGTATACAATCTATATTTAAGGCTTTGGGGGTTAACCGGTTTAAGGCCTAAGGGTATTAGGAGTATAGGTAGACAGCAAGCTCTAGTAGAGCGTATATACAGCGCAAGCGGCCTATAAGGGCTAAGTATAGTATATCGCCATATCCAGGATTGTTAATTCTATATAGGGTCCATACTTCCAGAGGTTACGCCTACTATATATAGCAGTTGTCCGGCTAACTATAACATATAAATCTAGCATTTGGGCCACTAGAGAAACTAAAAAAGGCCCCCCTAAATTACTCCTTAAACCACTCCAAAAGGTCCAAATAGCCTGCCTTAGGAGTATAATAGGCGGGTATAAGCGAACGGCTACAGTACTACTTAAGAAGGAAGCCAATATTCCCCCCCTATAACTATATATTGAAGCCGATGTAATACAAAGGGTGTAAAAGAAACGCAACTTTAACGTTATAAAGTATATCAAAACACGCCTAAACAAACTATAGAGGGACCTTAGGGTGCCCTATAGGAGAAGAAACCAACAACCCCAAAGTAGGGAAGATATATTAGGAAAACAGGTAGAGAAAGTAGAAGAAGAATAGTGCGGCACTAGGGCCCAGGCCTATATAGAGAAAAAAGGGAGACGCGTAAGAGGCCAGTAAAAATAATAGCAAGGGAGAGAAAGGAGCTAAAGTAGAGTATAAAAGAGTACTAGAAAACCATCTACCGTAATATAATACTGGTTGGACCGACGCTAGAGAGACAAATAGGAGTTAAAGGTATAGAGGTAGGCTTAGGTAAGGGGAACCCAAGCCGTAGTATAGGTAATGCTATAGGAGGTAAATACCTAAGGGCTCTAAGAGGGCCTAATAAAGGCAGAAAATACAATAGCAACACTCTTAAGAACAGGAATAATAGGACTAAAAGATTGGCTTTACTGGGTAGGTGTCCTAGTGGGTAGCCTAAGGTGCAAATATAGCTGGCCAAGACAGACACCAAAACACGTAATACTATTATGCCCCTTACGCACTAGCCAAGAAGCAATGCTCTTAGTAGCTAGCACAGAAAACTATAATACACTACTCTTAATATAGAAAGGCCTTAAGGCGGCTACCTAGTAGCTTATTAACTAAAATGTGCTAAACCAGTTCCGGGTTGCAAAGGAAATAGTAATAGAAGGTAAAGGGGCGAGTAACAGGCGCCCCCTAATAACTCTACAGGAGTAGAGTATAGTGTATAATACTAGCGCGTCCGTAGGTTTGTTACAGCAGCAGTGGTTCCTAAGGAGGTTAAAAAGTAAGGTAGTAGAGCACCACTAGTAACTCGCAGGCGACTCATAAGCGAGCCCCAAAAGGCGGGGAGGCGGATTACGGGGTTTTCTCAAATAGAGTTTTCTCCCTATATGTATATAAGGAGTAGTCCGCGTGGGCCCAACAGGGATCCAAATCGGACGTTAAGCAATGAATAATAATAAATTTAAATTATTAAAATTTATTATTAAGTGGTTGTTAAGAAAAGGAGAATTAAACTTATTATAATTGGAAAAAAGCTAATAATTACACTAAGTATAATTATCCGCGCTGCTTTATCTAACTAGATTTGTTTTACTATAACCTAGGAAGATACATTATAGCCTAGACGCGTGCGCTACTCCCACTCTATAACGAGTTAGGCTGTAGTAAATAGAACCTATACTAAGACGCTTCCTAAAGCTGTTAAGACGCGTACTAAAAGTTAGCTTAATATTAAGAATAATAGCACTATACTAAAAGGCTGGAGTAGGGAAGGGAATAAAATGGCGATAATAAGCACCTAGTATACTAGGCGGGGACTTTAGCGGTATTGCTTGTAGGAGTTCCATAGACTTATAACCTAGTTCCCTATTAGTGGATTCCTTTAATATAGTGGCCTTATAAACCTAGATAACTAACATAAGCAATAATAGAGACTCTAATAACTAAGTTATTGGCTATAATAAGTCTTAGGGCGGGTAAGCTTTCTAGAGCTTTTTATACTACTAAATAAGAAGCCTAATAACGAGTTTAGGAAAAATAAAAAGAAGGGGTACCTAAAGTAAAAGATACTCCTAGAAGTGGCTTAGCTTATAGTACTAATAAAGTATAATATGGAATAGTATAAAGTAATAAAAGAACTATATATAGAAATACGTAGCATAGGCAAACTAATAATTATATATTTTTATAACCGAAACAACTAAGAGTGGTAAAGGAAGAAGGAAACTGTATCTTCGTCCTAGTTAACCTACCGCCCTTATATCTATACTAGCGATACTAGAACTTATAGGGAAGTGCCCTTAGATATCCTATTACGACTTATGGAAGAACTGATATAATATTAGAAATGCTTTTCTAGGGGGTTATATACTATCTCCTAAGGTAAACGAAGTTAGTATAAGACTATAGATATGTTAGGGTAGGCGGGACGGGCTGACTTTGGGGGGCTAGGGGAGGCGTTTTACGCAGTAACCACTAAATCCTAGACGTAGCGCACCGCGACCACTAAATTATAGACGCCTTTATACCGCGACTACTAAATTATAGATATGCTGAAAATTAGAGCCGCTACTTATGGCCAACGTAGCAATTACCGCCTCTTTTGGCTAAGTATATTTAAATCTAAATCCATAGCTTTAACGTAGTTATTATCCCTTAATTAAAGATTAAATAAGCTAGCAATTATAAACAAGGATTAAAATCTATAAGTAAGCATTAAAGTAATACTAAGTTATAACTAAATCTAGCGCCTAGGATAAAACTCTATAATATCTAAAAAACACTAATCAATACCAGTTAGAGATATAGTTAGATAGCTGCTATTAAGTGGGAAAGGTTATATAAAAACAAGCCACCGCCTTGCTCCTAAGTGGTTAACTTAGAAGAGACAATTTATATTAGAGGTAAGTAATTCTAGGAACGGGGACTATTTCTTTAAATATATTGGTATATAATAAGTCCCGCTTAACCCTTTGTCACAGAGTGAGTATAAGTGGTGATAATATATAGCAAAGTAGATATTATTAAGCTATGTATATGAACTATATGATGAAGTCAAGACGTTGCGTAAGGAGAGAAGGTAAGGAAACGGGAAGAAAGGGTATATATTGCTAGTTTGGTTGCTTAGTTGACATATACACGGAGCAGAATAGGATTTAAGTAGCGGTCCTGGCAGAACTTGGCAGGATTTAGTAGACTTGGCAGAATATGGCAGAATGCGGCAGATTGCTATTAGATTGCCATAAATTACCGTTAGATTGCCGTCTCGTGGTTGGTCTCTTCTTGCTACATAGGTAGAAACAGGTAGACGTGTGTAAGGTATTACAGAGGAGTCCCGTGACAGTACCCCCCCTTTAAACTCAAGCTTCTGCGAGATGGGGCTAAGGTAGTTCTAGGTAGAGTTTATAAAAGTCTTCTGCGGCTTGTGTAAGTCCTATAGAGTTAACAGGTTCCCATAAGGGCTCAGTAAAGCCTCTCCATTTTATAAGATATATATATTTGCGTTTCCATTTGTTATACTTAATATCATTAACTCTTTTAATAAGGTATTCATCCTCACCATCCACTTTAACTGGTGGGGGAGGGTCTTGGATTTGTCTAGGTAGGGCGTCTAATATAGGGGTAGTAGGGCGGAGGACTAACATATGGAATACAGGGTGGATTTTAACTGTATTAGGGAGCTTTAGTTGGTAGGCATAAGAAAAGACAACTTTTTCAACCTTATAAGGGCCGGCGTTCTTCCAGTTAAGTTTCTTAATAGGTCATTTTGTGTTCAGATTTCTTGTGTCTAGCCAAACAAAGTCACTAATTTGGTAAGCTAGTGCTAGGGTTTAGTTCTTATTTGCTACGGCTTTATAGACAGACTGGGCCTATATTATTTTGTTAGTAAGGAACTCTTATAGTTCTTCCATCTTCTTTATAAATTCATTTACTTCTACAACTTATAAGGCCTGATAAGCTAGGTAAGGAACATTACTAAAGGGTTTAAAACCTATTTATAGGTGCTAGCCGTAATTAGCCAGGAATAGGGAGACCTTTGTAGTTTCTAAGACGGAGTTATTTATAGTAAACTCGGTAAATATAAGCCAGTCCATCTAGTCGTCCTATAAATACAACATATATATCTAAATATACTATTCCATTATAGCATTTACACGTTCCGTTTAACCGTCTATTTTTAGGTAATATGCTATAAACAACAGCGCTTTAATGCGGAGTTAGGTAGTTAGTTCTTCCCAAAACGCTAAAATAAACTAGCGGCCTCTATTAGAGACAATCATTTTAGAAAGTCTGTAGAGTTTCTATACATAATCCAGGAACAGTTAGGCAACGGCAGGTATTGACATGTTAGGGCAGGCAATTAAGTGTCTTATTTTAGATAGTTAGTCTATAACTACCATAATATTCGCACAGCCTTTACTTATAGGGAGATTAACAACAAAGTTAATTAAAATGTCCTTCCATCTTTAGTCTGGAACAGGCAGTGGCTTTAGAAAGCCGTTATACTTCTTATACAAGGCTTTAGCTCGTCGGTAGGTGTAACAGCTGGAGACGTACCTTTATATTATATCATGCATATTTAGCCAGTAGTACTCCCGTTAGAGCAGCTCTAGGGTTTTTCCTTAGCCTAGGTAGCCGGCTACTGGTAGATTATATACGTGTTCAAGGAGCTTAAGCTTAAGTTTATCATGGTTAGGTATAACTAGGCGGTTCCAGTATTACAAGCAGTCTCCGCGAGCTTCATATTTACTTAGAGAGATCTTTTTAGAGCATCTAACGCCATCTTAAATTAACTTAAGTGTCTCTTGGATAAACTTATTATTTAGGTATTTATCAACTATAATCTACTTAATTAATTAATTAGTCATTTTAAGGATGTGTACCATAAGGTCTTTAGCTAGGGGATTAAATAATTTAGGGCAAAGCAGCGTTTAATTACAGTAGGTGCGCGCTTCTTCCTATACTGTTATGTCTTATAAACGTTAAGTTAGGGCATTAGGTTTTTAACCTTAAACGCCTAGGCGGTATATAATTGAGAATTGGAAATAAGATAGATATTCTAACTAGCGGGCTTAATAATGACTTAGCTGTTTTATAGTTATAAAGTACTATAGATTCTTATGGTCACTAAGAACCTTAATTAGAAATCTAGCGCCTTCTAGTTTAGGTCGCCATTGTTCAAAACATCTAATAATAGCCAATAATTCCTTATTATAGATCTTGTAGTTACATTTAGCTAGACTTAATTGTTTTAAAAAGTATACTACTGGATACAGTACTCCTTTCTTATTATACTAAGACAGAATGCCTTTAGTGATGTAGTTAGATAAATCAGCTTCTATAACACTCTTTTGGTTTAGGTTAAAGTGTTAGAGTATAGGTACAGTGGTGAATATAACTTTTAGATAGGTAAAGGCCTTCTTATATTCCTTATTAAAGATAAAGGCTTTGTCCTTTTGTGTTAGAGCTATAAGAGGTGAAACCAGGGCAGAGAAGTTATTAATAAACTATTAGTAGAAATTAGCAAATCCTATAAAGGCTCTTACGTCCTTAATATTCTTGGGTTTTTGCCAGTTTACAATTGCTTTAATCTTCTTTAGGTCCATTTATATGCCATCTATAGAGATAATAAGTCCAAGGTATAGAACTTCCGTTTTATAGAACTCGCATTTATCTATATCTAATTGTAGTCTAGCTCCACGTAGGGCTTCTAGGACAAGGTTAACGTATTTCTTATATTTAGCTAGGTTATTGCTATATACCAGGATGTTGTTAATATAAGCAGTATAGAAAACGTCTAGGTAAGGTTATAAGGTATCATTTATAAAATATTGGAATGAACTTGGGGCATTTGCGAGGCCAAACGGCGTCACTAAGTATTTAAATAGTCCATATCTAGTATGGAATGCGGTAAGCCATTTATCTCCTTTTGCGATACAGAGGTGGTTAAATGCGTGGATAAGGTTGAGTTTCGTATAATAGCGAGCCTTACTTAATCGGTTTAGTGTCTCTTAAATTAACGGGAGCGGGTACTGATTCTTAATGGTAATAGCGTTAAGAGCTTAGTAGTCCATATAGAAGCGTAGACTGCCGCTAGGTTTCTTAATAAAGATTATAGGTGCAGCTATAGGCGAAGAGCTTGCTCTAATAAATCCTTTACTTAGGTATTCGTCCAAGTACTTCCGCAGCACTTAGAGTTTGTTTTAGAACATTCCGTACAAAGGTCCAAATCCTAGCTATTTTCCTTCTTCAAGTACAATCTTATAGTTGTATAGTTAGTGTTCTGCTAGTTTATTAGCTTCCTTTTATAAAAATACTTCTAGGTTATTATGGTGGTATACTGGTACTTTTATAGCAGGGTTAGTATATTTCTTTAGTGCTAAGGCCTTTTTAATATTGGCCATTATAACAGTAAAGATTGTATATTTAGGTTTCTTGGCAAGTTATACTAATAGGGTAGCTCCAATTATATAGATATCTAAGGTGTTAAGCAAACTCAGATCGTTTTTAGTTTCTTATATAGTTTCTTGTTTAGGTTTAAGTTCAGTATTAGGTACGGAGTTAGTATCAGATTCAGGTTTAGGTTCTTTAAGTATCCTTTTCATAGTAGAGTACCAGTTCTTTTAGTACTTTTGTATATTAAGCTTAAGCTTCTACTTGGTTTAGGGTGTAGCAGTCAGAGTTGGTTTGTGTGGTTATATATTATTTCCAGGTTCTTAGTGGACGTCAGTGGAAATCTTAGACTAGTAGATCTTGGTAGATTTTCCAGATTTTGGTTTAGGGTCTAAGCAGCGGGTTATAAGACACTTCTGCTTATAACAAAAGGTAGTAAATAGAAGCTTAAGGTTGTCCCAATTAATGGTTACCTTATATAGCTTTATCTAGGGTTGTTTAAGGATTACTAAGTAACCTAGGGTGGTAACAAAAAGCCTAATCAGTTCTTTGTGGTTTAGGTATTAGAGTCTTAGGAATACTATATAGGTAATATGGCCTAAGATAGTACATTTGCCATTAAATCCAAATACGTTAATATACTAGTTAAGGGGGGTTAGAGTAAAACTATTATCTTACGCAAAGATCTTGTTAATAAATCCTATGCTGCTGGCTCCTGTATTAATTAGGACTTAAGTATTAACCTATTAATCGTTCTACCGAAGACAACAGTTGACGGTTATACTGTAATCCTAAGAGTTAAAGTTTGTGACATCTAAGGCATTTAACGAGATCCTAAGGCAGCGCTGTCCTAGAGAGTGACTTAGCTCTAGGACCTTCCTTTTAGAGGTAATTAGGGTGGAGTTCTTATAGCATATTAGTTATAGCTTTGTCCTTATAAGTGGTGCTTACTAGATATAGGACTGGAACTAGGTGGAGATTAGGGACAGTAACTAAAGGATTAATGCGGTGAACGGCTGCTAGTATTAGCCGTTTATAATTTACGTTAGAGCAGGGGGATGGAGTAGTGGTTAGAGAGGTAGAAGCTACTTCTATACTTAAAACAGAGGCCTAGCTTAGTGCGTCGTTCTCATTTAGAGGACCCTAGTAGGGCATATCCTAGGGTTTTAGTGTCGATATCCATAGCGTCAGGGTGCTTAGGCTAAGATAATAGCTTAGTAGACGTTTACGGGGTTGTTGTATTATATTAAGGAGCGGACTTCGGTGTCAGACGTAGTATATTATTATACCGTTTATTAATAACGTTTGCGCAGGCGTTAAGGGCTCCTAGTAGGTCTACACCTATTAGGGAGGTTTTCAGTTTAGGACTTAGGGATTTAATAAGGCTGTTAATTAGTGCGGAGTTATTCCAGCCTGTTTTTTTTACGTAATGGTTAAATTTAGAGAAGTATACTGGAAAGCTTTTTATTCCTTAAGTTATATAGTTTATCTTTCTCTAAGCAGTAGCTTGGCGGTTTAGGTCACCATACATAGCTTTAAGAAGTACAATTAGGCTTAGTACTAAGTTTGGTTAAAGAGGTTTAACAAGGTCAGCTACATCTCCTCCTAGTCAACTTAGGGCATAACAGAGTCGGTTAGCTTCAGTTAGGTAGCAGTTAGTGTTACCAGTTAGCTTATTTTTAAGCCAGCTTAGGAATAATTGGAGCTCTTATCGTTTACTAGTAAATATCAGAGGGTCTAGTAATTATTTAGATTATTGCGGTGTAGTAGTCAGTTCTACTGGTAGGATAACTATTACTAGTTCAGGGCTTGCGTTCCGCGTATTAGCTTCTAGTAATAGTAACCAGTCTTAAGGGCTTAGCGTAGACATCTTAAGGGTACGGATTTTTTCTTAGAGGGCCTTAATTATTTTCTAGTGCTATGCTTCTTATTTGGCTTGCTGTTAAGCTATAGCAGCTTAGTTTTATATAAGGGTGTCTATAAAGGACTTTTATATATCTGCCAATTGTTCCTAGAGTGCGGATATAATATCAGCGGCCATTATAGGGGCTTTAAGGTTATTCTGTATTTTAAACAGGGCGGGGTGGAGTATAGGTTTTAACGTAATATAGTATCACAAAGTGAGTACAAGTGGTAATAATATATAGCGAAGTAGATATTATTAAGCTATGTATATAAACTATGTAATAAAGTTAAGACGTTGTATAAGGAGAGAAGGTAAGGAAACGGGAAGAAAGGGTATATATCACTAGTTTAGTTACTTGGTTAACACGTGCACAGAGCAGAATAGGATTTAAGTAGCGGTCCTGGCAGAACTTGGCAGGATTTAGTGGACTTGGCAGAATATAGCAGAATGCAGCAGATTGCTGTTAGATTGCCGTAGATTACCGTTAGATTGCCGTCTCGTGGTCGGTCTCTTCTTGCTGCGTAGGTGGAAACAGGTGGACATGTGTAAGGTATTACGGAGGAGTCCTGTAACACCTTTCTTATAAGTTAGGTATAAGGCTAAGCTCTATTAATAGTTGCCTTATATATATAAGAGCTGTCCGCCTCTTTAAGTGCACTATTAGGCTAACTTGTGTTTTAAGTATATATATAGAGAGTAGACGCAATAATAGATTTGGTGCTTTTTAGTTATTAAGCCTCCGTTATACCAATACCCTAGATTAACTAGATACACTAGAAATAAAATAAGGTTAGTAATATATATATAGCTAGATAATTATAGAATACTAAGCTAATTATTAGAAAATGCTATTCTAAATGGTAATAAATAACTCCACCGTAAATATTTTCTAGTAGTTGGATCTAATATTCTAGGTAGTTATATACCTAGTATATAGTAATAAGAACTAAGAGTATATTGCTAAATGTATAGTATATAGGGAGTGCCTTATTGTTAGACAAATAAAAGCTTTATTAGAGTATGGGTTGTTTCTTAATTAAATTTTGCTCTTATTTACGTGTTTAGTTTTTAGGTTTTCTTAATATTAGTAAGGTAACTAGCCCTAAATTTAAATCGCGTTATGTAAAGGTTAAGATTTTCTCTAAGTTAAAGATATAAGCTCTCTTGCCCTTAAAGTCTATAGACACTAAAAGGAGTAGTCACTAGACCTATTTAATAAGAACTCTGCTAGTCTTGTCTTATAGCTTCTACAAAATTAAGGTATTATGGTCTTTAAAGGTGCAACCAATGCTATTCTAAAGTAGCCGCAAATTAATAAGAATAAGGTTATGCCGGTTTTCTTTCTTTTAAGGAAAAAGAGCTCTACTTACTAATACCTTTAAAGTTTATAAATGCCCTTATTAGTTCTGTTAGGGATAGTAGTTTTTAAGTCTTATACATTAAAGAACACAATTTCCCTTAATATGCCCTACTTATAATTAGACGATTACCAGATTGGAAATAGTTAGCTAATAATGACGATATTATCACTATTGGTTGCTATTATCTTAGAGGAGACACTAATTAGAGATAGATGGTGTAAAATAACCTAGCCCTTTAAAAGGAAGAGACTAATAAAATATCTATTATTAAAGCATGCGGAGGGGATATATAAGTAATTACGCCTACTAATTAAGCCAGCTCTTATTAAAATTAATATTATTTATAATGGGTAGCTAAGACGATTAAGTCTAACTCCTATAATTAGAGAAGGGAAAGTAATGGTAATTTATTATATGTAGAATGGGAATAAGCCTACTTAATAGGTAGTAAGACGCAACTAGTTTGCGTTATTTAAGATATATTTTATCCAATCTCTTTACTAAGAGTCCTAAAGCTATAACTAGTAACCCTAGCCCGCTCTAAATATAGCGGCACAAGGTTCTATCCTAAATTTAAAAATCCCCTTACTATAACCCCCTAGTTTACCTGCCGGAAACTCTATATACATCGGGAAAATATTCACAGGATAAGATTTAAGTAGACTTTGATTTTCGCGTTTCGTGTAATTAACATGCAATTTAACCAACTCGACACGCAATTGACCAACTTAACACGCAATTCAACTAACTTGACATGCAATTGACTAACTTGACACGCAATTCAACCAACTTGACACGCAATTAACTAACTTGACACGTAATTTAACCAACTTGATATACAATTAACTAACTTAACACGCAATTTAACCAACTTAACATGCAATTAACCAACTTAACACGCAATTTAACTAACTTAACATACAATTAACTAACTTAACAACTTTAAAAGCTAACTATATATTTCTTAACACGCAATTAACCTACTTAGCAACTTTAAAAGGTAACTATATATTTCTTAACATGCAATTAAGGTAAAGTTATATGCTATATATTTAACTATTATATATTATCTAATATAATCTTATACAATCTTATATAGTTTTATTACTTAGAGGCTCTGCATAAGGCTCTACGCGAGGCTCTATATAAAGCTCTATATAAAGCTCTACACGAAGCTCTATACAAAGCTCTATATAAAGCTCTGCGTATAGAGGCTCTGCATAAAGCTCTGCGCATAGAGGCTCTGCACGACGCTCTGTACGACGCTCTGCATAAAGCTTTACACGAAGCTCTGCACAAAGCTCTGCACGAAGCTCTGTACGAAGCTCTGTACAAAGCTCTACACGAAGCTCTGCACGAAGCTCTATATAAAGCTCTGTATAAAGCTCTACGTACAGAGGCTCTGCACGAGGCTCTGCGCGAGGCTCTGCGTATGGAGGCTCTGCACGAAGCTCTATATGAAGCTCTGCACAAAGCTCTGCATAAGGCTCTGCGCAAAGCTCTATATATAGAGGCTCTACACAAAGCTCTATACAAAGCTCTATACGAAGCTCTATGTACAGAGGCTCTGCACAAGGCTCTGCGCGAAGCTCTGCGTATAGAGGCTTTACACGAAGCTCTGTATTGGGTCCCTACTATATTCCTAATAGCGTCTACACGTATCTCTGCCTATATAGCCGCCTTATTTTTTACCCTTCTTTCCTTCCTTATATCCTCCCTACCTAGGGAGGCACTAGAATGGCAGCTAGTAGAGGACCGTTGCTAGAACTAGATAACTATCGCTAAAACCAGACAACCGTTACCAGAACCAGACGACTGTCGCTAGAGCTAGACGACTATCGCCAGAGCTAGACAACTGTCGCTAGAACTAGACGACCGTCGCTAGAACTAGACGACCGTCGCCAGAACCAGACGACCGTCTCTAGAGTTAGACAACTGTCGCTAAAACTAGACGACTGTTGCCAGAGCTAGACGACCGTCGCCAGAACCAGACGACTGTCGCTAGAGCTAGACGACCGTCGCTAGAACCAGACGACCGTTGCTAGAGCCAGACGACCGTCGCCAGAACTAGACGACCGTCGCTAGAACCAGACGACCGTTGCTAGAACCAGACGACCGTCGCCAGAACCAGACAACCGTTACCAGAACCAGATGACCGTCGCCAGAACTAGACAACTGTCGCCAGAGCTAGACGACCGTTGCTAGAACCAGACAACCGTCGCCAGAGCTAGACGACAACGACTAGCCAGCGAGCACTATAAACGATTCAATCGATTAATCGAATCAAGGTAGCACAGACAGGTAGGCACAAATAGGGAGATACTAACGGGTAGGCAGATACAGATAGGTAAGCAGATGCAGACAGGCAAGTAGATGTAGATAGGTAAGCAGATGCAGACAGGCAAGCAGATGCAGACAGGTAGGCAGATACTAACAGGTAGGTAGATATAGATAGGTAGGCAGATGCAAACAGGTAGGCAATGTAGATAGGTAGGCAATATAGACAAGTAGGCAATATAGACAGGTAAGTAGATATAGACAGGCAAGCAGATGCAGACAGGTAGGCAGATGCTAACGGGTAGATAGATATAGATAGGTAGGCAGATGCAAACAGGTAGGCAATATAGATAGGTAGGTAATGCAAACAGGTAGGCAATGCAGATAGGTAGGCAATATAGACAGGTAAGTAGATATAGACAGGCAAGCAGATATAGACAGGTAGGCAGATGCTAATAGGTAGGTAGATATAGATAGGTAGGCAGATGTAAACAGGTAGGCGATATAGACAGGTAGGCGATGTAGGTAGGTAGGTAAGTTAATAGGTAGATAGGTAGAAGAGAACCATCGCTATATTATATTAAATTATCTAAAATAATATTATTTATTTTACTAGCCTTATAAATAGCTTTAAAGTAGCTTTTATTTATTTAA
>Ga0307507_10006986_pt1 | contig 16767 bp, 6 predicted proteins | sample 7_EM_MG_FD_207223 | JGI IMG/M metagenome (GOLD analysis project Ga0307507, IMG submission 207223) | Populus trichocarpa ectomycorrhiza microbial communities from riparian zone in the Pacific Northwest, United States - 7_EM | ecosystem: Host-associated > Plants > Roots > Unclassified | place...
CTTGTGCTTTAGAACTAGCTTACTTAGGAGTAATAACCTTCCTTCTAGTACTCTCCCCCTTATAATAGTATAGGTGTGCATCCTCTTAAGTAAGAGGAATTCTTTAAAGATAGCTTTTATCCAGCTAAGAGTGTCCTCCCTTAAGGCCTGATCTAACTTAATAGCGTTAAAAGGTGCTATAGGTGCTCCTATAGAGGTAGTATTCTCAGCTTCTAGGTGAATAGCTTTTATAGCTATTACTAACTGAACTACCGTATTATTGAAAACCCTTATATTTAGTAACCTTCTAGACCTTATTCTCTGTGCATAAGGAATGCGTATCAATATACTTTATATAGGCGTCCCACCCTTAGCATTACCTTAATTTAAGCGTCCCACTTAATCTTAACCTAGGCTTCCCACTTAATTAGAGCGGCCCACTTAGTCTTAACCTGGGCTTCCTACTTGTTTGGAGTGGCCTACTTAGTTACTATCTAGCCTACTTATAGTTCTCGCAACTAGAGTCTCTGTTAGCACATTTAAGGTAGTAGGGGGAGGTGTAGGTTGGTTTGTGGCTTGGCTTATAGCGTGATTTAAGCATCCCGCTTAATCTTAACCTAGGCTTCCTACTTGATCTAAGCGGCCTACTTGGTTACTATGTCTTGTAGCTTGTACCTGAGGTGCTCTATAAGGGAACCTATACTTGTTTACTTTAGCATCTCTAAATAGCTTAATTACTTGGGTATGCAGGTTCATTATCTTGAATTAACTACTCCCTTTTAACCCCATAAAAACATAGTTAGGTTTTATTCTTAAATTATACTTTCTAGGGTGTTTCTCGAGCGTATTAATTGGATTGGCGTAACACCTAAAAATGACTAGATTCTTCAAGTTAGGAACTTATTAGGTGTATGCCTTGTAGGGTATAATAGCACCACTGTGCTTGTCATTAAATGGAAGTACTGAGGTGGGTACTTGATTTTTAATCTAGACAGTATGCTTAACTGCGTAGCACCAGAGTTTAACTGGTATATTTCCTTGAAATAGAAGTGACCTTATCTTATAGTCAACTGTGTAGATCGCGCGCTTGATTGCGCCATTATATAAGTGCTTGTATGGCGGACAAGGTTTAAAGTTAATACCCTAGGGTATTAGTTCATTTTGAAATCTGCGGCCGAACTTCCCCTTTCTATTATCCGCTTAAATCTATATAGCTTTATTACCAGTGAACCTCTCTGCCCTTACAATGATCTCTTTAATATGCGGCAGTACCTCTTTAGTTTGGAGGGTTTTAAGAGGAATAACCTAAGTGTAGTATATGGCGTCGTCTAGGGCTAGGAGGTAGTAGTTATAACCTTTAATTAATATACTAATTCGTCCTGTAGTATCTAGGTATAGCCCTTAATTAGGTATCTTCTCGCGCTTAGTTATCTTCTTGCTTAGTATTTCTCGCATCTTCCTAGCTAGACAAGCTTCGTATATACTCTTACTAACTAGTACTACTTTCTTCTTAAGCTTTATGCCTAGTGAGGAGTACTGTAGCTTAAACAGGTCACTGTAATTCATATATCTAGTTCGGCGGTGCTATAGCTCAGCATCTATTTTACTAACGTTTGGTTATAAATCGTGTGCTTCTACTATTACATTAAATGCTTCCTGATGCTCTTATAGCACGTAGAGGTTGTTCCTTATAGTAGCCTTAAACGTCGCACCTAATTTATGCTTGCCAGTAGCTTAATTGTCTGGGTTAAATATAATTAAGTAGCCTTCCTAAGTAAGAGTTCTTACTAAGATCAGCTTAATTGACTTAAATAAAGGTACAAGCCAGACGTCTTTTAGCTTTAGGGTACCGATTTAAACTTAACCGTAGCCTATAGTAGGGACAACGGTCCTATTCGCAGTACGGACCTGTTATAGCGTATTCCATTTCTTTAAGTGTATTAGGTCTAATTGGTTACTAGTAAAGTGCTTAGTTGCTCCTAAGTTAAGAGCCCAAGCTAGAGATGTTGTTATAAGCATAGCATGTTTAGGGTTAGGGTTAAGGTAGATTGAATTACTATTAAATTCTTTCTTAGCTATTGCTATATTCCCTACTTCCTCTGCCTTAGGAGCACCTTAATCTGTCTTCCTAGCATTGTTGAATTAGAATTGCTTAAGTAGGGGATAGTCTTTCTAGTAGTAACCTTTTTGATAGCATACTCTGCACTCGTCTCTTTCTGGTTATCTTGGCTCTTTGCTTACTTAAGATGACGAGCTATGGCAATAACGCGATAAGGAATGATTAAATCTACTAGCACGGCCTCTGCCTCTTATTTAACCTTAACCTTGGTTTCCCCTTCTCCCCCTAGGTTCGTCTTTCCTCTCGTATATAAGTGCTGCATTTTGTACTTATATAGGGAGAGCAGTCTCTTGCTCCTAAAGAAGGGTAATGCAGCTCTTAAGGTCTTGTTTCTCTCGTAGATACTAGGTCTTCGCATTCTGCCACGTGATATTGCTTAGGAGGGCCAAGAGAAGCTACTCTTTGATATTATTATTAGTAAGTGCTTAAGGCGTTAAGGCTAGATTAATCTTGAATTAATTAAGTATTTAGAGGAACTTAACAATTCGCATCTTTGTAGGGTTGAATGTAGTGCTATAAAACTCTCTGTGGAGTCTAGAGATATAGACCTCGTTATTGGCCTTATTAAACTTCTTTATTCCTTCCTATATTCCTTGAATATCGTACGCCTTTATTATCGCATGTATCTCTTCCTGACGGTCGTCTCCTATCGAATTGTAGATGATCTTGTTTACTTCCCCTCGTCTTCTTCTTCCGTTAGCTGAATTGACTTAATTTAGGTCCTCTGCACTAGTAACAAAATCCCAGCCCTCTAACATAATCAGGGCTGCCTCGCAGGTGCGCTCCTAGTCTGCAAAGTTGTCTCTATTAAAAATAACGATTTTACCGGCCTTGTGATCATATGTAGGTGTCGTTGAGGTTAAGGTAGAGAAGGTTATTTTTAGGGTCGATTTTCAAGTTAGGAGAGGTGTCGCTACCCAGGCTTATAACCTGTTGGAATTACAAGGTCATAAGGTCACAGCGGAGGTGTCTTAAGGGTCTATTTAATGATAGAGATAACGTAGACGATGAATATTAATTAATTCGTGATGCAGTAGATGCGGTTGATGTCTATATAGATTGCATGCAGAGCTTGACCTCGCAATGTGTCTAGAGCTTAGTCAGTACCTCATCGCTAATTTCTGACACCCTCGCTTAGAGTTTTGATGTTGGAAACCATTAAAACCCATCAAACTGTCAAAACCCTGTCACCCACGTTATACTAAAGAAACTATCTGTCTTAAGCTTCCTTATTGCGTATCTTTTACTATTTAGTTACGCCTTAATATCTAGATCTAGTTATATCTAGATAGGGATATGGTCTAAGGCAAGTGCCTATCCTTCTTTAGGGTTGCACCTTTTAAGTCTCTAGTATAGGCCTTCGTTTATAAATATAAGGTTAATTATACTTCTGGCGGTGCCTTATTGCTATATAATTGCTTTTAGGGGGGTGGCTAGCTTAAGGCCCTAGATATCTATAGCTCTTAATAGGCACTCTACCTATTAGTTAGCAGCAATATAGATACCTCCCTACCGCGGGTAGTAGAGGTTTATATCTCCTAATAGAATAAACTCTGTGCCTTTAGTTTCCAGTAAGCTTATTACCAATATAATATTCTTTATTTATGGGACGCCTTTAACCCTAGGGTTATATACATTAATAATTTATACCGGTCCCCTATATATCTGGATTGTTATAACTGTAATATCTGGGTTAATTGCCTGCCATAACTATAAGGATAGGCTGGTAGCCTTACTAATTATAAAGCATACGCGTATAGCTGCTTTTAGTTTATATAGGAGCTAGAATCCTTAGGGGCAGTATATTAATTATATGTAGGTATTATAATACGGCTCTTATATAGTAAGGATATAGTATTTCTCTAGGTCTAGACTATCTAGTAGGGGCCTTGCAAGACGGTGGTTTATATTGCTGCAGTTATACTATATAATAGATAGGTGGCGGACCCCTAGCAAGGGTCCTTTGTCTCTCCTTTATTCCTTACTTCTTCTATTTCTACTTTCTCTAGGATATTTAGAACTTCTGTCTCTTATATCTACACCCTAGTCGCTACTTATTTTGTATAGAGCTTTCTATTTCTATGTCTTATGTTTCTACTAGCGCTTCTATATCTAAATCTGTTATTGTCTCCGGTTCTTCCCCTAATCTTACTGGTTGGCTATATGCCCTTTATGGGTTGGCTATAAATATTATATTTACCGCGTTAAGTCTAATTCTTAATTGTCCTGGTCTTGAGCTTGCTATAGATGTCTATAGGGGTCTTCCTATAGGGTATCCTCTCCCTTATATACCCTATAACCCTTATGTCCCCTGTGACCCTTATGTCCCTATTCAGTCTGGTAATATCGCGTGGCGCCGCTTCTGGCCTATTAAGGCTTGGGATGGCTGGCCTAGCCCCCTATTACTAAAGGTAGGAAACGCTAGGAAGGCACCTGTGTCCCCCTAGCTTATCGCCTATTGTTTCCATTTATATAACCTAGTGTATAGTTATTCCTGTAGCTATTAAGCCCTTGCCTTCCGTCTCCTGTATTTAATACAGTCTTCTCTCTCCCACGCCTTATATGTGCTTTGGTGGCAGTTTGCGCATTTTATTTAGTCTTGGTTTAAGCAGTGTCTTATATTATAGGGGCCTGTACAGTAGCCGTAGCACACCTGTGCTGCGTATATGGTTTAGGTGTGTCCCTATTATATATAGCAATAGCATTATTCTAGGCGTAGTCTGTGGTTATAGAGTCTTATATTGTATATAAGGCCATTTATAATTATTCCTTTTTAGATAAGGAGTTTTTGCATTCCTGGTATATATATGCTAACAATAAGGGAGCTATGCGTTCGTCTAGTATCTCCCTAGCGAGTCTCTGGCGACCCTTATATCCTCTTATTATTCTTATTATATACTTGGTTTACATTTTCCTATTAAAGCCATTGGATTTAGGTGATCTTAAGTTCTAAAATAAGGCGTTCCGTTTGTCTTACTATCTCCTATATAATTGCTGTATTATCCGCCTGGCGTCCCTTTTCTACCCTAAGCCTTATGGGAACCGCTAGGACTTTAACTAGGTAATCCTCGCGGAGTACTTTTATGCCAATACATTTACCTAGCCTATCCCCTGCCCTTACGGCTCGTTCCTTTACCTGTTGGTCCTTTAGGGTAACTCTAATATTTCCATTCCTAAGGTGTTAAACTGTAATAGTGTTGTGGACCTCTTTGCGAATCTCTATAAGGACTTCTGTTTCTAATTGTCCCCTAAGCCCCTCTACTTTTTCTGTGTTTAGTTATATTGTGATTATATACCCGGTTGTTGTCTTATAGGGGGTAGGTTCCCTGTGATGTGGAAGCGCAGCTACGGCGGCCCAGGTGCGGTTCGCTGGTAAGGGGGGGTTTTGTTTGTTTTCAATTTTACTTAGCCGTTGGAGGATTTGATTAAGGGTTTGCTGGAGGGGCGCCTAAGGAGACCCACTTAATTTCGTTTAACTGTTATTAAGCCTTACTATAAAGACAATAGTCTTAAGCCTTTATAGGATGCCCTAAAAGATGCCCTAAAGGAGAACTATAATTAACGTGCTTTAGAAGGCGACTATAATTCTAATATAATTATAGTAGATATACCGCAACTATAACGCGGTAGAGGTCGCCTAGAGGGATTATAAAATCGCTAACATCTTATTAATTTTAAAGAGCAATTTATTGCCGCTATTAAGAATAGAGTTAAGTTATTAATAGCCTTTATAACAGCTAAGGAGAAGGCTAACTTTAAGCTTACAAACAGCTCTAAAAGGAAGGTTATATTATAACTCCTAAAGCTCCTTTCTAAGCATCTAATAAGTAGGAGATTAATAGTCTTATTATAAGAGGAGTCTTTAAATTTAAGAAGTATAACCCTACTAAGTTTAACGAAGTTTATATCTTTAAGTTAAGAATAGTTAATAAGATTAAAGGTAAAGCTACTAATACCCCATTTAAGAAATTAAGGCTTATTATCTAAGGTTATAATAATAATAGTAAGGAGGTAATTTTTATATAATCTCCTATAATTTAACAAGCTAGTTAGCGAGTTATTATTGCGCTAGCTCCCTTCTTAATAAAGAATAAAATAGTGGTTTATTTACGAGATATTACCTAGGCCTACACTTAATCAGAGACGCACCTTTGGCGCTTAATATTAGTATACCTTTTAGAGTAAATTCACTACCAATATCCCAAAGATATAATTATAGTTGTGCTTAAGCTATTATATAGAATCGCAGAGGTAGGAACTTATTAGTAGGCTACCTACAGTAAGCACTATAAAGAGAAACTTTTAATAACTACTTCTATATTTAATCCATGCTTCCTTATTATAACTATAGGAACCCTATTTAGAATCATTGGCATATAAACTAATAATATAATTATTTTAGGAGATAACTAATTCTTAGCTCTTAAAGAAGATAAGCTAGTAAAGGTAAATCTTATAGTAAAGCTAAAGGAAAAGCTTAATTTAATAATACTATTACTTTTTAATAGGTGCATCCTCTCCCTAAATAAGGATTCTATTACTTTACGCTAGAAGGGTTAAGGTAAGAAGATTAACGTTATTAATATTAATTCTTTAAAGTAAGGATATATAGAGCAACGCGCTCGCGGAGCTTATATTGCTTCTATCTGTTAATATAAGGCTTTATTTAATCTCTCTGTTGCTGCCTAATACTAGAAACTAACTAAGGATAACGCTCTTACCCTAAATAAACGCCTTTTCTAGCAAATGAACTATCTTAATTAGGGACTACTCTATATGCCTATTAATCTTCCCACTGCCAAGCTCTTTATATTTGTTAATAGATTATTTATAAATAATAAAGATTTTAGCTCCTAGCTAGGATATAAGATTATTATCGCAAATAAATCTACTAGAGAGAATGACTTTATAATCTATAGCAATCTTATCTATTGGAGCTTAACTAAGAGTAAGCGCGTTACTTAAAGCGTTTTAGTGTTAGAGATATATAGAATAGTTAGTGGAGTTAATATAGCAATTACAATTGGAACTACCCTAAAAATAATTATAGATCGACTTAAACTTCCTATTATCCCTACAATTATATATACCGACTTATACTCTCTCTATAAGTATTTAGTTAAGCTTAGTACCATAAAGGGAGAAGCGTCTTATAATTAATATTATGGTACTTTAGCAATCCTATAAGCGTTAAGAACTCTTTAAGATTTAATAAATTAATGGCCAAGATAACCTAGTAGATGTAATAATAAAGGCAAACTCAAACAAGGTACTAGAGACGTTTGTTAATATAAATACTCTATATATACGAGTTAAAGGTTAGGTTAAGAGGGAGTAGGAGATATAGCGAGGGCCGCCAAGGCGCGAATATGGCTGGCAGAATTTGGTAGAATATGGCTGGCAGAACTTGGTAGAATATTATAGCTGGCAGAATACGGCAGAATACGGCAAGGGACGGCAACGTGGCGGGTGCTAGTACTATTACAGCTTAATTACGTTATTTATATATAGATAGTAACCATAAAAGAAAAGTTGCTAGTATTAGGAATAAGGCACATGGTTGTCACGTGTCGCCTCGGCATTAGCGTGGTAAGGAACCTTAAGTTCCTTACCCTTCCTTATTTAAAGAAAGAGAAGTATATTAACCAACATCACTGTAACCTACTCGAGTAGTCGTTATTGGTGAGTCACCCTGTGTGACTAACATTTATAAATATTATAGTAGTTGTTAACTGCCTTAGAAAAATGCAATATATGATTTCTATAGACTTAATTAATGCGATATTAGTAGCCGAATATTTTATTAAGCATGTCTTTAAGCTATATAGACTTTCTAACTTAATAATATCCAACTGCGGAAGCTAGTTTATTTTGGACTTCTAGCAAGCTCTATATAAACAATTAAGTATTTAAATATAACTCTTAACTATATTTTATCTAGAGATAGATAGCTAAACTAAAATTGCGAACGTAATTATAGAATAATACTTATAAATATACTGCTCCTACCTGTAAGATAACTAGGAAAAATAGCTGCCTTTAGCTAAGTTTACTGCGAATAATATAATAAATATATTAATAGGCGTAATACTGTTCTACGCAACCTACGGATAAGACCCTTAACTTAAATTTAAACTATAACCTAATATTAACATAATAGGACCCATAATTAAACGGATCTAGTTAATTAATATCTATAACTTTACTAATTAAATAAAGCAGTTAATAGAACTATTATAAAGTAAATTAATGTACGCTTAAATATTATAGGAATAGTATGTAAATAAAGGATAAGCTCCTATATGGGACTTTAAAGAAGGTAATATGGCCTACCTAAATATATAAAACCTAAAGACTTAACAGCCCTTAAAGAAACTTAATTGGAAGTTTGTGGGCCTATACTAAATTAAGAAGAAACTAAGCCTATACGCCTATAAGCTTAAACTGCTAACTAAGATAAATATATACCTAATGTTTTATATAAGCTTACTGTAACCTTTAAGAGATAATTCTATAACTTATAAAATTCTACTACTACTTCCTATAATTATTAACAATGGTAATAGTTCTTACTTTATTAACTTAATTAATAATATATAATAGAAAACACAATCTAAATAATTTAAACTTCTTATTAAGTAAAAAGGATATAAAATATAAACCTAGGAAACCTATAACTAGATTAAGGCTAATACGCCTTCCTTGGTAAAAGAGTTCCATAAGGACTATCCTTTACGGCCTACTCTAGCTAGATGGACACAATATAAAGGTAAATAACTGCCACCTAATATAAAGACACAAAACATAATAGTAGGAAACTTAAAATTAAAAAGAACTTAAACTATATTATAATGCTTATAAGGCAATAAGTTATAAATTCTTAACAAAATTGAATTGTTTTAGACCTTTAGCTAAAGGGGGGAGGGGGGGTACTATAACAGAACTAGCCTAGTTATAGTAGGAATGTTTTAGTGAAATACTTAATAGATAAATTCTAACGCTTTAATTAAATTCTGCCAAATTCTGCTAAGTTAATTAAATTCCACTAAATTCCACTAATATAATAGAATTTGGTTAAAACCTATTAAAATCCACGTGGGCTTATGCCTATGCGTCTGCTGCTAAGACCCTAAATATTTAGTTATAAGTTTCCTATATTCCTTTCTGTTGGGAATGAGGCAAGCGGTCGTCACGTGTCGTCACGTGCCGCCGCGACACTAGTGTGGCAAGGAGCCTTAAGCTCCTCGCCCTCCCTCATTCCAATTAATAAGCTTTATTAACCAACATTACTATAACCTACTTGAGTAGTCGTTATTGGTGAGTCACCCTGTATAACCAATACTGATCAGTAGTTGAATACACAGTCAACCACAGAGCAGCTAGGTTTTTGAATAGAAGAGACAGTCTCGTACAGGGGTGCCATATGCGCTTATATGGAATGGATCCCAGCGATACTATACTACCTTAGACTTGCGAAAAACTAGTAACAGAAGTGTTACTAAGTACTAGGAGATACCAAGTTGCGTCTATTACGCAGAACAACCACGTTTATAAAGATTTGGTTAAGTACTTTAGGTTAGAAGTGTTACTAAACCTAAGGTCCCAAGTTAACGTCCGAAACGCGTTAACTATATCTTAAATTGCTTACCTTTTGACAGCGAACCTATAAGATTCTATAAAACCGAAATTCTACCTACCTTTAACGTACAACACCCCGTTAATTCTACTTCTATAAAATTGGCAGCTATGGTTTAACAGCCGCCTTATATAAATTTTCTATAATTAACGAAGTAACAACTATTATGGCGTTAACCTATCTAAAGAAGTATAAGAATGATATTAACCCAAACACGTAGAATAAAGCTATAATTGACTTTGTAAACGCTGAGCAATAGGACCTAAACGGATTCCTATTACACTGCATAGCATACTATAAAGACAGCGAATATAATAATACTATACTATGGTATTGTATAAAGGAGGACTTTGTTAGATGGATAAAGGAAACATAGGTTCCTGCAAATAAGGATATTATATAGGACTTTCATAACTTCCTTTGGGAGTATAGAGTATTTGTCCCTCTAGATGGGGGAGTTATTAGAGATAATATTTAGGAGTATGCTATTAACGTAAAAGAAGAGCATAAATGGACTCTATAAGAGATTAAGCACTAACTACGCACTATAAGGAAGCTTAACTTATAATGGAATCTAGGTAATATACCTCTAGAGATAAATCTACCTCCGCTTTTAACTCCTCTGTATCCAATTTAACCTATAACTTTAATATTGGATACTATACCCTAATAAGAGTAGGTATAGGATCCTATTGCTTCGCGATTTAATAACCTTAGGACTCCACTAACTAGACCTACGTCCCTACTGCAGCCTATAATACAAACCTTACCTCCTCTATCTTAATCTTAAATTAGAGGTAGTTTAAAATTGCTTATAGAGCTTACAAAGCTCTATTTAAATTAGGAGAAGAAGTTTGGTGAGGAATTATATAATATTCTTAATTTAAAACTACGTATCTTCTATAACTGTTGCTAGAAGGTAGGAATAGAATCTAATTAATACCACAACGCTTATTCCGTTATGCTTAAGGGCCGAGCTAATACCTTCTATTATAATTATTTGGTAGAAAAAGGATACAATTTCGACCGTATAATATATAAGTTAAGATACCACTTTAAAATAGAAGAGAATAAGCAGCAGTATATATTAGAATAGAGAGAGACTACCTTCCTAAGGATTATTACTACAAACCTAGGTATCCCTCGGCTTAATTATCTTTAAAAGCTCTTCAATCAACTTTAGATAATTTAGTATAGTTTATCCAAATTATATTAAGAGGATTTCAGCCTATATAATTAAGTTATTAGCGCATATTAAGGCGTTAAAGAATATAACCTTGCTCTCTTTAATCCTGTAAATACTTATAAAGGTATATATACTTAATTAAGATATTCTATTAGCACCGCTCTACACTCTTAAAAAGTATAGCAATTTAATGCCTAATTCTAACCTACTTTAATTAACCCGCCTAACTAATATAATTATAACTGGACTAATTAAATATATAGTAACCGTAGTAGGTAATATAGCAGAGGGTATAATTAACGACTATAAGGTAAAGGTGGAGGTCCTTGTGGAGGTTTATTTTAAAGTAATTACTAGAAAAAGTGCTATGTTTATAAGAAACCAAATTACTAGTTAACTAGGCATTCTCTTAATAAGTAAAAGGAGGCATATAATAAGTTTCGCCAGAGTGTAAAAAATATTAGAAATTATAAGGTTACCATGGCTTACTTTTAAAGCTTCCTAGTTTAATATAAAGGCGTAGAAGATCTTAAAGGTAAGGTTAATAAGGCCAAACAGCTCCTTATAGATATGGAAATTAAGGACTACTCTCCTAACTAATACTTTACTAAGTATAGTAAGGTAAACGGCTTATAAACTGTCGCTGTTCTTAATAACTAATCTACACTCCATTCTATTACGAAGTTAGATATCTTTAATAAGCTAAAGGAGAGTTCCGCGTTCTCGTTTAACAATAGATACTTGGCAAATATCTTCTATAGTATTATACTAGATACTAGAGCCGCAGAAGTATCTATAGTAGGAGAACTTTAAGTTTAAGCTCTTTAGCAGCTAGATAACTCTATTTAGATTAACTAATTAACGGCAGGCTAATATATAATATATTTTAGCAAGGGTACCGCGATCTCTCTCGGCACAATTAGGGTCCAATCCCCCTTAGGGTACATCACCTTCCACATTATTCCCACAAACACTCCGTTTCTATTTTGCATTAAAGATATAGATAAATTAGGCGTTAAGCTTAATAACCTTAAGAATATACTTATTTAGGGAGATAATCGGGTGCCTGTTATATATAAGTAGGGTCACCCCTAGTTACTCCTTTATTAACTAGAAAAGAGTATTGCTTAAAGCCATTTAACTAAGTTAGAGTTACGCTAACTACACCGTTATTTTAGCCACCTATCTATCTATTAATTGTTTAGGGTTCTTTAGCAAGTAGGCTATAAAGTTAAAGTTAAGGCAATTAAGCATCTTATAAAGTACTACTATTATTATTATTTATTGCTTAACGTCCGATTTGGATCCCTATTAGGCCCATACAGACTACTCCTTATATACATATGGGGAGAAAACTCTATTTAAGAAAACCCCATAATCCATCTCCCCGCCTTTTGGGGCTCGCTTGCAAGTCGCCTATAAGTCACCAGTGGTGCTCTACTACCTTACTTTTTAACCTCCTTGGGAACTACTGCTGCTATAACAAACCTATAGACGCGCTAGTATTACATACTATACTCTACTCCTATAGAGTTATTAGGGGGCGCCTATTACTCGCCCCTTTGCTTTCTATTACTATTTCCTTTACAACCTAGAACTGGTCTAGCACATTTTAGCTAATAAGCCACCGGGTAGCCGCCTTAAGGCCTTTCTATATTAAGAGTAGTGTATTATAGTTTTCTATGCCAGCTGCTAAGAGCATTGCTTCTCGGCTGGTGTATAAGGGGTATAACAGTATTACGTGTTTTGGTGTCTGTCTTAGCCAGCCATATTTGTACCTTAGGCTACCTACTAGGACACCTACCTAGTAAAGCCAATCTTTTAGTCCTATTATTCCTGTCCTTAAGAGTGTTGCTATTGTATTTTCTGTCTTTATTAGGCCCTCTTAGAGCCCTTAGGTATTTACCCCCCATAGTATTACCTATACTACGGCTTGGGTTCCCCTTGCCTAAGTCTACCTCTGTACCTTTAATTCCTATTTGTCTCCCCAGCGTCGGTCCAACCAGTATTGTGTTACGGTAGATAGTTTTCCAGTACTCTTTTGTACTCTACTTTGGCTCCTTTCTCTCCCTTACTATTGTCTTTGCTGGCCTCTTACGCGTCTCCCTTTTTCCTCTATATGGGCCTGGGCCTTAGCGCCGCACTATTCTTCTTCTACTTTCTCTACCTATTTTCCTAATATATCTTCCCTACTTTGGGGTTGTTAGTTCCTTCTCCTATAGGGCACCCTAGGGTCCCTCCATAGTTTATTTAGGCGTGTCTTAATATACTTTATAATATTAGAGTTGCGTTCCTTTTACACCCTTTATATTGCATTGGCTTTAATATATAGTTATAGGGGGGGAATATTAGCTTCCTTCTTAAGCAGTGCTATAGTCGTTCGCTTATACCCGCCTATTATACTCCTAAGGTAGGCTGTTTGGACCTTTTAGAGTGGTTTAAGGAGTAATTTAAGGGGGCCTTTCTTGGTTTCTCTAGTGGCCTAAATGCTAGATCTATACGTCATGGTTAGCCGGACAACTGCTATATATAGTAGGCGTGACCTCTAAAAGCATGGACCCTATGTAGAATTAACAATCCTGGATATGGCGATATACTGTACTTAGCCCTTACAGGCCGCTTACGTTGTATATGCGCTCTACTAGAGCTTGCTATCTACCTACACTCCTAATACCCTTAGGCCTTAAACTGGTTGACCCCCAAAGCCTTAGATATAGATTGTATGCTAAAGATCTACAGATTAGTTACGTTTTCTTATAAAATAGATTAGCTGGTATTTCTCTGGTGAGAATTGGACTCTATATTGTCTTGCCTATTCTATATAGGTATCGTGGGCTTTCTCTAGTGTCCTGCAGTTCTCTGCGGCTGTTGGCCTATATATAATTAGGTTTGTATTATCGACAAAGCCTATCCCCTAGGTCGCCCCTTCCTTAAAGGTGTTAAGCAGGTTGCTTATAAAGAAGAGGAAGAGTATAGGCAATAGAGGTGATCCTTATAGTATTCCTATTACGACTGTGATAGGGGGGCTCTGGTATCTGCTAAAGACTAGTAACGTTTCTTTCTAGCCTATAAATCCTTAAATAAACTAAATAATCTATTCTAGGAAGCCCTTTGCCCTAAGAATGTATAGGAGACGCTTATAGGGTATATTGTTATAGGCGCCGCTAATATCTAGGCTAAGCATTAATATTATAAAGTCCTTTCGCATAGCCTATGTAGTTTTAATGGTAGTAGTAAGTAGTGTAAGTGCTAATAGCGTTGAGCGATTCTTTCTTGCCCCCATTTGGCTTTATAGTAGTAGGGCGTATTCCTCTACCGTATTTGCTATATGGTCTACTATAACCTTTTCTAAGATCTTGCTTAGGGTGTTTTCTAAGGCAATAGGGTGGTAGCTTCCTGGGATTAAGTAGTCTGCTTTGCCTTCTTTTTATAAGATAACCGTTATTATAGATCTTCTAAGTCGCGGGTAATAGCCTATTGCAAAGTATACTCTGGCTACGTCTGCAAGCCAAGGTGCTATAAGTGGTCCACAGGTCTTTAGGGCTTTGTTTAGGATCCTATCTGGTCCTAGTACTATGTTGTTTAAAAGGCGGCTAATGGTTCTGGCTATTTCTTTAGTTGTCATATCGCTGTTAACCTTTAGGCGAGTCACCGGTGTTTTACTAGTAATGTCGCTAAGGTCTGCTGGAGCCGGTTAAGGGAAAAATCTTTTTATAAGGATCTTTGCCTTCTTATTATTATTGCTTGTGGCCTATAGTTCGCCTGCTCTTTATAGGGGTAGTAGGTGTGGATCTTCTACTAGGCGTCCCGCCTTTTTTTTTGCCCATTTTGCTATGGTCCAAAGGCCCTTGTTATAGGGGAGACTTAGGTTAGTAGTGTATTTGTTTATAAACCATCTCCAGTTATTCCTTACTTTTTTTCTTAGGGTATTCTTTAGCTGGTTTCTTGTATCTTTATATCGTCTCTCGTCCTTAGAATTGTGGCTGCTTATATATTTCCTCTTTACTCGTCGTTGGCCGGCTACAAGGGCCGCGCACTATACGGACCATGCGTGTCGCGCGTAGGGGCCTGGTTTTGAAACCAGGTAGTGCTCTTTTAGCCCGCTTTTAATTGCTGCCTAGATCCTTTTTAGTCTTTAATTAATTTCCTTAGGGGTAGCCAATAAGCCTTGCTTATTTAGTATTAGGTGGATTTCTTCTAGGTCTTAAAGTTGTTGTTTAATTGTATTAAGGAAGCTATCTACGTTAAGCTTCCTTATTGCATATCTTTTACCATTTGGTTGCGCCTTGATGTCCAAATCTAGTTGTATCTGGATAGAGATATAGTCTGAGGTAAGTGCCCATTCTTCTTTAGGGGAGCACCTTTCGAGTCTCTGGTATAGGTTTTCGTCCATAATCGTAAGGTTAATTGTACTTTTGGCGGTGCCCCATTGCCATATAATTGCACCTGGGGGGGTAGCTAGCTTAAGGCCCCCGTTATCTATAGCTCTTAGTAGGCACTCTGCCTGTTGATCGGCAGCAATATAGATGCCTCCCCACCGTAGGTAGTAGAGGTTCATGTCTCCTAGTAGGATAGACTCCGCGTAAAGTACTACTATTACTACTAAATAAACCAGAAGTCCCCTAGCCGATTTAAGTTTACCCTTAAAGATAATTATAACTTTAACTTCTATATTATCGTTAATGTTATATATCTTAGTGGCAAGCTAGTACTCTAAGTTATTAACTTCTTAACCTCCTTCCAAGCCGCATGTTTTTTAAAGGATATATTAGCTAGAAACACATAGGATACCCTTTAATTATGCTAGATTAATATCTACTTAGGACCCCCTAATTAAATTATCTATAATATAGAAAAGAACTTCTTATCTATAGAGTTTTAATAATAGATAAAGGCAATAGTAATTAAGGTTAAGGAAGTCCCTATTAAGGCACATAATAGTGTTAGAAAAGTAGAGTAATATTACGCACTATTACGCCGTATATATAAGATTATCTCTTTAGAGCTAGAGGACGCTAGTAAAGAACTTACCTTATAAATAGCTGTTAAAGCTATTAACGATTCCGCTAGCCTAGATAGGCTTATACCTATATTACTAGTCTTTAGCGCCTACCCTTAAATAACTAACAATTCTCTACTATCTCCCTCCGTTGTGTAATAAGCTAAGGCTATTTATAAGGCAATAAAGGAGGTCTAACGTCTCTACGCCACACGCTAGGTTAATAATGTACTAGGAATAAGAAATAGCCTAAATACCTTAACTACGCTTAATCTACCACTCTAGTCTAAGGTATGCGTATAGCGTAAAAAGGGAGGATAGTTAGGCCTACACTAACTTATTATAATTAATAGTTAAACTTGCACTATTTAAATGCCTTACAGACCCACTTAATTCCGTTTAACTGTTATTAAGCCTTACTATAAAGATAATAGTTTTAAGCCTTTATAGGATACTCTAGAAGATACCTTAGAGGAGAACTATAATTAACGCACTCTAGAAGGCGACTATAATTCTAATATAATTATAGTAGATATGCTATAACTATAACGCGGTAGAGGTTGCCTAAAGGGATTATAAAATTGCTAATATCTTATTAATTTTAAAGAGCAATTTATTGCCGCTATTAAGAATAGAGTTAAGTTATTAATAGCCTTTATAACAGCTAAGGAGAAGGCTAACTTTAAGCTTATAAAACAGCTCTAAAAGGAAGGTTATATTATAACTCTTAAAGCTCCTTTCTAAGCATCTAATAAGTAGGAGATTAATAGTCTTATTATAAGAGGAGTCTTTAAATTTAAGAAGTATAACCCTACTAAGTTTAACGAAGTTTGTATCTTTAAGTTAAA
>Ga0307507_10006987_pt1 | contig 16766 bp, 6 predicted proteins | sample 7_EM_MG_FD_207223 | JGI IMG/M metagenome (GOLD analysis project Ga0307507, IMG submission 207223) | Populus trichocarpa ectomycorrhiza microbial communities from riparian zone in the Pacific Northwest, United States - 7_EM | ecosystem: Host-associated > Plants > Roots > Unclassified | place...
AAAATAAAATAAAAAACCATTTAGAGAAATATTGTAGCAATCCACAGTGTTTTGTGAGAAAAACTACAACGCTTTCCTCATATGATTTAGTTTTATTGTAATTATAATTCTTAACCAACTCAATATTTAAAAAAAATCGACAAAGATAATTTTGAAAAAAATCATAAAAAAATCACATGGAAAAACACTGCAACAATTCACAGTATTTTAAAGAAAAATATTATAAAGCTAAATTCTTAATCAACTCAATATTAAAAAAAAATCGACAAATATAATTTTGAAAAATAAAGAAATAAAATAGAAAAACTAAGTAGAAAAACATCATAGCAATCCATAGTATTTAAAAGAAAAAAATTACAAAGCAAAAATTTTAAAAGGTAAAATCAACAAAAATAATTTTGAAAAAAAAATAAATGACAAAAAAGAAAAAATAAGAAAGTTGAAAAAAAAATTGAAAAAAAAAAGAAAAAAAGGGAAAAGCTAAAAAAACAAAAAAAAAAGAAAAAGGGAGAAGAATCACTGTGAATTACTGTTGTAATCCACAGTATTTTGTGTGTGGGGGAACAGTAAATCCCCCACACGGTTTAGTATATTAGTTAATCTCATCCCGTAAAGCGAGTGGGCTCTAAGGCTAGAGCTTGGGACAGTGATCCCTTAGAGATAATCCAAGCTCGAACTGCAAACCACTAAAGAGCTGGGCTTCATCTAGCCTAACCAAACCTACCATGTTGGTGGCTTGGATTTGGATTAGAGGGACTCAGGCCCTACCTAGCTCTCATGGACTTGGGATAATGAGTTTTCCAGGGCTAGTTTGTGCTCAAATCGCTAAGGCTGGTGTAACCCAAAACAGTCATCAAAGATGATTTGAGTTCAAGTTTTCTTAGACACATGTTCATAACATAAAAGAAAGAATCCTCAAAATAACTTCAGCATTTATGTTGATTTTGCGAGTAATACATGAAAGAATGTTGTTCAATTTTAACCGATATTTGTAGATTTAATCAATGCAGTCTTGTTGGACAAACTTATATCAAATTGTAAGATGAAAACCAATTAAAAGAAAGTTTATGGAATAATAATAAAAAATTAAAAAATCTTTTATGGAAATAGAAATTAGCTTTTTCAATAGAATAAAAGTTTCAAAATTTTAAAGAATAAAAAAGCTCCCACAATATCCGATCATTTATTTATTTTATAAGGTTAAGGAAACAGATTTAAATTTTTTAAAAAAATAAATAAACATCTGAAATCATTTATTAGATAAAAAAAATCTAATATTTAAGAAATCAAAATTTTCCGAAATGCTTAAGAAATTTTTTGTTTCTTTAAGATTTTACTTTCTATTTATTAAAAAGTTTAATTTTTCCAAATTAACTTTTTTACGAGTTTTATAAAATTTTAATGGACGATCACTTTTGAGATTTTTATTTTCTTATATATTTTGAAAAATTACAATGGTTTTTATTTTATAAAAATAAATAAATAGACATGTTTTGATGGCTAAGAATTTTTTAGATTCTCATGTCTTACACTTCAAATTAATTTATTTCTCTCTTAAAATTTCCATTAAACTTTTTTAAAAAATTATTTCTCTGAATCTTTCAATAAAATTAAAAGCTCAGCATTTTCTAATTTATTAATATGTAAAAAGAATTTTACAATTGTAATAGCAATGTTATATTGAATATTCTCAAGACATTTTAAAAAATTGTAATTTTTTCTTAGAAGAATAATAATTTTCCTTATTCCTTATTCATTTTCAAAAACTTTAATTGGTAGAACTCTTACAATTTGATTAAAATGACTAAATCTCACAAATACAAGATGAAATTTGACCATATTGTTTCATTCAGGCTTAGCTGCTGAATCTTACAAACAGAGGGACTGCTGTGGATTTTATCCAATGATATGGATTCCACCATTAACTTTCAGCTTCTTCACCTGAGAGTGCAATGCCGAAGGGTAAGAACCCAACTCAACTCGATGACGCATTGTCATGGACAAAACACGACCGCATGGCAAATAATGCTTCCTGACGTGTGCCACGATGATGTCAACTCAAATTAAATTTTCGTCTCACCTTCTTCCGATGGTAAGCGCGACATTGAAAGCTGGAACAGTTAGCAGACAACAAATTCCCTTCCGCCATCTTTCTTTTTTTTTCCATGCAAAATTCCATTTGAAAACACTTCCAGTAAAGGACACAACAAGTGAGACTCGTGCATGCATCTAAACAAATTTGGTTGGGTAAAATCAGTGGAGATCAATGGTTTCTGTCAGTCATGACGTATCTGGATCCAGTTTGGGAACAATAGCAGATGAGAGCTCTATATGAGAAACACGAACAGCACCTATCAGCCTCTCCGGCAATTCTTCAGTAGTATTAGCCTGTGCAGAAGGGAATGTAAGAAAACGAACATACATTGGCAAAGCACTTCCTTTCATTTTATTTTCCTCAGCTAGAAACTCTTCAGAGCAAATTTCATTGCCAAATTGGGGGTGGAACTTGATTACTTAAGTACTGTATTATAATAACCAAGTAGAAGACTGATTTCTAGCAGATGTCAAAACAGATCAGAATTTAATAATTAGGTTGAATGATTCATGGGCTCAAACAAATTTCCATTAACTTGAGCAGGATTAGTTTAGATTTCTTGTTTCTTTGACAGCTCTAATTAGGGAGTCAGTGCCTGGCCTAGTCCACCACTTTAGGCCAGTAGCCTGGTCACGAGCATGATAGTATTTTTACCCAGAACTTCAGTTGGTAGGTTTCCTGATCATATAATTATTTGAGATGGCTCCATGGAACAGAGCACACATACCTGTACAAGGAAAGCCATGTCAACCACCAATGTTGTAATTACACCAATTACAAGCCCCAAAACTCCATTAGCAACAGTAGAAGAGCCGATATCAACATCAACCTACAGAAACACAAACCATGTTGGACCATACAATTGGTGTTGGCAAAGCAACTCAAGAGTAATATCAGGTACTAAAGAAATTTGGATGGTATTTACTTCTAGGTACTTGGGACCACGGATATAGTTGCAATCAACTGCTTTTCCCAATAAGCACGGGGTGCTTCCAACACTCTGCCGGACAATCCATGAGCCCTGCATGTTTAATTACAGAAAGCAACTCAAATCATTTTCATACCGGCTCCATCAAATCTTTAAAATGTTTACTAGCAACTATGTTCCAGAAATTTCTCCAACATGGTTCCATGTCTATTCATAGAGAAAAAATAAGTCTGGATATACAAATCTGTTAGCATGTTAGGCAATCAAAGGGTAGTTCCTAAGGGCTGGCCAGCATTGCTGACCACCAACGTGAATCATACATACTCATCTAGCTATAACAATCACGGCTTCTGACGGTCCCACCATCCTGGCAAACGCACTTTCCAAAAATGAGGAACAGAAAGACAAGTACCTTGGGAACTGATGGAATGAGCTTAAGCCTACTGTTGCGGAATTCATCATCACCATCAACAAATCGTTGCAAGAGAGATCCAGGTACTAATTCCTTTGTCACAAAATAAAATACCATACTGTAGTGCGTTGAGCCGGGTACCTGCCAGAAGAAAAACAAGGTCATTCTTTTCCAGCCTCCAGATGCTACTATCGAAATTCACAACAAATTAAATAAACTTACTTGCAGATTAAAAACCACAGAGAAAAGCCCTTTCTCTGAAGCAACCTACAGAAGAATTTAAAGTCCACAAACATGTTACAACCTTAACAGAATCAAGAACCATACGCTTGCTAAATATTATACTGTCAACAAAAAACATAGTTGACCTAAGTTGATTGACCTCTTAGGACATCGGATAAATTGACAACTGAAAACAGCTTTGAACCAATGATAAACTAACTACAGCTTGATCAAGTTAAGATTTTATTTAACAAGGTTCATTATCTGGCAAAATGTAGGCGAAACTTGATGCGAGGAGTAGTAGGTAGGTGTAGATAATCCAACCTTTCAGGAAATAATATGTTTATCATGGTGAAAAATCACTGCAATTCCCTGAAATGGGATAAATTTTAATATTTTGCAGCACAGATTGGAGCTGTGCATGGTAAATGACAACCATAGAGAAAAAGAAAAAAAGACTTTGACCAAAGTCAATTTGGAAGTCTGCGATGAACAGCACAGAACAAGGGAGGGGTTAGCTGGAGAGGTACTTACTTGTGCCGCACATCCTTGACGCCTAGCAACGTGGTCCATTCTTTTTGTATCTTTGAACCAATCAACAGCAACAAGATCCAACAAATGTTTTCCTGCGGGAACCTTCATATGCAACTCGCATAGAATTTAACAAAAGTGAGCCTAACAAATTCATAAGATGATGACTTTATAACTCCAGTGCATATATATTAAGAGCCCGTTTGGCTACGCAGCTGCAGCTGCGTTTTAATTAAAACGTAGTTTGCAGCCATTTAGTAAAGAAAAATACACAGTTTACTGTGTATGGGCCCTACATGTTTTTGCTTTTGAGATGCAGGAAAAGAAAACGCAGCAAAATGCTGCTTCTTCCTCACTGTGCATGCTAATTGCACTGTTCATTGAACAATGCAATTAGCATGAACAGTGTATGTTCATGTGAACAGTGCAAGAGAATTGCACTGTTCACTTAAAAAACAATGAACAGTGTAATTCACTTGCACTATTTACGTGAACTTTTTTTTTTAATTTTTTTAACAGTTTTTTTCTTAAAAAAAAACTAGTTTAGAGTGAATTAAATTCCCTCGCACAATGATGTGAACAATATTTTTTTTCCCGAAAAACTAGTATAGAGTGAATTAAATTCACTCGCACTGTAATATCAATTTTATACATGATAATATTTTATCTACGCTCAAAAAATTATGAAAACTGTAGTTCTTATCGGATGAATTTTGTACGTAATGGAATTATAAATAGTTTAATGGAATAATAAAAAATATTTTATATAAAGTATTTTTTATTTCATGATGTAATAGGAGTAATTAATTCTACAATATTTAAATTTAAAACCATCAATATTAATATATATTTTTTAAAATTATTTTATAACCTCAATTTCAAAAGCATTCTTAACCAAACACATTAAACTACTTTTTCTTCAACCTCAATTTCAACCACAGTTTTAACCAAACACCTATTTTTTCAAACCAACTTCAACTAAAAGTACTTTTTATAAAACAATTTTTTTCAAATCACAACCACAACAGCTACCGCAATACCAAACACACTCTAAGGGAAATATGACGAGAATATGAAAGAACCTTTGATTTGTCAAAACAAAAATGCTTGCTACGAACTCTGAAGTTGTTTCCATCAGATATTCGCCAGCAGTCACGGGTATTATCACGGTCATCACGACGTAGATTGCCCGAAAAACAGGATAAATCGATTTGATCAACTGGTTCTTCTTCTGAGGCTGTTAAAAAATTTGTCATTAAATATCCAAATAAAGCCCCAAAAGATTGAACTTGTTGAAATGAAAAAAACAAAGTAATATTGCAGACTTGCAGTTGTCATCCACCTGTTCTCTTCGCATCGTTCTCATGCTTGGTTTGGCAAGCCTGAAAATTGAGACAAAAACGTGTTTACAAGACAACGCAAAAAACATTTAGGGAACGGACATAAAACGTACCTCTTGTTCTTCTTCAGCTATTTGATCGGAGTATCCATCCCTCCTTACAGAGTTTTGGCTAGCAGCATTTATCTGATTGAAAGAAGGTGGAGTCGGATGAACAGAAGATTCTTGCAGCATTACATTTTTCTTTGACAAAGCAGGGGCTGAAGCCATATTGGCCATAGCTGGGATTCTTGGAGGGGCACCTCTCTCATCTGTCTGGGAAAACCATTCACGCAGTCCTTCCAGAAAAAGCAACAAGAGATTATAAACCAGAAAAGATAGCAACAAAAAGACTGAAAAAATGCTTGCATATTTCACCAACATAAACTAAAAAAATCAAACTAAAAGCAAAAATGAAACTATTACAAGTTCTTGCTCACTTTCTTGTCTGATAATTTCAAAATTGTACTTTTGCCATCAACACTATTTAAACAACATCAATGACAAAATATCCAATGCAAAATTGGTGGACCCCACAAAAAATCAAATCAAAAAATGAAACAATAATCAACGAAAGAAAAAGCTGAATGGACTAACTATAGTTGCTTGGACACTGATATGCTGTGGGTACAGAGAAAATAGATTTTCAAGTCATTCCTCCAATCCCGATTTGGTTGAAGGGGAAAAAAAAAGGAAATGCTGAATAAACTCCTACAGCAACTTGGGTGCTGAAAGGATGTGGGTATAGAAAAATTAGAATTTCAAGCCATTCCTCCAACCCCAATGATGGAGAATAAATGAAGGTTTTGCAATATAATTATCATACAAAAATTAGAGATTATGTTTTATTTTATATTCTATCTTAATAAGAAAATCTACTTATTTTAGGCTTTTATAACCTTTAATTGTATTTAGAAACTTTATTACGTTTATTATTTTATTTAGGGTTTCATTGGGGTTTGGTGCCTACATATGGACTCCTGTTAATATGTTTATCAGTGGCTGAGTTATCGCAGAGATTTGAAACTTCTGCTTTCCTAAGGTTGATTTTCTCTCTTTCTCTCCATCTCTTCCCCTGCCTTACACTACTGCTCTGCCCCTTTCTTCCCTCTTCTCCATCCTATATCCTCTCTGCTATTCTGTTTTTCCCTTATCTTTTCTGTTCCATGCCACCCAATATCAGCTTCTAAACTAAGGAAGAACGTAAAGTATGTACGCGTGGAAACATACGGTGTTTCAAAATTTTAGCAAATAAGAGTGACATCAAATCCTTACAACAGCAGAAGATATAAGTGAGAAATTGTAGAAAAAGTAACTCACCAGCAACACTATTTAACATCTGAAGAAGACAATGTTGCTGAAATGATGAAACATAACCCACACCCCATCCTTTCAGATCAATCTGCATAAGATGCTGCACCTGCGTTCTGAGTTTCCCATTACGAGGTTTTAAAGGAGAAATATTGAAACCTCCACCTGTAAAAACAGGATATAGCCAAAAACTAAATATCTAAGTTCTGGTTTTAGATTTTTAATCATAAACCTAAGGCACTGTATGAAACCCACTCTCGATATGGGCCCGCACATAGCCTGGTCGTGGACCACAGTTCTCGTGCTCTCTGGAACGAAATAGCACAACTGCAAAATAACAAGGAATTTATAAAGCTTGGGACGAGTTAGAAGATCAAATAAGGTGTGGACAAGCCAAACTATTTACCATAGCTGCCATCATCATTTCGCCGCCAATATCGCACATAGCAAAGGTCACGCGGCCACACAAATCTGCAACCCATTCATTTCTAAGTCATAAAGAACAACAGAAGTGCCCCATTTCCACAAGCAAGAGGACTTCCACCTTGAATTTGGACAGACTGTAGTTTTCTTAAAAATATTGTTTGGTATGCATAGATAAAAAGAAATCCTGATCATCTCTGGGCATGCTAACGTGAAGATAAACTATTTCAGGACCTCCATATTTAAATTATATGATTTTTATTTTGAGCAAGTAAATAGTGAAAAACCAATTAAGCCACAAGTCAGACATGATTATATTGCTATGCTGTTATACTGCATACCCACACTTTTTAAAAATAGTGTTTGGTATGCATAGATAAAAAGGAATCCTGCTCATCTTTGGGCATGTTAACGTCAAGAGAAACTATTTCAGGCCCTCCATATTTTAATTATATGACTTTTATTTGGAGCATGTAAATTGTGAAAAACCGATTAAGCCACAATCAGAGATCATTATATTGCTATGCTGTTATACTGCATACCCACATAATCAGACAGGATTATATTGCTATGCTGTTATACTGCATACCCACACTTTTTAAGATGACTTGAGTATATTTTTGTAAAATTCAATATCCTTGGCTAACATAATTACAAACTTAACACATGTGCTTCTTTGCAATTAGCTTAAAGTTCTTACTCGGTTTTAAGAACTTATAATCTGTAAGTCAACGTTTATTCACGTTTATGGTTAAACTTGACACAAAGCAGATGGTACTACATTAATGCATATTTTATCAGCATATTCCCAATGTATCATTATCCTAACTTTTTTAAGAACAGCACGTATCCAGTATTTATATCACGCTTCCTAGTCTAAAAATAAACCAAACTTGGGTAAACCTGTTAGGCTGTGAAACAATTCATTACAGAGCAAAACTGGAGGGACAAAAAAAAAGCAGAATAAAGTACAAGCTTCCTTCAAGTTTGATAAGACTATTAAATATTTCACACCCTAGACATGACCAATAAAACTCCAGTGCAAAATACTTCCATATGATCATAATATATGCAAGAGTGTGATTTATTTAGGGGAGAATATTACGTTGGAAACCAGTCCAGCTGAAGTATATGATGGAGTATTGCTGTATGTCCATCTACCTCTTCAACTACGCTACCATACTGGAAACTGCAATCCCACCTGCACAAGGCATGAAAAAAATGATGTCATGAATTGAGTAAGCAGACAACATGGGCAAAACATGAGAACAAAAGTGAAAACCAAACAACAACTCCATTCAAGCAATTGCACTAGTGCTTCATGAATAAGTCTACATACCATGTATTAAGAGTTTAAGATGCAAGTGACGTACATGTTTAGAAGCGGGATTTATTAACACATGCTAATTACAGTGTCTTATCAGTCTAGTGCGGACACACATGCACACACTTCTTTTCCTCCAAAGAAAGATGCTAACACGTCTTGATTTTAAATAAATCATATTGCGGAATTTTGTTATAATGAAAATTAGAATTCAAACTCAGAGCATTAGAGAAGTCTGCTATACAATTCAGTTAAAACAAGCCATGGCAATCATGTGTGCGATCTCAAATGACCACCAACACTAGTGAGCATCATAGACCTAGTCACAGTGAGATTTAACTACTAGCCCACTCCCAACCACCCTCCACACCAGAACAAGGCTCAGATCATAAAAAGATAAAATTATGTTCTATCAATAATGGGTAATGCATGTTGTGCACAGAAAAAAAGAGGGGGGAATACAATGGAGAAAGAATTGCTGATAATAAGTTCTCAGCCATTCAGAAAAGTACATAAGACACTCAAAAGTTTAATGTAAAAAATATTTGTGATATCGCATGTCTTGATTAAAGGTTTTCAAAGTTGTTCGAGCATCAACTTCTGCATGCACACTTAGGTCTCAGATAGTTTAACATAATTAAAGTTCAAAAAACATCTCGAAAGCAAACAGCTTCTTGATCCAAGCCTGAAATACTCATGCACCCAAAAGCACAGTAGTGTGTGTGGATAGAGAGTACAATTTTTGTTCTATAAACAATGCTTCTAGAGCCATGCTATTAAATTTGGATGAAAGAGGAAAACACCTACTCAAAACGTGTAGCATCCATGCTCATTATAAGTTCAAATATTTCTTCGCAGCTAGCCTCAACAACACCTACAGCCTTCATCGCTCGACTGCAGCTCCTTGGCTGCATCATGAAAACAAGAAGTGGTGTCAAACTATAAAACAGCCTACCACATAGCAAAATGATGTCGTTCACTAAATGCAAAAGACGAAATAGTTCCTTACAAGGTAATCAACTTCAACCAGCTCTTCAAAAATGCGGAGTCCTGTCATATACAGGCAAACATTGGCGGTAACCAAAACTGCTATGCTTCCTTGAATATCATTACTGTAATGAAATGCTAAATAATACTAAAGGCTAAGAAAAATAAATCACCATTTTGGCACTGTAAAAGGCGCCAATGCTTTCTTGAGAATACTTGGTTGTTGGGATTCTGGTTTGTCAATTCCGAGTCGAATTCCTGGGTCCAGTCAAATACTGAAGCAGGAGGACCTGCCAATAAAAAAATAAGACTTGCTCGAAGATTGCATCAAATTAACTTGGAGCCGATAAAAAAAAGGAAAGCATGAGAACCGTTTCCCATGGTTGTTCTCCGCAACAAATTTCGATGATTTTCATTTTCATCTTCATCTTCCTGTGCACTGAGCCTGCAATCAATCATTTTTTGATCCAAGATTTCCGCATCAGTTAGAATAATTGGTAAAACTGGCTCCAACAGCAGTTCAAATGATTAATAAAACTAGCATCAACAATTGGGATCAGTATAGCAGTGCAAAATGCTAGCTTAAAGTATAATAAAAACTATAAAATATCAGGCAAGATGAAATAAAAATTATATTTAAACATAGCAAAAATACAGAATAGGTTTTCCATTATCTACTGTCATACAATAGCAAGCAAACACAAAGTTCTATGACAGGAGAAACTGTATTACAGATAACACAAGCGGAGAAATTATGTTGAACAGGCACTCACTGACTTTCACAATCTGATGAAGAAGCAGTCCTCCCATTATCCATTCCAGATTTGTATTCGAATGAGACATATTTGTTACCATTGGGAACTTGGGACTCCTGATGCTGCACATATATTAGCAAGCAATCATTCTTATATAAATCATTTGATCCAGTTGCCTAACAGGTATATGAATGCATGAAACTGAAAAATGTTAAATAAAGAATCAACTGAACATTGTGTTGATCGCCCAGAATACTTTACACTAGAATGTATAATCTAAGGAGTCGTCACAGAAGTGACAACTTCAAAAGGAAAATGTATAATGGTTAAATATTATCAGTGCCTTTAATAAATCCAAATGAGAAATGGGAGTTGAATAGCTATGATCACAATTCACAGCTAATGAAGCATACTGACCTGATCGATTACAAATTCAATTTTTTCCTTCCAGATAAATACTTCTTGGATGTTAAATGCTGCCATCTGAAACAAGAAAACAGCGCACGAAGGTTGTATTTTTGCACTTAAAGTTATGATGCCACAACAAATGAACAACTAATGAAGGTTAATCATGTTGTAATCATGGAAATATGTCATTTCTGCATATTTTTATGGCAGATAACAAGAAGAGGCGCTGTTATAATAACTAGAATAAATGAGGGTCAATATTCAGGATTGAAAAGGCAGGGTGGTCTCATGATTTTTTTTTCCAGTTTCCAAGCTCCGATGATCTTAGGTGATCATCAATTTACCAAGAGAATTAGCTCTCAATAGAAAGCTGCCAAAATCTTAAACCAAAATTTAAACTAATCTATCAGTGGCAGAGTAAAGAGCAAGCACCACCCAGGAGTCCAAAGGTAAAACTTTAGTGCAAAGGCAAATGAAAAGGTAATGCTATAGAGCAGATGGTAGCTTCTTATAATTTGATTTATAAAACAGCAACACAAAAAATAACTGGACTACTGGGAAGAAAAAAGGAAAGCATCTTAATTCACAAATTTAGAAACTAAGACTAAGAGCAAAAACTGCTTACTGTGATCCGATTATACTTGTCTTTCTTGTTATATACAGATAAAACATAAAGAGTCTGCAGGAAAAAGAAAAGGAAAACATTATAATCAACTCGAAATTCCACAAGATTACATTGTAGCAATCCCTCATCAGAAAAATAACATTACATTGAGTAAGCTATCAACAAAAAGCAACCAGTTTGATAGCAGGAAAAAAGTCACCAGACAGACAGAGAGCAGCAGAAAACTATTAATTTAAACAATCGCCAACTTCCAAAAACGCAGTTTCATTACAATCCATGAATCACAATGTTTGCTTAACTTTCAGTTTCACAACGAGCACAGACATATTAACAGGAATAAAGATAGGGCTAGCCTATAACCTATTAGCTAATGACTCCTAATCCGAATTATCCGATTCACTGACAACGCATCATCACCGAATCCCAAGCAACATAGAGAAAGCCCAACTTACATGTCCATGGTGAACCTTCAGGCCTCGATCTTCTACTCGACAATTCCCATCAATCAACAAGGTTTTGATTGGCACCTAAAAAAATTTAACATTCACACCACTTTTATTATTACTCACGTCAGTTCCTTTTTTTTTCAAGAACATTAAAAAATTCAGATAATAAAGAAGAAGAAGAAGTAATTACCCGATTATCCTGTGGTTTTTTCTTGTAATAAGCAAGAAGCCTGGGCTCCAAAACGAAATACCTCCTATGAATAAACGATCTCCCGATCTTCCTCCTTCCATACCTCACCATCCACCCTTCGTATATCACTTTCGACATTTTTTACCCTCTGCAAACCACCTTATTTACACCCTAATACCAATCCAACTCTCTAAGAACAACAAAAAAATTCAAAATTCAATCTCGCGGAATTGGAAGCTCGGATTCTGAAAAATCTTCGCTTCCTATTCTGCGATATCGTAAACACCGTTACGAAAAAAATGAAAAGAAAAATAAAAACTGACTGACTTGATCTCTCATCTCTAGAATTGAAAACTGTGTACAACGGAATCAAGGATTTGAATTCCCATTTTCAAATTTCCACATTTTCGATGATTCCAAACACGAATATTTGACTTTAAGCGAACGAACACACCAAAAGAAGAATAGGGAAAAAAGAAAGTGTACAGAGAGGAAAGGGAAAAATGAAGGATTGCTTTGCAGTTTTAAAGGTGTGAGTTGAATCTTAAAAGGAAGAAAAAATTCAATAGGGGCGGAGTCAAGTATTTATATTTTAAGAGAGATAGAGACTGAAAAAGAAAAAATATATATAATTATATTCTAGAACGAGAGCGAGAGGAATTTTAAGGAGGTCGTGACATTTGCCGGGATCAGGGACGAAGGTGGAAAACGCCGGCGTTTTTGCAGGTTGATTCTGAAGGAAGAGATCAAGTAACAGCGGGATTTGGGAGAGATTTTGACTGAGTTTTTTCTCGCGTTACCACAGTCGTAAAAAATATTTTACAAAATAAAATGGTTGGAAAATTATTTCTCATGCAGTCGTGCAGGTAACCCTTACGCCACCTATTAATATGCGCAGGTAGTCATGCGTAACTTATATACGCTATAAAATCCAAGTTAATTTGATTGGCCATGGGGTTGACATGCACGAGGCTTTTTCAATTTTAATATTTCAAATGAATTGTAATTCTTATAATACCCATAGCATGTTGAATCTTGTATTATAATGATTTTTATATATATTATTATTTAACTATAGTAATTAAATTAAACTTGGTTTAGAAGGTTTATCCAATAATATCTAACTTGATAATTAACCCTGATTTTTTACAACTCAAAGCTCAGTCAATGAATATCATATTATCATATGAGCATACTCACTAACTTCCTCAGACTTAAAAATAAGAAGCCTCGTGGTTTGGTTTGTCGGCTCACCTAGCTTATCTTTCTCGATCACATTTTTAACATGACGATCATCTTTTTTATTGTTCAATTTAGATTCATACTCTAACCCACGCAAAAGGATCTATTAGTAATTATAGCAGGCTCAATCACTAGGGCTTCTGTAAAACACGTGGGTCAAGGTAAACTACAAAAGAGTAATAATCCAATAAGAACGAGTCTTAATAAATTGAATTCATATTCAATATGGGCTTAAGGACCTTGGGTTTCGGCCAAGGGAGTAATTTGGTATCATTGAACTTATTTTGTCAAATATTTTATGTTTCCTAATTCAACAAGAAAATCATGTATTATTTGGGTAAAAAAAGTATAATATATTAAGGATATTTGATTGGAAGGAAAATCATACTCTACCTTGGACACTAAAGGTGGCGGCAAAATAGGATTTTAGAACAATAAAGTTTTCTAGTGTATTCTTCAAATAGTAGTGGCGGCACTATAAAATAAAATTTTAAAATATTTATTTTATTATTTTCATTTTATTTAGTTAGTTTTTGGGTTATTTCAAGCCTAGTTTCAAATTGAGTTAAGGGAGCCCATTAAGTTATCTTAGGGGTTTATTTCAAATAGTATAAATATTTTTTTGCAAGACTTGATTTTTATATTGGAATACTCATTAATTACTGCATATTAAAGCATAGATAATAGGGATTTTTCTTATTTGGTTCTTGATTAAACTACACTCTTCAAAGAATTGACTAATCTTTGTTGTGATTTTATACTTCTTGTACTCGTCTTCAAGTGAAGACATTGTGTAAGAGTGGTTATTATAGTATTGGTGCTTTAGGGAGGTCGCCCATTGTGTTAAGCTCAATTATCAATTTTAAACATGAATTGGGAAGATCTTAGATTCATGAATTCAATTAAATTTTGTTAGAGTTCACATAAGATATAAAAAAAAGAACCAATAATAAAGAGAGATGCAGAGTTTTCATGGTGGATAGAAAGATCGAAAGAGTGAGAGACAAGGTGATATTGGGGAGGAGAAGAAAAAGGAAGAGAAAAAATAAAAGAAAAATGAGTTATTTAATTTTAATTTGAGTAGTCATGCATGCATTACATGCCCGTATCGAATAGTCATACAAGTATGACTTGCGCAACTACTTGAGTTGTCCTAGCTTGGAAAATATGTTCCTAATTGTGCTAGTTTGGGAAATATGTTTTTTTCATTGGGCTAATATAGGAAAAAACTTGATTTTTATTGATGGATTTAAGAGGTCTCACGTGAGTTAAGAGAACAAGAGTTCACACGTGGGAGATTGTGATTAATGGTCAGTTTTGTAAGGTTATCTTAGCGTCATCATGGTTTTTAGATTTATTTGAAAAACAAGAATTATTTTTAAATTAGCACTATTTGAAAAAAATGGCAAAGTAACACATGTAGAAAAAGTTTTGGCAAAATAGCATGATTTAATAAATATCGCGTTTGGGAGTAATGAAATTTTAAAAAAATTGTTAAAATGGATTGGCACAAATTCCAATAAGAAAATAAGAGAAAGAGAAAGGGGGAAAAAGAATGAGACCTCGAAGGTGTATTCAAGCTCTGATGATGATACTTATGGTATTATAAAAAAGATCTCGACAATAAATCCAACAACATCAAGAAATGTCATCAACGATTACTGGAGTGGGCGATACATGATGTTCAAAGGCAAACAAGCCATCCACTATATTTGGACGAAACTTGTGGCTTCCTCCAATCATTATTGGTGGTTTTTTTTAATGTCGTTAGATTCATCATATTAAGATTTTTCTAGCGATACTAGGAGTGTTGTCATTGAAATTTTGGTGTGCCTCCAAGATCTCGTTTATTTTTTTTTCTTTTCTCTATCCTTTCTCCGTCTTGAAATTTTTGTCAATTCATTTTAATCATTCCTTTTAAATGTTGTAATCCTCCATTGCAACTTTTTAAAATATGTTATCCCCAGTCATAACATTTTTCAAACTATGTTATTTAGCCAAACTTTTTCTACCTATTATACTTTGCTAATTTATTTTTCAAAACTATGCTAGAAAGGAAATCTAATAGAAAAGTGGTAACATTTTGAGTTTTTCAATGTCTTTTTATTTTATGGGTCAGATTTAAGAGAATGATTACTAGATTACTTTGTTGTAAAAAAAATTACAGTGATTAGGAAGAAAAACTTATACTTATGTACAAAAAAAAATAGATATAAAAAGAAGGTAGAAACAAGAAAGATAAAATAGATCAACCTAGGTAAAATATTTTTATATATTCATAGTTACTCTTTAAGCACCATAAAGTTTTATTTCTATTGTATGCTAAAAATCTGAGGAGATAGTGAGTAGAAAATATAAATTCCCTTCCCATTTTACCATGTCATTGCTTTGTTATGGCTAGATTTTTTGTTTTTCAACAATCATAGTATTATAGGTTATTAGCTTCGAGGCATCAATAATTTATTTAAGCATCCATAATAAATTAATAATAAAATTAATCATGTTTAAATTAAAATAAAAAAATATTTACTTGTTGAAACATTTTAAAATAATAAGTTTTTTTTTATATTGTCAATGATGAATTCTTTATCCTTAAATCTTTGTTGCTCCTTAATTGTACAACTAAAATGTTTGCAATATGCCTAGTGCACCTAAGCTTTTGATATTGGTCAGGCTCGTGGACCTGATCTCTCTCTTCTTCTTCTTTTCCATTGATCTTTTTTATTTGATTAATAATTTTTTTCTTAAATTTAAAATGTTGATTTATATTTTTAAATATTGTTTAATTTAATAATGTTTTGAAAGAGAATATTATAATTTATATACAATTTGATTTCTTCTTATACTTTACATAAACAAGTTGTATTTTAATGGCACACTTATAAAAACAAAAATCTTTAGATGAAAAATAACCTCTAATATAAAAAGGATGAAAATGTGTAAAATAAAATATGCAAATGGTGTGAAACATCTGTATTTGCATCAATCTCTTGGTTTCGCTTCTCTTTTAGTTTTCCACTTTATTATTTAATTTAAACTAATATATTTTATTTAATATAAACAATATTTAGAAAAAACATTAAAAAAATCAGGATAGCCAAACACAAGTAAATGGTATAAATATTTTATTCGCTTATGTTAAAAATTAATTTAAAATTTTATTCGCTGTGTAACCAGCGGCTATAAGACTGGCGTAAGAGCGTGTTTGGAGTGTGGTTGCGGGTGCTTTTTAAATAGCTTTTCGTGCTGAAATACATGTCAATGATGTTTTTTCATTTTTTAAAAATTATTTTTGACATCAGCACATCAAAACAATCTAAAAAGTACAAACCGCATTCAATTTTAGTAAAAATAAAAAATTTCAAAATTTGATGAAACGTAGTTACAAACACAATATCAAACGGTACCTAAAAGTCAAAACGCGACGAACACTGCAGTGTGAACAGGCCGAGGCAAGTTTGTTTTCGTATTTTTTTCTCGATTATTTAA
>Ga0307507_10006988_pt1 | contig 16763 bp, 14 predicted proteins | sample 7_EM_MG_FD_207223 | JGI IMG/M metagenome (GOLD analysis project Ga0307507, IMG submission 207223) | Populus trichocarpa ectomycorrhiza microbial communities from riparian zone in the Pacific Northwest, United States - 7_EM | ecosystem: Host-associated > Plants > Roots > Unclassified | place...
ACGCACCCCGCCCACCAGCCGGGCCACGGCGGTCACCTCGTGCCGGTGCAGCAGGTGCAACTGGACGGCCCGTTCTTCCAGTTCGCCGGTCTGCCGGTCGGGCGGCAGCACCCCGCGGGAGAATCCGTCGAGTGCGATGCGGCGGACCCGCAGCATCGTCTCCAGTGCCTGGAGGGCGTCCGGCCCGCTCACCCAGGGCACGGCATCGGCGTGGGCGGCGTTCGGGCCCTGGGCGTCCTCGTCGGAGAGGTAGGTCAGTCCCGACTCGGCGGCCTCGCGGCGAAGTTCGGCGAGTGCGGTCTCCTCGTCCACGTCGCCGAACCGGCCGTAGGCATGAGCGACCAGGAAGTGGTCCCAGGGCCCAAGTCCCGTGCCGTACGCGGAAGTCAGGTCGAGGGTGCCCTCCTCGGTGACTCGGATGCGCGCGTGCGGGTAGTCCATGACGGACGGCTCGGGGTGCTGCGTACCGGCGAAGTTGTGCATGAAGCCGAGGGCGTGGCCGATCTCGTGCGCGGCGAGTTGGCGCAGTCGGGCGAGCACCAACTCCTCGACGGCTGCGAGGCGTTCGGCCTCGTCCGGGTGGCCGTACGGTGCGAGCAGGGCCTCGCCGAGTGCACGCACCTGCTCGACGCGCTGGGAGCCGAGCCGTACCCGGGCGTGCAGGATCTCGCCGGTGCGCGGGTCGGTCAGCCCCTGTCCGAGGGACCAGCCGCGGCCGGCCCGGTGCACCCAGACCACACCGTTGACGTCGGGGTCGTACGGGTCGAAGCCGTCGCCGCCGGGCTCGACCCGGTAGGCATCCGGCAGGCCGATCCGGGCGAAGGCCCGCTGCCACCAGTTCCCGCCCTCGACGACCGCCGAGCGGAAGGGTTCGGGGACGGCCGGGTCTACCTGGAAGGCGATTGGGCAGCCGCCGGGTTCCGCGCGGAAGCGGGGCTGGAACTTGACCTGGGTGCCCGCCCGGCCGACGAGGCCGTGGTCGGCGTAGCCGATGCCGTAGCCGCCCGAGGCGGGGTGGTAGCGCCGTACGGGCAGCGGGGACGCGGGCAGCCGCATCAGGTTCAGCTGCTGGACGACGGTGAGGGCGCGCGGGTCGGCGGCGACGGCCCGGACCGCCTGCCCTCGGCCTGGGCCACGGAAGGTGAGCAGCGCGGGCAGCCGGACGGCGCCCGGCCCGGTGCGGCAGTCGGCGACGAGCGGGAGGCTCGCGGACTCGTCGATCGTGTAGTCGCCCTGCTCGTGCGCGTACAGATGCTCGGCCACCCGGTCGTGGTCGGCGAGGACGAGTCCGGTGGCGTCGACGACCGCCGCGCCGTTCTCCTCGCGCAGCACGGGCGCGCTCCACACCACGGACAGCGCGAACGACTCCTCCCCGGCCCGGACCGCGGCCTCGTCGCCGGACGTGAGGAAGTGCTTGTTGCGTACGGCGAACAGGACCCGGTCGCCGACCCGGCGGAACTCCGCCAGCCGCGCCTTGCCCGCCCTGCCCCGGTCCAGCCACAGGTCGCTGGAGCCCAGGCCCTGGGAGAGCGAGACGGTGAGGAGGAAGGGTTCGTCGAAGTGGCGGATGCCCAACAGCAGGCGGTCCGAACGGAGTTCGGGATCGGGGAGCAGGTCGAGGAAGTCGGCTTCGCCGGGCATACGGGGGCCTTTCGGTCGAGCATCGTCGAGTTGATGTTGCCAGGCCCCTGCCGCTCGCCCCGCCATGGCTCGTTGTTACGGTTCACCGGTGTCTGAATCTTCACGCGATACCCCCGAAGGCGCCGGTTGGGGCACCGCGGAACGCGGCGCGTACCAGCAGCTCATGCCGTCCCACGTCGAGAAGGTCTCGTGGCTCAGCCCGAAGACCCTGTGGGCCGCGCGCAACGGTGTGTTGGCCTCCTGGTTCGGGGACCCGACCGGCGACACCCGCGGCCGTTGGGTGGCGCAGCGCACGGCCGCCGGAGCAGCCGCCGACAAGGTGATCCGACGCGACGATCCGGACACCTTCTCCTTCATGGTCATCGGCGACACGGGCGAGGGCGACGACCCCCAATACGCGGTCGTGCCGGGCTTTCTGAAAGCCAGTCAGGGAACGGACTTCGCCGTCGTCGCCAGTGACGTCATCTATCCCGTCGGCACCGCGGACGACTACGAGACGAAGTTCTTCCGCCCGTACCAGGCCTATCCGGCGCCCATCTACGCGATACCCGGCAACCACGACTGGTACGAGGGCCTCGGCGGTTTCATGCGCGTCTTCTGCGACGACGCGCCCGCACTGCCCGCACCCCGGTCGAAGCCGCGCCCGCTGACGCGGGCCTGGTGGCGTTCGCTGCTGTGGCACCACCCCCGCCCGTCCGACGGCCAACACCTGGCCAAGGCACGGGAGTTGCGCTCCTCGCCGGTCCAACAGGCCGTCCAGCCGGGCCCGTACTGGGCGATCGACTCGGGACCGGTGCGGATCATCGGCATCGACACGGGCCTGTTGGGCACGATCGACGCCGAACAGGGCGCCTGGCTGCGCGAGGTGGCGAAGGGCCCCACGCCGAAGATCCTCATCACCGGTTCACCGCTGTACGTGGACGGCGAGCACCACCCCTGCGCCATCGAGGGCGGCGGCACGGTCGACGACATCGTCAGCGATCCGGCCCACCACTTCGTCGCCGCGATAGGTGGCGACATCCACAACTACCAGCGCTATCCGGTCCAGTTGGCGGACGGCCGCACGCTCCAGTACGTCGTCTCGGGCGGCGGCGGCGCGTTCATGCACGCCACCCACACCGTCCCGCGCGTCGACATCGCGAACGTGACCGAGCAGGACTTCCGCTGCTACCCGCTGCGCGGCGACTCCCTGGCCTTCTACAGCCGGCTGTACGGGCGCCGCCTGCACCTGCGCCGCTTCTTCACCCTCACCGAGGCCGAGGCGTCGGCCGTGATCTGCGAGCGCCTCGGCATCCCGCCGACCCGCACCCCGGGCCCGCCCGTCCGGATCACCCGGCGCGTCCGCCTGGTCGCGAGCCTGCTGGGCGCCGGGAGCCGTCCCGACCGCCGCTCGCGCTTCCGCCTCCCGGTGCGCAAGATCTACACCCAGCTCTTCTCGCCCAGCTCGGTGACGTACAGCCCGCCGTTCTTCAAGTGCTTCCTGCGGCTGGACGTCAGCCCGGAGGCGGTCCGCCTGCGCTGTTTCGCGGCCACCGGCAACCACGCCCAGGAGATCGACCCGCCGGTCGAGGACGAGATCACCATCCCGCTGAACTGATCACACGCCCGCAACGTTCGACTGTCACAATAGGGACAGAACAGAACTGACGTACGACCGCCGGAGGAGCCCGTGCCGCCCACCTCACGCCCGTTGCGGAAGCTGGGCTTCCTCACGATCGGCCTCTTCGACGAGGCCGATCCGCGCCGGGGCCACGAGTCGACGCTGGAGATCATCGAACTGGGCGAGCGGCTCGGTTTCGACAGCGCGTGGCTGCGCCACCGCCATCTCCAGTACGGCATCTCCTCCCCCGTCGCGGTCATGGCGGCGGCCTCGCAGCGTACGAGCCGTATCGAGCTGGGCACGGCGGTGATCCCGCTCGGCTGGGAGAACCCGCTGCGGCTGGCGGAGGACCTGGCGACCGTCGACATCCTGTCCGGGGGCCGCATCAACCCGGGCGTCAGCGTCGGCCCGCCGATGCACTTCGACCAGCTCAAGGAGGCGCTGTACCCCGACACTGCCGACGTCGAGGACTTCGGCTACGAGCGGGTGCGGCGACTGCTGGACTTCGTACGCGGCAAGCCGGCCACCGACTTCAGCGGGGTCGAGGGCTTCGAGGTGTTCTCCGACCGGGTCCAGCCGCACTCCCCCGGCCTGGGCCGTCGCCTCTGGTACGGCGGCGGCAGCACCGGCTCGGCGAAGTGGGCGGGCGAGCACGGGATGAACTTCCTGACGAGCAGTGTCGTCAAGGCCGAAGGGCCGGGCGGGTCAAGGGACTTCGCCGAGATCCAGCTCTCCCACATCCGAACGTTCCGCGCTCACCACCCGGATGGGGAGTCGGCCCGCGTCTCCCAGGGGCTGGTGGTCATCCCGACCGACTCCGCGTCGCCCGAACAGCGGGCGAAGTACGAAGAGTTCGCCCGCAAGCGCACTCCCCGTACGACATCACCGCAGGGTCCGGCCCGGCTGATGTTCGCGCCGGACATCGTCGGCACCTCCGACGAGATCGCCGAACTCCTGGACGCGCACGTCGCGTTCAGGGAGATCGACGAGGTGGCGTTCGCGCTGCCGTTCACGTTCGAGCACGAGGACTACGTGCAGATCCTCACGGACATGGCGACGAAGCTGGGACCGGCGCTCGGGTGGCAGGCCTCCGCCTGACCGCACTCCTCACCAGCGTCCCGGCTCGGTGCCGACGATCGGTTCCGAAGGCTTGCCGTCCACGCCGACCGGTATGTCGCCGGTGAGCATCACGCGGTGCATGGTCCGGGGGAAGCCGAGGTGGGCGTTGTCGCTGGGGGCGAGGTGGATGGTGGCCCGGTTGTCCCAGAAGGCCACGCTGCCCGGCTCCCAGCGGAAGCGGACCGTGTACTCGGGCCGGGTCGCCTGTGCGAGGAGCATCTCCAGGATCGCGGCGCTCTCCGCGCGGGAGATGTCGGTGATCTGCTCCAGGTAGTAGCCGTTGACGTACAGCACCCGCTCACCGGTCTCGGGGTGCACTCGTACCAGTGGGTGCACCGAGGCGACCTGGTGGTCCAGGAGGTGGCGGACGTACGCGTCGTCGCCGGGCCGCGGCCGGTAGCCGACGCCGAGCCGGTGCTCGGCCCGCAGCCCGTCCACGAACTCCCGTACCGGCTGCGAGAGTCCGGCGTATGCGGCGGCCAGGTTCGACCACGTGGTGTCGCCGCCGTACGGCGGGACGGTCTCCGCGCGCAGGATGGTCGCGGCGGGCGGGTCGATGCGGGCGCCGTGGTCGCAGTGCCAGCCGCGCAGGAGTGTGTGCCGGCGCCGTTCCAGCCACTCCTCGTGCTCCATGCCGAACCGGCCGCCCAACTCCAGCCGGTCGGCGGTCGTTTCGACCTCGGGGAAGCCGGCCGGTGACGCACTGCCGCGCCGCCCGAGCACGACCGGTTGCCCGAAGCGGCGCGCGAAGGCGACATGCCCGGTGTGGTCGAGCCGTTGCCCGCGGAAGAACACGACCTTCCAGCGCAGCACCGCCGCACGGATCGCGGCGACCACGGCGTCGTCGAGTGCACCGGCCAGGTCGACACCGGTGATCTCGGCCCCGATGTGCCCGGCGGCCGGCCGCACCTCCATGCCGTGCACCCGCACCGTCTCGTCCGTCGTGGTTCCGCTGCTGTCCGTCGTCATGCCCGCTCCGTCGTCGTACGTGCCCGGCCGGTCGTCCGTGCCGGGTCCTCCCTACCGGGTCGTACCCAGGTCGTACGGGTTCCAAGGAAGATCGTGTCAGCGATCCCCGTACAGGGCGACAGGGGTCCTGGTCGCCCATACTGGGTGTGCCGCACAGTCGAGGGAAGGTCCGCCCGTGGTCAGCATCCCGACACACACGCTCAACGACGGAACGAAGATCCCCGCCATCGGCCTGGGCACCTGGCCGATGGACGACGTGACGGCCGAGGAGGCAGTCGACGGCGCGTTGCGCATGGGCTATCGCCTGGTGGACACGGCGACGAACTACCGCAACGAGACCGGCGTCGGCCGTGGCATCGCCCGCAGCGGTGTGCCCCGCGAGGAGATCCTCGTGACGACGAAGCTGCCGGGCCGCCACCACGGCTACGAGGAGACCCTCGCCTCCTTCGAGGAGTCCCGGGCGCGGCTCGGCGTGGAGTACGTGGACCTGTATCTGATCCACTGGCCGCTGCCCCGCGTCGACAAGTACGTCGACGCGTGGAAGGCGATGATCAAGCTCCGCGAGGAGGGCCTCGTCCGGTCGATCGGCGTCTCGAACTTCACGCCAGGGCATATCGAGCGGCTGGAGAAGGAGACCGGCGTGCTGCCCTCCGTGAACCAGATCGAGTTGCATCCGCTGTTCCCGCAGGACGAACTGCGCGCCTTCGATACCGAGAACGGCGTTCTCACCGAGAGCTGGAGTCCTCTCGGACGCGGTTCCGAGCTGCTGAACGACCCCACCGTCGTGACGGTCGCCGAGACCTTCGGCGTGACGCCCGCCCAGGTGGTGCTGCGCTGGCACACCCAGCTCGGGGCCGTCCCGATCCCCAAGTCGGCGGACCCCGACCGGCAGCGCGCGAACCTCGACATCTTCGGCTTCGAACTCGGCCCGGCCCAACTGGCCGCCCTCTCCGAGCACACTCCGCAGCGGCTGGGCGGGGACCCGGAGACGCACGAGGAATTCTGAGCGTCCCGGGGGTGGAAGTTGCGTGTTTCCGCCCCCAACTCGCCTTCCCTGCCTCTATGTTCACGGCGGAGGTTCAAGATCTCACCGGAAGGTTCTCGTATGCGCACCGCGTTCCGTACCGCCGTGACCGGGTCGGTGGCCGCCGCCGCCCTGCTGCTCGGCGGCACCGCCCAGGCGACTCCCGCGGGCCCCGGAGTCACCGCCCGCCTGATCAGCCAGACCACCATCGGCGACACCGACTACACCCTGCGCGAGATCACCATTCCGCCCGGCCAGGCCACCGGCTGGCATTACCACGACGGCCCCCTCTACGGCATCGTCAAGCAGGGCACGCTCAGCCACTTCGACTCCAGCTGCGCCTCCGACGGCGTGTACCGGGCGGGCAGCCCCATCCAGGAGCCGGCCGGTTCGGGCAACGTGCACATCGGCCGCAATCTGGGGAACGTCCCTCTCGTCCTCGACGTGCTGTACGTCCTACCGCACGGATCGCCGTTCTCGGAGGACGCGCCGAACCCCGGGTGTCCCTTCCAGTAGACCCGCCGGTCAGTTCGTCGGCAGCGGCTGTTCCGCCCAGATCGTCTTGCCGCTGCCGGTCTGCCGGCTGCCCCAGCGCTGGGTGAGCTGGGCGACGAGGAGAAGTCCGCGTCCGCCCTCGTCGTAGACGTGGGCGCGGCGCAGGTGCGGTGAGGTCGAACTGCCGTCGGAGACCTCGCAGATGAGGGCGCGGTCACGGATCAGGCGGAGCTGGACGGGCGGTTGGCCGTACCGGATGGCGTTGGTGACGAGTTCACTGACGACGAGTTCGGTGACGAAGGACTCCTCGTCCAGTCCCCAGGCGGCGAGTTGCTCGGTGGCGGCCTGCCGGGCCCCGGCCACGTGTGCGGGGTCCGGTTCGATGTCCCAGGTGGCGACCCGGTCGGTGCCCAGCGCACGGGTGCGCACCAGGAGCAGGGCCACGTCGTCGCTGGGCTCCTCGGGCATCACGGCCTTCAGCACCGAGTCGCAGAGCGCGTCGAGCGATGCGGCGGACGTGGTGAGGGCGCGGCACAGTTCGGCGGTCGCGTGGTCGACGTCGCGGTCCCGGTCCTCGATCAGACCATCCGTGTACAGGGCGACGGTGGCCCCCTCGGGCAGCTCCAACTCGACCGCCTCGAAAGGGAGTCCGCCGACGCCCAGAGGTGGTCCCGCGGTCATGGGGACGAGGCTCGCGGTCCCGTCGGGCAGGACGACGGCCGGCGGTGGATGCCCGGCGGTGGCCATGGTGAGGCGGCGCGAGACGGGGTCGTAGACGGCGTAGAGGCAGGTCGCGCCGAGTTCCGCGACCTCGTCGCCGGTGTCGTCCGCCGCGAGGTGGGTGACCAAGTCGTCGAGGTGGGTGAGGAGTTCGTCGGGCGGCAGGTCGACGTCGGCGAGGGTGCGGACGGCCGTGCACAGGCGGCCCATGGTCGCCGAGGACGCGATGCCGTGTCCGACGACGTCGCCGACGACCAGGGCCACGCGGCTGCCGGACAGCGGGATCACGTCGAACCAGTCGCCGCCGATCCCCGCGAGCGAGCCGGAGGGCAGATAGCGGTGGGCCACCTCGACGGCCGCCTGTCCGGGCAGGTCCCTGGGCAACAGGCTGTGCTGGAGGGCGAGCGCGGTGGACCGCTCGCGGGCGAAGCGGCGCGCGTTGTCGATGCAGACGGCGGCGCGGCTGGCGAGTTCCTCGGCGAGGAGGGCGTCGTCGGCGGCGTAGTCGTCCGGGTGGGCCATGCGGACGCCCACCGCCACACCGAGTGTGGTGCCCCGCGCCCGCAACGGCACCGCGACCATCGAGTGGACGCCCTTGCGGTGCGAACTGCCTTCCGGCGAGCGGGCGTTGCGGTCGTCGACCCAGCGGACGAAGTCTGGTTCGCCTGCCTGACTGCGCACCGCCCGTCCCTCCCGGAGGGCACGCACGGGTGGCGAGGACGGTGGGTAGACGTCCGTCTGCCCCAGGGGTACGGCGGCGTCCGGTGTGCCTTCGGTGACGGAGCCGTGGGCGACGCGCCGCAGCACGATCTCTCCGTCCGGGGCCGGCGGGGGTTCGTCCGCGCCGAGCACCCACGGGAGCAGGTCCACGCTGGCGAAGTCCGCGTAGCGCGGCACGAGGAGTTCCACCAGTTCCTCGGCGGTGCGGACCACGTCGAGGGTGGTGCCGATACCGGTCGCCGCCTCGTTCAGCAGGGCCAGTCGCTGTTGGGCGAGGTACTGCTCGGTGCTGTCGAAGGCCGCGAGGGCGACCGCGGTCAGCTCACCGGAGGGGTCCCTGAGGGGCCACATCTCGATGCTCCAGGCGTGCTCCCGGTTCAGGGCCGGAGCGCCCGCCCAACTCTCGTAGCGGACCGGTCTGCCCGTCTCGGCGACCAGGCGCAGGTTCCGCAGGAAGCCCGCGCTGTGCTCGGCGTCCTCGACGCTCTCCGGGAAGAAACGGCCGATCAGGGCGTCCTCGGGCACGCCCATCACGCGGCAGGCGACGTCGTTGAGGCGGAGGTAGCGCTGTCGGGTGTCGAAGACGGACAGTGACATCGACGCCTGCTGGAAGGCCTGCTCGGCCAAGGCGGGTGCGAGTGCGGGTGCGGCTTGGGGGTCGGCAGTAAGGACGTATCCGTCCGGTGCGCCGTCTGCGCCGAGCACCGCGCACGCCCGCACGGCGAGCGGGAGCGGGGTTCCGTCCCGGTGCCGTAGAACCAAGGGGCCCGCCAGCGCGGCCACGGCCGCGGTGGACGGGGGTTCGGCGAGCAGTGCCCCCACCGAACGCCCCACGGCCTCCTCGGCCGGGTATCCCGTCAGTGTCCGGGCACCCTCGCTCCACCCTGTCACGATGCCTCGGGCATTGATGACCGCCGTGGCGGAGGCCTGCTCCATATCGTCCAGGATGGTCCCTGTACCGCGTCGCAACAACCGCGCTACGGCATTTGTGGCCCCCGTGTCACTTCCGGTGGGCGCGGAGTGCGGCGAGGGCGCGATCGGCGTGGGTGTTCATCCGCAGTTCGCTGGAGACGACCTCCAGGATCGTGCGGTCCTCGCCGATGACGAACGTGGCCCGCTTGGTGGGCGCCAGCGAGAACCCGCGCTTCACCCCGAACCGCTCCCGGATCGTGCCGTCGGCGTCCGAGAGGAGCGGCATGCCGAGGGTGTGCTTCCCGGCGAACTCCTGCTGCTTGTCGACGGAGTCGCCGCTGATGCCGACGGGCCGCGCGCCGACGGCCGCGAACTCGGCGGCCAGATCACGGAAGTGGCAGGCCTCGGCGGTGCAGCCGGCGGACAGGGCGGCCGGATAGAAGAACAGCACCACCGGCCCCTCGGTGAGCAGTTCCGTGAGGCTGCGCGCGGCGCCGGTCTCGTCCGGCAGCGTGAAGTCCTCGACCTTGTCGCCGACGTTCAGGCGTCCTGTCATGACTGTCCCTCCCCATTGTTCTTCGCGACACTACGGGCCCACAGCACGAGGGGTATCTGCAGGGGCAGACGTCCGAGGGCCGCCGCCTTCTGCGGGGCCGGGCGGTCCCGCCAGTCCAGCGCCATCTTGACGTTGGCGGGGAACACGCCCACGAAGAAGGCCGCCGCGGCCAGCGCGGCCGTACGCCGGGTCCGCGGCGCGGCGATCCCCGCGGCCAGCGCCAGTTCGACGGCCCCGCTCGCGTACGTCCATGCCCGGGGTGTCCCCGGCAGGGCGCTCGGGATCGTCGCGTCGAACTGTTTCGGCGAAGCGAAGTGGGCGACCCCCGCGGTCGCCAGCAGACCGGCGAGCAGCAGCGACGAGCGTTCGGACCGTGGCACGGTTCCTCCTCTGATGACCTGCCGCGCGATATTACTCGACGGTAGGCGGGCGTGGTGCGGTTGACCTTGTCCAAAGGTGAGGCCCGACAGTCGTGCGGACACGAACGAGAGGAACCCTCATGAACGCGCGCTGTCTGATTCTCGACATCGGCGGAGTCCTGGAGCTCACACCCCGGACGGGCTGGCTCGCCCGCTGGGACGAGCACCTCGGTCTCCCACCGGGCACGGCGGACCGACGGCTGACCGACGTCTGGGCGGCCGGCGAGATCGGGACGATCACCGAGAACGAGGTGCACGAGCAGGTGGCCGCCCGGCTGGGACTCGGCCCGGTGGACACCGACTCCTTCATGGCCGACCTGTGGGACGAGTACCTGGGCACCCCGAACACGGAACTCATCGACTACGTGGCGGGGCTGCGCCCGCGTTGCCGACTGGGCATCCTCAGCAACAGCTTCGTGGGCGCACGCGAGCTGGAGACCGCCGCGTACGGATTCGACCGGCTGGTCGACGAGATCGTCTACTCGCACGAGATCGGGGTCAGGAAGCCCGACCCCAGCGCCTTCGCCGTCACCTGCGCCCGGCTCCAAGTGCGGCCCGGCGACTGCCTGTTCGTCGACGACTTCGCTCCGAACGTCGAGGCCGCCCGCACTGCGGGGATGCAGGCGCACCTGTTCGAGGGCAACGCCGAGACGGTCGCGCGGATCAGCTCATATCTGGACCCTACAGTTTCGGTCTGACCTTTGATATGTTTCGCAATCGGAACCGGAGAAGGGTCCACATTCCATGGACTTTGAGCTGACCGAGGACCAGGAAACGATCCGCAAGTCCGTCGCCGGACTGCTGCGCGACTTCGACGACCAGTACTGGATGGAGAAGGACCAGGCGCACGAGTTCCCGACGGAGTTCTACGAGACCGTCGCGGGCGGCGGCTGGCTGGGGATCACGATCCCGGAGGAGTACGGCGGACACGGCCTCGGCATCACCGAGGCCAGCCTGCTGCTGGAAGAGGTGGCACGGTCGGGCGGCGGCATGAACGCGGCCAGCGCCATCCACCTGTCCATCTTCGGCATGCACCCCGTCGTGGTGCACGGCTCCGAGGACCTGAAGCGCCGCACACTCCCCCGCATCGCCGACGGCGACCTGCACGTCTGCTTCGGCGTCACCGAACCGGGCGCCGGGCTCGACACCGCGAGCATCACGACGTACGCACGACGGGACGGCGACCACTACGTCGTCAACGGCCGCAAGGTGTGGATCTCCAAGGCCATGGAATCGGAGAAGATCCTGCTGCTGACCCGCACCAGCAAGGCCGACGAGGTCGCCAAGAAGACCGACGGGATGACCCTCTTCCTGACGGACATCGACCGCGACCGGATCGACATCCGCCCGATCCCGAAGATGGGCCGCAACGCCGTCACCTCGAACGAACTCTTCATCGACGACCTGCGCATCCCGGTCGAGGACCGCGTCGGCGAAGAGGGCCAGGGCTTCCGCTACCTCCTCGACGGCCTCAACCCCGAACGCATGCTGATCGCCGCGGAGGCCCTCGGCATCGGCCGGGCATCACTCGACAAGGCCGTGCAGTACGGCAAGGAGCGCATCGTCTTCGGCCGCCCGATCGGCATGAACCAGGCCATCCAGTTCCCCCTCGCGGACTCCCTCACCCGCCTCGACGCCGCCGAACTCGTGCTGCGCAAGGCGACCTGGCTGTACGACAACGGGAGGCCCTGCGGGCGGGAGGCGAACACCGCCAAGTACCTGTGCGCGGACGCCGGGTTCACGGCCGCCGACCGGGCCGTGCAGACGCACGGCGGCATGGGCTACTCCGAGGAGTACGCCGTGGCCCGCTACTTCCGCGAGGCCCGCCTCATGCGCATCGCACCGATCAGTCAGGAAATGATCCTGAACTACCTGGGATCACACACGCTGGGACTCCCTAGGAGCTACTGAATGACCGACAGCACAGGCCTGTTCGACCTCACGGGACGGTCGGCGCTGGTCACCGGCGCCGGCGGCGGCATCGGCTCCGCGGTCGCCGAGGCCCTGGCGCGCGCGGGCGCCGCGGTGCTGGTGACCGACGTCGACGAGTCGGCCGCCGCGGCCGTCGCGGGGAAGATCAACGCCGCGGGCCTGACGGCGGACAGCGCCGCACTCGACGTACGGGACCGGTCCGCCGCAGACGCGGCCGTGGCACGCGCGACGGCGCTCGCCGACGGGACGCTGCACATCCTCGTCAACAACGCCGGGGTCATCGCGCCGGCCATGTTCGACAAGCTGGAGGAGGAGGCGTTCCGACGTGTCCTCGACATCCATGTGATGGGCACCTTCCACTGCGCGCAGGCCGCGCTGCCGTTCCTGCCCGACGACGGGAAGGGGCGGATCATCAACGTCACCTCGTCCGCGGGCCTGGTCGGCACGCTCGGGCAGGTCAACTACTCGGCCGCAAAGGCGGGCATCATCGGCCTGACCAAGTCCCTGGCCCGCGAACTGGCACGCCGGCGCGTCCTCGTAAACGCCCTTGCGCCGCTGGCCGCCACGCCCATGACGGAGACCATCCGCACCAACGAGAAGTTCTCGGCCCAGATGCTCGCCCGGATTCCGCTGGGCCGGTGGGCCGAACCGGCGGAGATTGCGGGCAGTTTCGTGTTCCTCGCTTCCGATGCGGCCTCTTTCATCACCGGTCAGGTGCTGCCGGTGGACGGCGGCATGGTGATGTGACAGGCGACGCGCTGGCTGTGCGGCACTGTGATGTGACAGCCGCCGCGCGCGCTGTGTTGAATGGTTCAGCCAAATAGGCCGAAGAGCACGGCCTGCGACGAGAGGCCTGAACCTGTGCAGAGCGCCGAGCATCCTTCCCGTGCCGTCCGGGGGCGCGCCGCGGCCGGTGAGCCCCGGCCGCGCTTCGACACGCTCTCGGTCCCCAAGGCGTCGGACGTGCTGGCGACCGAGGTGCGCGAGCGGATCCTCTCCGGGGAGTTCCCGGAGGGGACCGCACTGCCGCCGGAACGGCAACTGGTCGAGCAGACGGGGCTGAGCCGGGCGACGGTGCGCGAGGCACTGCGCATCCTGGAGGTCGAACGGCTCCTGGAGATCAGGCCGGGGCGCGGGGGCGGTGCCTTCGTGCACCGGCCGGGCCGTGAGTCGCTCGCCAACACGGTGCGGTTGGTGATCCGGGGACAGCGGATCCGGCTTGAGGACCTGCACGAGACGCGGGAGGCGATCGAGCCCGCCTGTGCGGCGCTGGCGGCCAGGCGCCGGACGGACGCCGACCTCGCGGAGCTGGACGACGCCCACACGGACCTCGTCGCGGCGGGCGAGGACATCCAGCGCTTCCTGCGCGCCAACATCCGCTGGCACAACGCCGTGGCGAGGGCCGGCGAGAACGAGCTTCTCATCGGGTTCATGAGCGCGCTCTCGCAGTCGATCCACGCGGCCACCAACATCGAGCAGTTCATGGACGCGGACATCCGCAAACTCACCGCCCGCGCGCACGCACGGATCACCGAGGCGATCCGGGACCGCGACAGCGAGGCGGCGATGCGCCGTATGACGCGCCATGTGTGCGGCTTCGCCCGGGCCGCCGCCGAGGTGGACCGCCGGGACGGGGTCGAGCTCATGGATCCGGAGAACTGACCCGACCTAACGCGAGAATGTGATTCTCTTCTTCGTGCAACACCATTGACAGTTTCGGTCTGACCTTTAATACCATCGCGGTATGAGCAAGGTGAGTCCCGTACTGACCGTGGCCGCCGACGGAGACGTCCGCATCGTCACCCTGAACCGCCCCGACCGGCTGAACGGCGTGTCCGAGGAACTGCACCGACGGCTGTCGGAGGTGTGGCACGAACTCGCGGACGACACCAAGGCCCGGGCCGTCGTCCTGACGGGCGCAGGACGGGCGTTCAGCGCCGGAGGCGACTTCGACCATCTCCTACGGCACCACACCGACCCGGAGTTGCGGGAGCGGTCCATCCGTCTCGACCGCACCATCCAGACCGAGATGATCCGCTTCCCGCTGCCCGTGATCGCCGCCGTCAACGGCCCGGCGGTGGGCCTGGGTTGCAGCCTCGCCCTGGCCTGCGACCTCGTACTGATCTCCGAGGACGCCTACTTCGCGGATCCGCACATCTCGGTGGGCCTGGTGGCCGGCGACGGCGGAGTCACCCTGTGGCCGATGCTCACGAGCCTGCTGCGCGTGAAGGAGTACCTCTTCACCGGCGACCGCATCCCCGCCCCCAAGGCGGTCGAACTCGGCCTCGCCAACCGCACGGTCCCGCCCGGCGACCTGATGCGCGAGGCACTCGCTCTGGCCCACCGGCTCGCGGCCCAGCCCGCCGAGGCTCTCCGCGCCACCAAGCTGGCCCTCGCCGCGGTCGTCGAACAGGTCTCGCGCGGCGGCATGGAAGCGGCGCTGATGGCCGAGCGGGCCACGATGACAAGCCCGGACCACATCCGCATCATCACCGAACTCGCAGCCCGCGCCGAATGGCGCGCGAACTCCCCTGAGGAGCGCTGAGCGTGGAGCGCGAGGAGTTCGTCCTGGTCCGCGACATGGTGCGCTCGCTCGCACCCCGGCACGGCGTGACATCGGCGGACGAGGTCAAGCCGTCGACCCGAACAGCCGCCCAACAGGCCCTGGACGAACTGGGTTTGACGGATCTACGGCGTTCGTCTCCCCCGGCCGCGACCGCTCAGGAGTGCGCGCTGCTCGCGGAGGAACACGGCCGCCACCCGCTCACGACGTCCCTGCTCGGCACCGTCCTGCTGGCTCCCGAGCTGCTCCGCCTCCTCCACGCCGGTCAGGACACACACACGAACCCCACCGTCGCGCTCACCCGGGAGCTCCGTTTCCCCGGCCGGACACCTACGGATCTCGTCGCCTGGGACTGCGAAGGAGCCGACAGCGCGCTCTGTGTCACCGTCGACGGGACCGTCAGCCGGGTCGCGTTGGGCCCGACAGCACCGAGCACCGACCTCGTGCGCGCGGTGCATGCGGTGCCGTCGGAGGCTCCCGTGGAGGTCATCGGCCGCCTCACGGCACCGGACCAACTCCGTTGGCAGGCCTACGCACTCGTCATCGTCACCGCCGAACTCGTCGGCGCTGCGGGCTCGTTCGTGGAACAGGCGGTCCAATACGCTCGCGACCGCCGCCAGTACGGGCAGACGATCGGCTCCTTCCAAGCCGTACAGCATCTCCTCGCGGACGCGACGGTCCTGGTGGAAGCGTGCACCAGCGTCACGCGCTACGCAGCCTGGTGTCTCGACAACGAGCCGCCGGAGCGGGCGCTGACAGCCGCACGGGTCGCCAAGGCGGAGGTCAACTCCTCGGCACTGGAGGCGGTGTACGCCGGGATGCAGGTCTTCGGCGGTATCGCGCAGACGTGGGAGCACGTCGCGCACCTGTATCTGCGCAAAGTGCGCCTGGGCGTGACGTTGCTCGCCACGACGGACGACCTGCTCTGCGCGCTGGCCGTACCGGAGGCGACGCGATGACCGACACCCCGCTGGATTTCGGCAACCCGGCCGAACTGGACCGGCTGCGGCGGGAGTTCCGTGCCTGGCTGGCCGAACACCCGCTCCCTGAGCGGCAGTCGGGCGAACCGGTACCGGCCTTCCTGCGCCGCTGGCACCAGCTGCTGCATTCGGGCGGCTGGGTCGGCCTGGACGTCCCCGAGCGCTACGGCGGCCGGGGCCTGACCGCGCTGCACCAGGTCGCGATCAGTGACGAACTGGGCGCCTGCCGCGCCCCGGGCGTCCCCCGGATCGGCTATCTCGCCCACGCCCTCCTTGAGTTCGGCTCGGAGGAGCAGCGACTGCGCTTCCTGCCACGGATGTTGGCCGGTGACGAGGTGTGGTGCCAGGGCTTCAGCGAGCCGGGTGCCGGTTCGGACCTGGCGGGCATGAGCACGTTCGCCGAACGGCACGACGACCACTACACGGTGCGCGGGCAGAAGCTCTGGACGAGCTACGCCCAGTACTCCGGCCTGTGCCTGCTGCTGGCCCGCACCGACCGCTCGACACCGGCCCACAAGTCGATCTCGGCGTTCGTCCTGCCGCTGGACCGTCCCGGCGTGACGGTACGACCGCTGCGCGCGGCCAACGGCGACGACGAGTTCTGCGAGCTGTTCCTGGACGACGTCCGCATCGAGGAGTCCGAGCGCATCGGCGCCGAGGGCGTCGGCTGGGCGCTGGCGATGACGACCGTGTCGTACGAGCGCAACGCCCTCGACACCGGGCACATCTCGAAGTACGGGCTGCTGGTCGAGCGGCTGCGGCGTCATGCCGCCGAGCAGCGCGGCATCCTGCCCGACGGGCTGCTGTCGCGGATCGGCCGCTGTGTCGTGGACTACGAGGTCCTGGTCGCGCACGCCCGCCGCCGCACCGCCGAGCGCCTGGCCGGGCAGCTCGCAGGCCCGGAGTCGTCCGTGGACAAGCTGCTGATGACGAGAACCGAACAGCGGCTCTACGACACGGCACTTGAGGTGTTCCCGGCCGAACTCGCCCGGGAGGGCGGCGAGTTGTTCGGCGACTACCTCTACTCCCGTGCGGCCTCCGTCTACGGCGGTACCTCCCAGATCCAGCGGAACATCATCGCCAAGCGGATCCTGCATCTCCCCTCGAACGGCT
>Ga0307507_10006989_pt1 | contig 16762 bp, 16 predicted proteins | sample 7_EM_MG_FD_207223 | JGI IMG/M metagenome (GOLD analysis project Ga0307507, IMG submission 207223) | Populus trichocarpa ectomycorrhiza microbial communities from riparian zone in the Pacific Northwest, United States - 7_EM | ecosystem: Host-associated > Plants > Roots > Unclassified | place...
GTACATTTGGTGCATCTCGAATAATCTGCCGTAACGCGCGAATAAACTCTGATCGATCCCGTGGCAGTAGCTCGTCTATGGCGTCGACGCAGATGTATACTAGTTCAATGGAACTGATCGTTTTGGTGAATAATTTCAGCATTTCCGGCAATCGAAGACTCTGGCCACCTCCCCACTTCGACTCCTTAAAGGCTCTTTTAATTCCTTCCGGGCTCCCGATGGCTCCTATCGCAACCTGCTTGAGTAGGCCCCCTACCATGTTTACCGCCGATTGGTCCTTCTGCGCTTGGTAATCGCAATAGAGATATAAAACGGCAATATTCTGACCACGCGCCTGCTCGCACAGGGTGTCTATTACTAACGAACTGATTTTTTCCTAGTCAGCATCGTCGACGGTTCCCAGAAAACACTCTCGTACCTGATATATGTCTTACCAACTCCTTGGCCACCATAACACCGCAAAGCACGATCATCCGAGCCATCCCGACTCCTGCACCATGACATGAACTCATCGGTCTGCAAAACCCAATCTCCTACGCTATCAAGCCGGCGATTTCTCACATCTTGATGCCTTCTACCAGGCTCGAGTGGTGACAACCATTCTTGGATTCGCAGAGACTCTTCATTTGTTCCCATATTGATGATGTTATTATAGCAGTTTGACACATTCGCAAAGTTCGTATTGGAGTTACCGTGGACGCTATTTGTCATGCTGGTGTCGGTACGGGTATGCGATATGCCGAATTGGCGGGGATCACCACCGAAGCTTGGTCCTCCGTACCCGGTAGCTGGTGGATTCATATTGGATAAGGTTCGGTAGTACCGGTAAGTGAGATATTAGGGTAGTAGATCAGCACCAGAGATTATCGCGGGAGTTGAGGGACTTCTCATTCCCCAAAGTCAAGAAAAGCGGGGATGGCGCTCATCTAGCGGCTCAAGATGCTTGTTTCAGATACCGTAGGAGCGCGAGCCAATCATTTCCATGCCAAGGCAGTGAATACCCCTACCTCAAAGGCTCTCTCCTTCTAGAAAAGCACTCAATACCGGTACCCTTATCCGAAAGAAGGCGCGTCCCTAGCCGAGTACCGTAGCCCCCCAAGAACATCCCTGGCACTCCTGATTGCACCCCTGAAAAGCTTAGCCGAGCCTCTTTCCCCCTAGCCCAAATAGGTACCGGTACTTGATTGGAACAAATAACAAGCATAACACTCGACTTGCGCGAACTAAGCTATGGTGCAACGAGGCTCAAATTTCGATGTGTTTCTTCGTTGAGCCTCATAACATAATTTGTGCGCGAGTAGAATCTCGCGTTCTCTTAAACCATTTGTCATGTTACTCAATTTCCTTGCTCTCATAAGGTCTGGTATTTATTTGTTCATCTATTCCTTTCAGAGGCGCCAAACAAATTATATTTCACCGTTATTCCCGCCCCTTTTTTAAGGAATGGATTTTGGCTTACTCAGCGCTCCAGCCCTTCTCTAGAGATTCTACGGCGGAGGGGTACCATAGGCGGCCCGAAGGAGAGGATGAAGTGGCGCCCAGAGGGTACAGTACTCGAGTGAAGACCAATGACTACAAGCAGCCATTCCAGCTCAAGTCTTAATCACCCTCTTGCTGCAGTCAGCAAATCCTAAGAGCCTGAGCCGCACGACCACAATTACAACCCAGCCATCGCACCCCTCGATGCCTAGGTAATTATGAAGCCAATGCCGGTATTTAAAACGGCCAGGGTCATGCCCGCGAGGCACGGGGGGGGATCTGAAGATATCCTGCCATTAGTCATTCTAGCCTTACACATAGCCAGAGGGGAGTGGCCTCATGGGATCAACCATCAAACTTCGAAATTAGTACATGCCGGTAACAAATTGCCCAATCCAGCCCAGTCCAGACCCATCGGAGATCCACTCAATCGTGTCCAACTGAGCCCAAAAAATACCCTAGCGGGCCAGGATAGCAGTATAAGTTTCACTTAACCGTGGAAAGGCATAACCCGAATTCCTCCTCCCTCCTCTTAACGCTAAGGACAATAGTGTTTTCGAGGCAAAATCTAATACCAGAACCGTTAAAGAACAAGTATAAGAGCGGCTGATGTATATACGAACCATTACCTACAAGGAGGGAGGTACAGTAGTAGTGAACATTTACCTATTTAGCCAAGAAAAAATACTATATCCATTTAAGTGTATCGTATCACACTGGGGGGCGGGGCGGGTAGATGTAGTATTAAATTTTTAACAATAAAGTGCCCCACCGTGCCGCAAACACTAACCCCGCACCATAAATCACAACTTATACCATATTATGCCTGAAAATGATAGTTCTTAGAAAGTCCTGACTAAGAGCAAGTTTTCTTATAGACAGCCGTCTGATAGCAGTACGAGACGGTGCTAGCCGTTAAGGGGGGCTCGATCGTTGTAGTGTCCGGTAGGATTTCCAAACCCACCTCCTAGGGAACGTCACGTTTTGACCGTCTAGCAACAAGAATTTAGGACGGTAGAAAATTAGGTATTATAAACACTTTTGCGCGGTCCATGATATGGTATCAGAAAACAATGCCAGTTAACACACCACCGTCTATATGGTTTTTATCATCCAAATTTTAGAAATTTAATTAGGCTTCTTTGCCAAAAGTATATTTAGGTATGACAACTAACGTTTAGTTTAGAGATTAGAGGATGGTTAGACAAGAGTCAAAGACTAGGTTTTGGCTGCATATCAGAAGGATCGTGCTTGGAGGATGCTACCCGAGGAGGGCCAAGTTAGATCCAGGATACTCTTATTATACTCTCCCTCCTACATCTTCATTAACACCCCGGATGTTTTTTTTTTGCACCAGACCGGCTAACGGTATTTATCATAGTAAGTTTCTGGTAACCGACTATCCAGTTCGTATCATAGATAGTTTTCGTATTATAACTTTAGGTATTTTCTTAGGAGATTACGTATGCTACATATTATGATACGCTGTGGAGCAAGTGGGTCATTTTGGTAGAGGAGGCATTCCTGTCAATTAAGAACCACAGAAACTCCTCAGAGGAGGGGAGGAGAAAGAGGATCGTTGGGGGATTTTTTTTCTCTTCAACTAATAGAAAAACCATTCTTTCCATCATCATCATCATTCTTGTGACAAAAAAATCAACCCAATCAATCACAGCCATTTAGCATTTTCGTCTCTTAAACTTCAATAGCAAGTTTTACTTCTGTTTTCACCAGTACAGGAATGTTTACCGTCAAGATTGCCAATATGTTACCCACAAAAGAACGTCAGACGGGGAACACCCGCAACACTACCGTGCTATACTCGGAGTATCTTATTATATTATATCCACTAAATAAACCCCATCTTCAATATTAAAAATACTCGCACTCAGAGGCTGTGTATTACTATACCCAATGCACCAATCAAGCAACGCTTAGGCTACAAAAAGTTTTTCTTCCCTCTCTGTTTTTTCCTTCCTTCTTTCCTCCTTATCCTCTCCCGGCAGGCCTGATTCCCACCTTCCTATTGCCAACTTTCCTTTCTGTCAACCCATCTCAATCAATCATTATCTTCATCTTGGCTTAATAATACAAACTCCGTGTCTCCTAGAGATTTGAGCTGTTCCACCCGGCACAGTGCGAAATCTTCATTGTCGATTACTACCTCAGCATGGATTATTTTTAAAATTTAATATTGAATTTCTTGTTATTGTCCTCCATTGTCCTCAAGCAACGGCTTTATCGCATGCATTTCTTTTCCATATCATTCCGTCCTACCGGGTTGTATCTTATGTGGTGGTGAGACATCGTCGGTTGGGTCTTGATTATTCAGCGGCTATTTCGTGTCTGCTAGGCTTCTTACACTCTTCATGTTTAGAAGCGTATACTTAGCTAGAATTCATAATCCGTTATGGGCTGAAGACGGGGGACAGGTTCCTTCTCATGAAGATGAGGTCACTCATGTTCTCTATATATGTCCAGTCATTTGGCCCTTTCTTTTGGCTAATCGTAGTTAGAATGAATGATACGGCGAGTTGAAGTTGCGCAAAAGTCTTTACGGCTCGGCTAATGTTAGGTATTATAGGAAGGAAGAAAGTGAAGAGATGTGTACTTGTATACCGGTAACCCGAGCAACGTGCCGGAGCCCAATACTAGAGCGCCGTTGTAGGGTTTACATAGTTTTCCGATAAAGAGCTCTTGTGTTCTCGCTTACTTTTTTAAGCCCTGCCATACTTCTTAGACATGTTATTCTCCGATCTTCTTATTTTTACCCAAACTTGCTCACCGTGCCATGCTTCTCCCTATGGGAGTCGTGTATAGAAGACTTACTAGACGCGGAATGGGCGACATTTCACTACGCCTGGGAGGGGGTCCACTTCTTTGTGACAATATTACTACGGTAGCTTTCGAGGCTTAATGGCTGTCCTAGAGTCTTATCAAAGGATCCCAACCGACGTGAGGAACGAAAGAGGGTAGAACACCGTGTTATCGCGTGCAAGTCGGAATGGCGCTAAAGCCCACTCAGGTGAAACTAAGGAAACCGAGCCAACAGGAATGCACGAAGAATGCCAAGTCGCTACAGTTTGAACATATGGAGCGCCAATTGGGCTAGTTCAAAGAAAATCCACACTAGTGCCATTCCGGCTTACACGAGAATAAATGGTACTTGTAGATCGTGTAATACACTCGAAGACACACCAGCACTGTGCAAGCCCAGGGTTGGAAACTAATTGGGGGTCGGGGTGTCTTTGAGGCAGGCTTAAGCTTTTTGTGCAGTGTCTTGGCACAGCCTCATCTGGTGAAGTTCCGCTACATATCTCGCTTCATGCAGGTGCCATATTTTTTACAGCTTTGAACAACCTTGCAAACAAGCAAACCCCCCATTTGAGAACCAGTATGATACCCGAGCAATCTTCCAGAGCTACAGGATTTCTCCCAAGACAGGAAGCTGGCGGCCTGATAACCGCTCCTGGCTGCTCAGCAATCTGCGAGTAATAATATCAGTGATTGTACCGATAGTAAATTTATGTACGAGTAGTACAAGTGGGATGTCGGATCCCTGTTACAGGCTCGTTTTCATCGCAGGTGGTTGGTTGGAAAAAGGTACTGCATATATGTCAGGCTCTCGCTGATATTTTAGGAAAGTGCAATTATCTTCTCAGAAAAATTTTAAATAAGGGCCAGTCCCCCCCGTTGCCTTCTGCGAAAATTTTGCTAATTTCTTGGCAAATTATCTGCACTTTTCATTTCAAAAATGGATTCTGCGTGAGTTTTTTTCTTTTGGCTAACCCAGAGTATATAAACATTTAGCACCCCACCGGGCCTTGTATTCCAGCTGGTTTCGCGTGACGCCCTCGGGGTTGCACAGCCGCTTCCGACACAGCTTGGACCACTTCCTCTTTTTCCCCACGGTGATGGTTACTATTCCATTCTTGGCCCACCACTTGGCCACCCAATACCTGAGGATCACGCCCATGGATCTCCCAATGATAGGCTCGCTTACAACCATACTGGAATCCGAGTCGACCTTAACACCCCCCTAACGCCTCTTAGAGATAAAGTTTTTTGCGGATGGTCTAAATGTGCTGGAAACAGGTTCGCACCCCCTTCCACTGTACTCGAGTATATTTATCCTTCACATCGACTAACCCCGAAAAGCGGTCCACATACTTGCTCCCCTCGCTCCTACACTTGTAAGACGCCTGGTTGTACCCAACCAACCCCGTTCAAAACAAAGCAGGCGCTCAACCGACACTATGAGGTGATACACCTTGCTGAGCGGATTGACTGCCCATTTCCCAGATGCGAAAATGTTGGCGAGAAGGGGATCAAGAGGTATGATAATCTTGTCGTTCATATGAGGAACAAGCATGGGGTATCGCATGAAGGGAGATTGCACGAGGAGTAGCTGGGTGACATTCGGTTGAGTATATGGTTCTGCGGTAGCCTTTGTGTGTTTTTGATTGTTTGATATGGCGTGAGACTAAATTGCTCACACCCATTGCGTTCATGAGTTTTGTGTTTAAATTGTTGCTTTGAACTACATAATTGATTTGATATGCGAAAAATTTCCCATTCTTTCAATTATCTTTATTTCTGTGAGCAAGTATTCTACCGTGCCCGTAAGATACAGAGGAAGCAAAGCTAGAAGTAAAGTTCAACCGTGATACTTCACAGTATTTAACTACCGGGCAAAATCAAACTAGAATACCAGTGAAGAAACATTAGGAGGATGGGAATATTTATCACCATGAAGTACAGTGCCGACAACAAATTCGGGCCGATGACCGCTTCACACTAGAGCCGAGCCCTCTTTACTAATAACTTTCTCGCCCCTAGCGAACATGGGGGTCCCGCTTTCGGTTGAGCCAAGCTGGAAGATACGTAGAGAACAGTTTGCGATGGAGGGCATTAAATGAAAGACTTAAGGAATTGAGAAACCCCAGGACCTGTTTGGATGCAACGGTTCCGTTCCATTCCCCCATGCAAATTGCCCCCTCCTTCTGTTTCAAGACGGAGAGGTTATTTTCACAGCAGAAACCGTCGCCCAACGGAACTGTCCCATTCTTGCCAAACAGGCTTCTAACAACATAAAACCAGTGTTCCCAACCGTCCTAGGCCGGACGTCGGGCCCTACAGGGTGAGATAAGTGCTCTCAGAGTGGGGGGGGGGCAGGGCGAGGGATGGCAGAGGACGGCAGGGGATGACGGAAGACGGCAGGAGAAGGCGGAGAACAGCTGGGGGCTGTGGTAGACGGCCGGGGATAGTGAGGGACCGCAGGGGACGATGGAGGGCTGTAGAGGGGTGTAGGGGGACGGTGGGGGACTGTAGCAACAGACGCCTGAGAGAGAAGAAGAATTGTTGATCTTTATTAAGACGGAGGGCAGAACACCTCTTTATACTAAAGCCCTAGCGTGCAGAGTTTTCCTAGTGTCAAGAGAATAGAGACGTGTCCCTTACATATACCGGAGACCATTCGGTCACCATTACAACAGGGACCGCGGGTGATAGCACGAGTGATGTCTTATGATGCACTAATGACTAGTTCGGAAATGTATCATTTCAACTTGGGCTAGTGCTGGTGGTCCAAGGCCTAGGACTATGGCCCCCTACAGCCCATCTGGTTCTCACCTTTCCAGGCGTAGTCCGTCCCATCCTACCCCGGAGACGGACGGACTGGACCGCTGGGAACACTGCCTAGAATAATAGTTTCTGCCATCTACAATATATTTCGTATGGAAAAACTCAAAGTCAAAGAGGTGAATACGATATCCGAGCCTATCAAGACAGAAAGCAAGAAACGGGTCAGGGTTCCTACTTCATATTCTAATTCAGTATTGTAGTCCCTCGTTTACCGGCCAAAAAGAAACCCTGCTCCTATTTTTCTCGCATCAGCATATTGATACTGGAATAGATAATGTTGCATGATTGCTACTGAGTCGATGGGGGCAGAGTGCTTGTTCGCGAACTTATGATTTCCTCTCATATTCTAGCCTGTAATTTCAGGTATGGATTCCAACTATTTATGTTTGGATACATCTTGTCCATTTCGAGAAATTTCTACGTATGATTCCTTACGATTTCATTTGCTCTAGGCCTAAATCCACCTGTTGAATTTCTTATTATGTTCCATTGTCCATAAATAGCGGCCTGCGTTTCTTTCCTTCCTATTGGGGTGCATCTTATGTGGTGGAGAGACATCGTTGGTTGGGTCTTGATTATTCAGCAGCTATTTCGTATCTGCTAAGGTTCTTACACTCTTCATGTTTGGACTTTGCTGAAACTCATGATGCGTTATGGGCTGAAGACAGGAAACTGGTTCCTTCTCTTGAAGGATGAGGTCACTCATATTCTCTATATACAGTATGCCCGGCTATTTGGCCCTTTCTTTTGGTTGATCGCAGTCAGAATGATATGGCGAGTTGAAGTTGCGCAAAAGTTTTTACCGCTACCGGTAGGCTAAAGAGATGTGTTTGGCCCGAGCGACGTGCCGGAGCCCAATACTACGAGCGCGGTTGTAGGGTTTGCATGGTTTTCTGATAAAGAGCTCTTGTATCTCTAGCTTACTTTTTTAAGCTCTGCCATACTTCTTAGACATGTTATTCCCCCATACACCTACTTTTACCCAAACCTGCTCACCGTGCCATGCTTCTCCCCATGGGCTCCCAATTCTAATCGGTGGATTATGCGAGAGTCGTGTATATAGAATGCTTACTAGACGTGGAATGGGCGACCTTTCACTACGCCTAGGAGGAGATCCACTTCTTTGTGACAATATTACTAGCTTTCGAGGCTTCATGGCTGTCTTGGACTTTTATCAATGGAAGATCTCTCAAGCGGCGTGAGAGGGTACAATACGGTAGTCCATGTAATAAATTTAAAGACACCCCAATCACCAGCACAGTGCAATACCAAAGTTGGAAAACAATTGGGGTGTCAAGGTTGTCTCCTAGGTGGGCTTAACTTTGTTTTGTTCAGTGTTATGGCAGAGTCGGGTCTCGTGAGCTCTGTTATGTATCTAGCTTCATACAGGTGCCATATTTTTCAGAGTGATGAACAGCCTCACAAGCAATTGAACCCCCTCGTTCGAGAACCAGTATGACACCCCAGCAATCGCCCAGAGCCGCAGGCTTTCCTCTAAGACAGGAAGCCGGCCGCCCCATAACCACCCTAGTAAGCTATCCAGTAATATCAACGATCGCGCAACTTGTATGTAGCACATCTAGCTGAACGGATCCCTGCCACAGGCTCTATTTTATTGCTGGTGGTTGGTTGGAGAAAGATGCCACATATGTGTCAGGCTCTCGCAGATATTTTGGGAAAGTGCAACTATCTTCTGAGAAAATTTCAAATAAGGGCGTGTCCCCCCGTTACCCTCTGCTAAAGTTTTTGGTGCTTTCTTGGCAAATTATCTGCACTTTTCATTTCAGACATGGATTCTGCGTAAGTTGCTTTTTTTTTTTTTATTAACTGAAGAAAGAAGGTCGACATTCGTTGCTCCTCCCCCAGCACTCTTCGCCCTACTTCCAGCAAACAGGGTATTCCAACTGGTTTCGCGTGACGCCCTTGGGGTTGCACAGCCGCTTCCTGCAGAGCTTGGACCACTTCCTCTTTATCCACTTGGCAATGGTTACTACTCCGTTCTTAGCCCACCGCTTGGCCAAGCGATACTTGAGGATCATGCCAATGGATCACCCAATGATGCTCTCACTCACAACAATACCGGCATAGACCTCGCCCCCACTCTAACTCCTTCTAGAGACAAAGTTTTTTGCAGATCACCAAAGTGTTCTGGAAACAGGTTCGCACCCCCTTCCACTGTACAGTATATTTATCCTTCACACCGACTAACCTTGAGAAGCGGTCCACACACTTGCTCCCCTCGCTCCTACACTTGTAAGACGCCTGGTTGCACCCAACCAACCCCGTTCAAAACAAAACAGGCACTCAACCGACACTACGAGGTGATACACTTGGCCGAGCGGATTGACTGTCCATTTCCCGGATGCGAGAATGTTGGCGAGAAGGGGATCAAGAGGTATGATAATCTTGTTGTTCATATGAGGAACAAGCATGGGGTATCGCCAGCCGGGGAAGCGTGTGGAGAGTAGTTGCTTGATTGGTAGGGTCAGCATATGGCATTTAGTTGAGGATATGGCTCTACTATAGTCTTTGTGTTTTGATCGTTTGATGTGGCGTGAGACTAAACTGCTCACACTCCTTGAGTCCATGATTTTTGTGTTTAAATCGTTGTTTTGAATTGACTGATTTGATATGCTAAAATGTTTCCTATTCTTTCACTTGTCTTTATTTCTGTGAGCAAGTACTCTACCGTGCCCGTGGGATAATGAGGAAGCAAAGCTGGAAGTAAAGTTCAATGGTGATGCTTCACGGTACATAACTACCAGGAAAAATCGAACTAGAATACCAGTGAAGAAACATTGACAGGATGCGGATATTTATCACCGTGAAGTACAGTGCCGACAACATTTTCGGCTTCATACTAGGGCCGAGCGCTCTTTACTACACTAGTTACTTTCTCGCCCCTAGCGAACATGGGGGTTCCACTTTCAGTCGGACCAAGCTGGAAGACACGTAGAGAACTGTTTGCAATGGAGGGAATCGAATGAAAGGCTTAAGGAATTGAGAAACCCCTAGGACCTGTTTGGATGCAATGGTTCCATTCTGTTCCCCCATACAAATTGCCCTTTTCGTTCCGTTTCAAAACGAAGAGAAGGCCATTTTCACAGAAAAAACGGTCGCCCAACGGAACGGTCCTATTTTTGCCAAAAAGTCTCCTAACAACCTAGAACCAGTGTTCCCAACCGCCCTGGGCCGGACGGCGGGCCCTACAGGGTGAGACATCTATTTTCAGAGTAGGGTGGGGGGGGGGGGGGATGGCAGTGGATGACGGAAGACGGTAGGAGAAGGCAGAGAGCGTCCGGGGACTATGGTAGACAGCCGGGGATAGTGAGGGACCGCAGGGGATGGTGGGGGCTGCAGAGGGCTGTATGGGACGGTGGGAGACTGTTGAAAATATTCAATGCGGAGGTAATGATTTACGGTTAGGGTTTTAAGCAGCGGAGAGGAACGGCTTAAGTGGAGACAGAATGTTTGTGTTATGCGGAGATGAAGATCATAATTGTTTCTGTTGAGTTGAAGAAAGGAAAGACATGAGGAAGAAGTGAAGTGAAAGAAGAAAGAAGACGAGAGAGAAGGAACAGGAAGGAAGGGAAGAGAAAAAGACAGGGGTGTGAAAACATTTCCGTAGCTTGCGCGTCCTTTCACTAGTGCATACGTATACCAGTGTGGCCTCGTAGTGTGGGCACATCCCGTATCAAGTGCGGCCATAACTCTACGATTTCCAACAGGGACCGCTAGTGATAGTGTGAATGTGTGTATCCCCGAGTAAGATGAAAAAGAAACTTGATTCTCAAATAAAAGGGATAAGAGGTACTAATATACTACATTGATTGAGCAGTCACACTGAACACTGTGTCCTATATCATATAGGCCACCTTTCTAACATGATGTAGTAGTGATACCCATATTCCAACATGACAGATTGAGAAACAAAACAAGAGTTTTATAACGAAATGAAAAAGGAGATGCAAACTACCTCTGTACGGCGGATAAGAACTAAGTCCAACAGATAGCACGAGTGATGTATTATGATGCTATAATGATTAGTTCAGAGATGTATCATTTCAACTTGGGCTAGTACCGGAGGTCCAAGGTCTAGGACTATAGCCCCCTACAGCCCATCTGATCCCCACCTTGCCGGGCGTAGTCCGTCCCGTCCTACCAGGAAGACGGACGGAATGTACGGCTGGGAACACTGCCTGGAACAATACTTGCTGCCATCTATAATAATATTTAGTATGGAGAAACTCAAAGTCAAAGAGGTGAATACGACATCCGAGCCTATCAAGATAGAAAGCAAGAAACGGGTCAGGGCCCCTGCCTCTTATTCCAGTTCTGTGTTGTAGTTCCCCATTTACCGGCCAAATGAAACCATGTTCCTATTTTTCTCGCTTTAGCACACCGATACTGGAACAGATAATATTGCATGATTGCTACTAAGTCGACAGGGGCAGAGTGCTTGTTCGCGGACTTATGATTTCTTCTCATATTCTTAGCTGTAATTTCGGGTATTGTTTCCAAGCATAACAACCTATTTATTCTTGGATACATCTTGTCTATTTCGAGAAATTTCTACATACAATTCCTTATAATTTCAGTTACTCTAAGCTTAGATCCACCTGTTGAACTTCTTTTATTATTTTCCATTGTCTATAAACAACGGCTTTGTTGCATGCGCTTCTTTCCTATACCCGTTCCTTTCTATTGGGTTGCATCTTGTGTTGTGATGAGACATCGTCGGTTGGGTCTTGACTATTTAGCGGCTATTTCGTATCGGCTAGGCTTCTTACACTCTCATTTTTTAAGGCGTATACTTTGCTAGAACCCATGATGCGTTATGGGCTGAAGACGGGAAACGGGTCCCTTCTCAGGAAGGATGAGGTCACTAATGTTCTCTATATATGTCCGGTCATTCGGCCCTTTCTTTTTTGGTTGATCTTAGTTAGAACAATACGGCGAGTTGAAGTTGCGCAGGAGTCTTTACCGCTCGGCTAACACTAGGTAAGAAAAAGTAGAGGGATATATACAACCCGAGCAGCAGGCCAGAGTCTAATACTATGCAGTGTTCGCAACGGGGCAGTCCGTCCGTCCTGAGGGTAGGACCAGGACGGACTATGAATCGTGGTCCGTCCAGTCCTGGAGAGAATTTTGCCCGAGGCTAATGTGTCTCAGAGTGTGAAGCCAGACAGATCCCTGCAGATCCCCACAGACCCGCACAGATGCCCACAGATGCCCACAAATACCGGCAGGTCCTGACAGATCCCCACAGATGCCTGAAGGCCCAGACAGATCCCCACTCTTCTCCACCATTCAAGCAGAGAATCTGCAGTCCGCCACAATCACTAATGGTCTTCAGATCAGGAAGTGAAGAAAACAACTACAGTGTGATCGTGACACACTTTAGAAGGAAAGATAGAAGATGGAAGAATGGTAATCTGGGTCACTATGCCCTGTTTAGACTTTATCTACAAACAGGTGTGGTGATATCACGATTGAAGACGATTTGAGGTCAAGTTTTCCCAAAGGCCGTTTCCAGTATGATAAGAGTTGACCTTGTTCAAGTGCAGCTTCAATGGGACCATCTTTACCTATATGGTATGTATCATGAAGGTGTTCAATCATGTTCTTTGTTGATGAATTCAAAATAAAAATAGAAAGGAGAATCTGAATTCCTCCTTAGGTTAAATTTCCAAATAAAGGAGCACTATTGACCGGTTCTCATAGCTTAATGGTAAAGAGACCGGTCACTACTAGCCCTTTCAGGGAAGGTTGGGAGTTCGACTCCTAGCCGGGGTGGATGTAGCAAGCAGGCCTTTAATAAATAAAAGGTAAAGTAAGCCCTGGCGAACCACCTTTTTGCCATCAGGGCTATCAAGTTTTTTGCCCTAATATATCTCTTTAAAAGTTTATGGGAACCTTGAGGAATGATGGTCAATAAGTACAGTGAAGACAGGAATTCCATTGCACACGATGCCCAATTTTTTAAACATCCGTCTCCATAACCCTGTCCAACAGCTATTGTTTTATGTCACAGGAGTGGGATCGGCCTGGTTGGGCGGATATTTGTTATAAATTATTAGAGCTCTTGAAGGATAGGCCCCTCATATTCAAGACTATTTAAGTTTTGCCACTGTTCGCCTATTTGTGCCTATATGCTCAAACTCAAACCAATTATTATTCAAAAAGTGCAAAAGTGAGTGATCAACAATGAAAGAAGACTTACAGATCCCCGCCATCTTTATCAGGGGATCTGCAGTCCACTATGGTCCCCTGTGGTCCTTTTATTAGGACGGCATAATAGTGTCTCACCTTGTAGGGCCCGTGGTCCTTGCTCAAACCCTGCAGTCCTAAAATGTCCCAGGACGGGACAGAGTAAAAATTGTCCTCCGGTCCAGTCCAGTCTTCTAGGCAGTTTCCCGTGGGGCTGCCCGGGCCCCCAGACCGTTGCGAACACTGATACTATAAGGGCAGTTGTACGGTTTGGACGGGTTTCAGATAACCAGCTCTTGTGTTCCTCGCTCTCTTTTTTAAGCTCTATGATACCCATGACTTCTTAGGCATGTTATTCTCTCACCCTCTGATTTTTGCCCAAACTTGCTCACCCTGCTCTGCTTCTCCCTATGGGCTCCTAATTCTAGACAAAGATGGATAATATGGGGGCCATGTATAGAATACTCCCTAGACGCGCAACTGGCAACATTCAACCACACCTGGGAGGGAGGTCCACTTCTTCGGGAAAATATTGCTAGCTTTGGAGAGGCTTGGGGGTAGTCTAGGGTTCTTACTAAAGCGAGGAACTCTCAACCCGTATGAGAAAGGAAAGGGGGTGGAGTAGGTCGTGTAATAAACACGAAGACACCCCAATCACCAGCACAGTGAAATACCAAGGTTGGAAAACAATTGGGGTGTCAAGGTTGTCTTTTAGGCAGGCTTAATGTTTTTATGCAGTGTTATGGCACCGCCGCGTCTCGTGAAGTTTAGTTACGGTACGTATCTAGCTCCATGCAGGCGCCATATTATTCACAGCGATGAACAACCACACTAGCAAGCGAACCTCCCTATTCAAGAACGAGTATGATACCCCAACAATCGTCCAGAGCTTCAGGCTTTCTCCTGAGACAGGAAGCTGGCCGTCCCATAACCACTCTAGTAAGCTATCCAGTAATATCAATGATAGTGCCTATTGTATGTAGCACATGCGGCTGAACTAATCCCTGCCACAGGCTCGTTTTCATCCAAGGTGGTTGGTTGGAAAACGGTACTGCATATGTGTCAGGCTCTCACTGATATTTTGGGAAAGTGCAATTATCTTCTCAGAAAATTTCAAATAAGGGCGTGTCCCCCCATTGCCTTCTGCGAAAATCTTGCTAACTCCCTGGCAAATTATCTGCGCGAGTTTTTTTTTTTACCTCCAACTAACTAGTTTGCAGGCGTGGAATCGTGTACCCTGAACCTGAATTCAAACTCATTTCGCGTGACACCCTTGGGGTTGCACAGCCGCTTCCTACAGAGCTTGGACCACTTCCTCTTTGTCCACTTGGCAATGGTTACTACTCCGTTCTTGGCCCATCGCTTGGCCAAGCGATACTTGAGGATCATGCCAATGGATCACCCAACGATACTCTCACTTACAACAATACCGGCATAGATCTCGCCCCCACTCTAACTCCTTCTAGAGACAAGGTTTTTTGCGGATCATCAAAATGTTCTGGGAATAGGTTCGCACCCCTTCCACTGTATGTTTATCTTTCACGTCAGCTAACTAAGAGAAGTGGTCCACACACTTGCTCCCCTCGCTCCTACACTTGTACTGCACCTGGTTGCACCCGGCCAACCCCGTTCAAAACGAAACAGGCGCTCAACCGACACCATGAGGTGATACACCTGGTTGAGCGGGTTGACTGTCTATTTCCCGGATGCGAGAATGTTGGCGAGAAGGGGAGTAAGAGGTATGATAATCTTGTTGTTCATATGAGGAACAAGCATGGGACATCGCCAGCCGGGGGAGCGACCAGAGAGTACTAATTGCTTGATTGGAAGGGTTAGCGGATGACACTCGATTCAGGATATGATTCTGAGATACTCTTTGTGTTTTGATTTTTTCATGTGGTGTGAGACTAAATTGCTCATACCTCTTGCGTTCATGAGTTTTGTGTTTAAATTGTTGTTTTGTATTAGTTGGTTTGATATGCGAAATTTTTCCCATTCTTTTCACTTGTCTTTATTTCCGTGAGCTAGTATTCTACCGTACTCGTGAGATAAAGGGGAAACAAAGCTGGAAGTAAAGTCCAACGGTGATGCTTCACGGCATTTAGCTACAGGGTAAAATGAAACTGGAATACCAGTGGAGAAACATTCGCGCATTTTTTTCTGGCAGGATGTAGATATTTATCATCATGAAGTACAGTGCCGACAACAAATTTGGGCCGGTGACTGCTTCACACTAGAGCCGAGCCCTCTCTACTAATTGCTTTCTTGTCCCTAGCGAACATGGGAGTTCCGCTTTCGGGCTCTACAGGGTGAGACTTGTATTTTCAGGGTAGGGGGGGAAGTCCGGGGATGACGGAGGATGGCAAGAGAAGGAGGACGGCCGAGGGCTGTGAAGATAGTGAGGGACCGCAGGGAATAGTGGGGGCTCCAAAGGGCTATAGGGGACAGTGGGGGACCGCGGGTGATTGCACGAGTGATGTCTTATGATGCTATTATCATTAGTTCGGAGGTGTATCATTTCAACTTGAGCCAGTACCGGAGGTCCAAGGTCTAGACCTATAGTCCCCTACAGCCCATCTGGTCCTCACTTTTCCAGGCGTAGTCCATCCCATTCTACCCAGAAGACGGATGAACTAGACAGCTAAGAACACTGCCTGGAACAATAGTTACTACCATCGATAATATATTTAGCATAGAAAAACTCAAAGTCAAAGAAGTGAATAAGACATCCGAGCCTGCAAAGATAGAAAGCAAGGAACAGGTCAGGGTCCCTACCTGTTATTCCAGTTCTGCGTTGTAGTTCCTCATTTACCGGCCAAAGGAAACCCTGTTCCTATTTTTCTCGCTTTATCACACCAATACCGGAATAGATCATGTTGCCTGATTGCTACTGAGTCGATGGCGGAGAAGGATAGTTTGTTCGTGGACTTATGGTTTCCTCTCATATTCTAATGTAATTTCAGGTATATTTTCCAACTATGTATGCTTGGATACATCTTGCCCATTTCGAGAAATTTCTACATACAATTCCTTACGATTTCATTTGCTCTAGGCCTAGATCCACCTGTTGAATTCCTTGTTATTATCTTCCATTGTCCAAAAACAACGGCTTTGTTGCATGCATTTCTTTCTTATATCTTTCCTTCCTACTTGGTTACATCTTATGTGGTGGAGAGACATCCTTGACTGGGTCTTGATTATTCGGAGGCTATTTCGTACACTTGTAAAGTACGGGTGCAAAAGTTCTCGTCCGATGCCCTTTTTACACCAAAAATGGACATTTTTAAATAAACAATTCTCAACACTGCTTATATAAAAACACTTGAAAATTTTCCCATCAGCTAGGGAATCACTATATATTCAAACATCTCCAAGTAAAAGTGTAAGGAATCAAGGGTGCCTTCATTGTTCATCATTGTGTCAACTAGTA
>Ga0307507_10006990_pt1 | contig 16761 bp, 6 predicted proteins | sample 7_EM_MG_FD_207223 | JGI IMG/M metagenome (GOLD analysis project Ga0307507, IMG submission 207223) | Populus trichocarpa ectomycorrhiza microbial communities from riparian zone in the Pacific Northwest, United States - 7_EM | ecosystem: Host-associated > Plants > Roots > Unclassified | place...
AGAGCCTTGTGCAGAGCCTCTAAGTAATAAGACTATATAAGATTATATAAGATTATATTAGATAATATATAATAGTTAAATATATAATTGCATGTCAAGAAATATATAGTTACCTTTTAAAGTTACTAAGTAGGTTAACTGCGTGTCATTTAACTTTTAAGTAGGTTAACTGCATGTCAAAAAATATGCAGTTAGCTTTTAAAGTTGTCAAGTAGGTTAACTGCGTGTTATTTAACTTTTGAATGTGTTAAGTTAGTTAATTGCGTGTCAAGTTAGTTAAATTGCGTGTCAAGTTGGTCAATTGCGTGTCAAGTTAGGGAACGTTCGGTTGCAACTTCAAATTGAATCTGGAGGCTCCAGAACAGAACCGATCTGAAGCTTAAATCTAATTCTAACGCGATCATTCGGTCAATCTAACGACTTTCTAATCTAAAGCTCCTCCAGATCGGCAAGCGCGTCAAACCCACAAGCTATACTGTATATAGAATCTAAACTAAGGCCTTAGCGTCAGTTTAAATCTAGAGCTTAAAGCTCCTTCTTTAAATTCCAGATTAAATCTAAAGCTTCGCCCAATCGACGACTTCTTATAATATGGCGTCTCTGCCCACCCCAACCGCGACACTGCTGCAGTCACAACTGCACATATTTTACAACGCCCTTATTCTAACTTTTATAATCGCAATAATACTCCTTCCGCGTGGCGTCCGTACTTAGCATACTAATATATAGCAAGGCACAAGGTGGATAATGCAATTGCTTTATAGCCATAAGGCACAACTTCTAAGCGTCACCTAGATGAAGCCTAAGGTGTTTAAGAAGCTCCTTAATTAGCTATAGGAGCACGGTGGCCTTAAAGATATAAAGCTTCTATTAGCGGCTAAGAAGCTTATAATATTCCTAATAATATTTAGTAATAATACATCGTATAGGTTACTAAGTAAGATAACTCAATACTCCTTAGCAATAATCCACTAGTAAGTATTTGGCGACTAGCTTAAACTTCTTATTTTAATTTACTGCCTTATAGAGCTATATACAAAGTTCTTCCTAGCCTTCTAAAGTTATATAAGGAAGTTGTTTAACTTCCTTAAAATATTACCCCGGATAAGATTGCTAAGGATCCTAAACGATATCCTTTTTTTGCTAATTATATTGGAGCTCTTAACGGTACTTATCTTCCTATTTCTATTAAGGGTAGGTATAAAAAACAGGCTCCATAGCGCGGTAGAAAGGGAGGATTAACATAGAACGTACTTATAGCTATTAACTTCCAGATAAACTTCGTGTACGTCCTAGCTAGGTGGGAGGGTACTACTTACAATAGTAGAGTAATGAATTTGGCCAAAGTTAAAGGATTTAAAGCCTTACCTAGCAGATACTATATTACGGATGCTAGGTACTCTAATACGCCTATAACACTAACTCCCTACCATGGTGTATGATATCATCTTTGCAAACAGGCGCAGGCAAATATAAGGCCTCAGAACGCTAAGGAACTCTTTAATCTTCAGTATACAGCACTAAGGAACGTGGTGGAGCGTACCATAGGTATTTTTAAGCATCAATTTAGGTACTTTAAAGCCAGCAGGCACAATCTACCTCTAAAAATATAGGTTAAGGTAGTGTACACCTTAACGGCTGTTTATAACTTTATTAATATGTGTAATCCAGACAATCTAAATAGCTTTAAAGTAACGGAGGATAAGGAAATAGATAAGAAAGACACAAGGCTTGCAAAGGAAGAAAGCAACATAGTTATAAACCAAAGACGCAACAAGATTGCGCAACTTATATAAGAGAGTTACTACCAGGTAATTAGTAGGCCAATTAAATAAGAATCTATAGTAGATTTGGTGTATTTACTATAGAAATCTATATACTTTCCCTCTATATATTGCTCCTTAATTGCGTATATAGTAAGACGTTAAAGAACAATCAAAATCTCACCTAAATTTTGCTCAGATATCACCAAAATTCTAGCTTAAATCTTACCTAGATCTTGATCATATCTTACTAAATCCTACCTTTCTAATCGCCCTCCTTCCTGCCAGCCAAAATATCGTCAATTAAGCTTCGCTAAAGCCCTATAACTCCGGCCATTACAAGAAATAATCTGGCAGTCGACTCGGTCTCAAAAGCTTGCAGGATAACTAGTTGCTCTGCCAGATCTAGGTGACTAAACTCCTTAATAAACTCTATAGAAGCCTTCTCTTAAGGAGACTTTTGGGCGATTAACTATTTAGTAGCTTTTATCTCTCTAGTAATCTGCTCTACCGTCTCTTCTAGAGAATCCATAACTCGCCATATTTGCCGGCGCTTTATATTAGATTCAGTCTCTCTAGCAGCTTATTTAACAGCCCGCTTTTTTATTACTAATAAGGAAGTTCAACTCGGCATTAAGGAGGAAGATTCTAGTGTAGAAGAAGTATTTAAGCGCTTAATTAAAGATAACCTTAACTAACTGCGTTTAATAGAGCTACGAGCTAATCCTAACTCAAGATCATCCTCACCTCCCTTCTTATCTTCCGTATCTATCAAATCTGTTGCCTGCGAGGCTCCAGTTACAAGGAGCTCCGGGTCTATACAGCTTTTAATTGCCTTATTAATTAACCTTGCATTACTCCCTATTGCTAGAACTCCCTTAAATAGCTCCTATAGTATATTTAGGAAGGCAGGTGGTGCATTACAAAACTTTATAGCCTTAGGATTGGCCTTAAAGTATATATCCATAACGTCCTTACTGATAATAGGTACGCCTTTGGCTTCGTCCCACCCCCAGCTAGAAAGGGCGCAGAGCTCCTTTTACGTCCTCCAATCCTTCTTATAACTATCGTGCTTACTTTTAACTTGCTTTAGGTTAACTGCCTAAAAGGCAATAGCTAGCGTATAATTAAGAGCAAGCTTCTAACCCTTAGCTTTATAAGAGCTATCTATATAATATCCTTTCCGAATAGCCTTAACGAGGCCTTCTAACATCGCCTCCTCCATCTTGGTTATCTATTTTATACGCGACTTCCTTGAACTTGCGGGTGTCGCGGCCGTCGCGGCCGTCATTGTAGCTCTACTTCGGCTCCTGCGGGAGGTAAGGGAAGGTGAAGAAAACGTTAACTAAGTGGAGGGCGTCGATTGAGGAACGGTAGGAGTAGGAGACTCTATTACGACACCATAACAAAAAGTCGCGATAGAGGCCTAATGGGAGAGGTATTTATTTAATCGCTCACCAAAATCAATTACGTATTGTGCAAAGTTAAATTCTGAACCTCATCTGGAGCCTTACTAAACGATTAACTTAATTTCAGATTCAACTAAGCCTTAAAAGTAGACGCCGCTAATTACCAACTAGTCAACACTAAAAGGTGCACAGATCAAGGAGTTTCTAATCTAAAGTTAGATTGCAACCGAACGTTCCCTTAGTTAAATTGCGTGTCAAGTTGGTCAATTGCGTGTCGAGTTGGTTAAATTGCATGTCAATTACGCGAAACGCGAAAACCAAAGTCTACTTAAATCTCATCCTGCGAATATTTTCCCGATAAACCGTTCTGCGAATCCGTTCCAACTTGTAAACACATACCATACATCCAGGTTAGTAGTTGTTATACCGTTTACTTATATCTCTATAAGGTAAGACTTAAACCACTCTAGAGCTTTTCCTAATAAGAATAGTCCTACATACGCTACCTAGTCTATAGGTGTTACTAACTTCGCTCCTTCCTATATAACCTTAAAATGCATCTACATAAGAAACCCTTTAAGCTTTAACTTCTCCCCTAAGAACCGTTTAATTAAAGGTAACTTAACCTTTACTGCTCCAATTCCATTAATATATTCTTTAAGTAGCCTGCTATTATCCTATAAGCGATTAACCATTTCCTGTAACTAACCTCGCGTAACTACTTAAGAATCTATATCTGCTATACTAGTGTCTCCTAACCCTAAGGTCGTGGCTGCCGTCGACGTTATTATAACTAGTGCTTTGGGTAGCATGTTGTTCGACCTTATTTAATACTATAACCTTAGTAGTGAATATATAATGGAATCTTGTAGTAGGAACTACGGTAGGTTCTGTTATTAGGCTAGGTATATAGGTAAGAATAGTTTAATAACATAACAATAACTAGTAGAGTGGTTGCCCAATAGATTAACTCTAATTGTATTCTAAGATTTACTACAAAGAGAGAACTATCTAGGTAGGGACTATGGTCCTTTAAATATACAACTATACGCCTAAGAAATCCCTTCGCTCTGTAAGGTATATGTGCTCTATCTACTCTGTTATAGATTATATAGATTACACAGATTATACAGATTACGTTATATAACCTCGGCTACTATTCCTTATCACATGGTTCCACCGGATCCATCCTGGACCGTGCCTGTATTAACCAACTAGCTTCCTCCAACTCTTCTCCAAGTAGTCGTAATATTGTACTTAAGCTGTCCATAACAAGATGTTATTCTATTAATGGAATCTCTCCTTAGTAAACACTCCTAAATTATAGCATAAAATACTATCCTCTAGGCTTATTAACAGGCTTGGTAGGGCTACCATATATAAAGCAATTAACTTTAGGCTTAAGCATCTTAACGGTAGCTATAGGATTGAGATAAAGTATTATAAGAACTTAACCTATAATATAGATATTATATTTAACCGGGTATGTCTATCTAATACTTAGGTTAGGGCGTTGCGTAAAAGAGTAAAGGCTATATTTAGCGAGCATATACCTAGGACTTATACTACTGCCGCTGCACTACTGGATATATTTTTACTTGCTTATACCCTCTTTACTTTAAATCTAGCTAAACCGCAAAGTACTAAGTAATTGGCTAGTAGGAAGTTTTTTAATTCTTATAACATCTTATAAGAAGGCATTAAGGTGCTAGCGGATAAGGTTAATTAGTTTAACTAGCAGTACATCTAATAATTAGATACGCTTAGGGGGTCATACCCTTTTAATACCCCAGATAATCTTAATGGATTTGCTAATATAGAAAACTATACTGACCAGGTTAGGGAGAGGTTGGATAGGGTTATTAATCTAATAATTAACCTTATAATAATTAACGCAATCGACCTTATAGGAATTGTAGTAGCTAACTAATTTCTAGACTCCTATAAACTCCTACAAACTCCTATAAACTCCTAAACTGGTTAAATGCCTACGTTTATTAATGCTCTAAACTAGTATACTAGCAGCAGCTTTCTTAGGTTAAATTTACCTAATCCTTAAACTCCTTAAACTTCTATAAACTCCTACAAACTCCTGTAAACTCCTAGGCTAATTAAATGCCTATATTTCTTCTTAACTAGGCTAACTAATCTATACGAACTTGTATATAAACTTATATATAAACTTTTATACAAAATTTTATATAAGATAACAACAGAACTTAGTAACTGTATTTAACTACCATCTACCTATACTACCTACTGGGCAACTCCGGAGCTTCTATAGCGCCTTATAGTTAGGCCTATACTAGATAGTGCCGTTGTCTAGGGTTACCCCTTGGATTAATATAGCTAGATTAAAGCTTGCCTATAAAGGATGCCTTATAGTTAGGCCTATACCAAATAGTATTATTGTCTAGGTTTTACCCTTAGATTAATATAGCCGGATTAAAGCTTACCTATAAAGAATATGCTATAAAAGCCGCCACTTTAGCGCACTAGAGTGCTAGAAAGTAACGCCAACCCCCCCCCCTCCTCCTCCTTATACTGTAATGCCACTGCTACTAGGACCTAGTAGTAGACTACTAGATGGCTTATACGCCGCTAAAGACCTTGGCCTAGGAGGTAGGGGTAAGGGATCTTTAGGGTCCTTGCGCTTACGCCTTAAGAGGCTATACCTACTAAAGTAGGCCGCCACTTAGCAGCGAGCATAGGTGTCCCTAGGCCTACTTACCTGCTATACACCCTTTTTAGAGTATACCCAACACTCCTTACCTAAGGCTTAGTAGGTAGTGCATCGCTTACCACCTACTAACTCTACCCCTAACTCCGTCTCTATTATCCGGCTAATATGGCCCCAGTCTCTCTACTTATTCGGCCTTATAGCCGCTAACCCCGCCACTAACTGCGACCACTATTTGCCTTAGGCGGTAGGGGCGTACGCGGCAGCCATCTTGCCGTGGGGGCCCCAAGCCCACGGCAGGCGGACGGGGTTGGCGCGCTGTGAGGCGGCCCGGGTAAGGGCGGGTAGGGCGGCGGCGAGCATGGCGGTGAGCGTGGGCGCTAAAGCGGGAGCGGGAGCGGGGGCAGGAGCTGGAGCCAGGGCCGGGGCCAGGGCTGGTAATAGTGATGGTGGTAGTAGTGTTGGAATTACAAGGTCATAAGGTCACAGCGGAGCAGTCTTGAGGGTCTAATTGATGATAGAGATAACGCAGACGATGAATATTGATTGATTCGTGATATAGTAGATACGGTTGATGTCTATCTAGATTGATATACAGAGCTCGCTCTCGCGACGTGTCCAGAGCTTAGTCAGCATCTCTCGCTTAATTCTGACACTCCCCTATGCTGACGACGCTCTCCTCGTCTGTCCTAAATAGGCAATTATAAAGCTATTCCCAAATACCTTATAAGTGCCATTTGGCCTACGTACAGAGGGAAAACCTATAGTAGGCGAAAAACCTCCGTAACTTGCTCCGTCTCTGTCCGTTACTGTCTTTATTAGTTACTAATTCCTAGCATTATATAGTGCTTCGTAAATTAGTTAATTAGTAGCTGTTTTATAAGCATATCTCCAGGTGGATCTTTACCTGGTATATATACTACCTTAAGTTAATCTTTCTAAACTATGTCGTTCTGTATGAAGAGGTATTAAATCTTAATATACTTGGCTTTCTAGTAGTATTTTGTGTTGTATAAAAGGTTAACTATACCCTTATTGTTATAGTAGAGCGTAGGGATAAAAGGGTTATTATTGTCTCTCTTCTAAATCTCTTGTTAGCTTCTTAAGCTATACTACTAACCTTACTCCTTCTGATACCGCTATAATCTCTACTTCTATTAAGCTTAATGCTGTTAACTTCTGTCTTTAAGCTGTCTAGATCACCGCTCCCCAATAGTATATAACTACTATACCTTAGAATAATATCTGATCATGTTCTGTTCCCTATATAGCGTTAGTAAAGATACTATAGCTAGTAGGTAATGTAAGCTTATATAAGAGTAGGTAAATCTCTTAATTTAAGTAGGTAATTCCTGTTTTGAGAGTGCCGTTTAGATATTATAGTAGCTGCTTACTTAAGCGGTAGTGCGATTCTCCTAGTGCTGCCATAAACCTAGCTAGCTGACTGATAGTATAGCTAGTATTAGGACGTGTGTAGTTTAAGAGGTAGATTATAGAGCCAATAATCTATTAGTAGACTGTCGCATTATTATACTTAAGGAGGCTTTTAATATTGGGCTTTAGGACAGTACCTACTAGTATTAGTAGCTTGGCCGGATTGCAGTTATCTATTTTTAGCTGTTTAAGTAGCTTCTTAGTGTATATCGTCTAATATAGCTTAAGGGTTCGGTTTGTACAATCTCGCTTAATTTAGAAGCCTATAAATACCTTTATAGGACCTAGGTCTTTGCATCTCCATTCTCTTAAGATTCTTGTCTTTATAATATTAAGATATCGGCGCTTTCCTATAATTAGTATATTGTTAATAAATAGTAAGATATATACTTTATTTCCTATAAAGAGATTAGGGTTAGTATTAGCTGCTTTTAAACCTATACTTTTAAAGAACTTCTTAACTATCTAAAACTATTTTTTTAGTGCCTGCTTTAGGCTATAAAGTGACTTATTTAGCTTTAAGTAGACGTCTTTTACGCCCTTAAGCTTAGGTTTAAAGTCTCTTAATAGGTTAGAAATTTGCATATAAATCTATTCTTATAACAGCGGGTTTAAGAATGCAGTTTTGACGTTAATATAGTCAAGCTTAAGGTCCTTAGCTGCTACCTTTGCTATTAGGAATCTAAAGGTGTCGTATTATACAATAGACGCAAATGTCTTAAAATAATTGATATTAGGGGTTTGCTTATCTCCCTAAATGCATAGTCTTACCTTCTTACGAATTACTTCTCCCTTAGTATTATACTTATGCTTTAGAACTAGCTTGCTTAGGAGTAATAACCTTCCTTTTAGTACTCTCCCCCTTATAATGGTATAGGTGTGCATTCTCTTAAAAGAGAGAAATTCTTTAAAGATAGCTTTTATCTAGCTAGGAGTATCCTCCCTTAAGGCCTAATCTAACTTAATAGCATTAAAAGGTGCTATAGGTGCTTCTATAGAGGTAGTGTTCTCAGCTTCTAGGTAAATAGCTTTTATAGCTATTACTAACTAAACTACTGTATTGTTGAAAACCCTTATATTTGGTAACCTTCCAGACCTTATTCTCTGCGCATAAGGAATGCGTATTAATGTGCTTTATATAGGCGTCCTACCCTTAGCATTACCTTAATTTAAGCGTCCTACTTGATTTTGACCTAGGCTTCCCACTTAATTAGAGTGGCCTATTTGGTCTTAACCTGGGCTTCCTACTTATTTAGAGTGGCCTACTTGGTTACTATCTAGCCTACTTATAGTTCTCGCAACTAGAGTCTCTGTTAGCGCGTTTAAGGTAGTAGGGGGAGGTATAGGTTAGTTCGCGGCTTGGCTTATAGCGTAATTTAAGCATCCTACTTGATTTTAACCTGGGCTTCCCACTTAATTTAAGCGGCCCACTTAGTTACTATATCTTGTAGCTTGCACCTAAGGTGCTCTATAAGGGAACCTATACGTATTTACTTTAGCATCTCTAAATAGCTTAATTGCTTGGGTATATAGGTTTATTATCTTAAATTAACTACTCCCTTTTAATCCGATGAAAACGTAGTTAGGTTTTATTCTTAAATTATACTTTCTAGGGTGTTTCTTAAGCGTATTAATTGGATTAGCGTAATACCTAAAGATAACTAGATTCTTTAAGTTAGGAACTTATTAGGTATATGCCTTGTAGGGTATAATAGCACCACTATGCTTATTATTAAATAGAAGTGCTGAGGTGGGTACTCGATTCTTAATCTAGATAGTATACTTAACTATATAGTACTAGAGTTTAACTGGTATATTTCCTTAAAATAGAAGTAACCTTATCTTATAGTTGACTGTATAGATCACGCGCTTAATTGCGCCATTATATAAGTGCTTATATAGTGGACAAGATTTAAAGTTAATACCCTAGCGTATTAGTTTGTCTTAAAATCTGTAGCCAAACTCCCCCTTTCTATTATCCGCTTAAATCTATGCAGCTTTATTACTAGTAAACCTCTCTACCCTTATGATAATCTCTTTAATATGCGGCAGTACCTCTTTGGTTTAGAGGGTTTTAAGAGGAATAACCTAAGTATACTATATGGCGTTATCTAAGGCTAGTAGGTAGTAGTTATAACCTCTAATTAATGTACTAATTCGTCCTATAGTATCTAGATATAGCCCTTAACTAGGTATCTTCTCGCGCTTAGTTGTCTTTTTACTTAGTATTTCTTGCATCTTTCTAGCTAGACAAGCTTTGTACGTGCTCTTGCTAACTAGTACTACTCTCTTCTTAAGCTTTATGCCTAGTAAGAAGTGCTATAACTTAAATAGGTCGCTATAATTTATATATCTAGTTTGGTGGTGCTATAGCTTAGCATCTATTTTACTAACGTTTGGTTATAAATTGTATGCTTCTACTATCGCATTAAATGCTTCCTAATGCTCTTATAATACGTAGAGGTTGTTCCTTATAATAGCCTTAAATATCACACCTAATTTATGCTTGCCAGTAGCTTAATCGTCTAGGTTAAATATAATTAAGTAGCCTTCCTAAATAAGAGTCCTTACTAAGATTAGCTCAATTAACTTAAATAAAGGTATAAGCCAGACATTTTTTAGCTTTAGGGTACCAATTTAAGCTTAGCCATATCCTACAGCAAGGACAACGATCCTATTCGCAGTACGGACCTGTTATAGCATATTCCATCTCTTTAAGTATATTAGGTCTAATTAGTTACCAGTAAAGTACTTAGTTGCACCTAAGTTAAGAGCCTAAGCTAGAGACGTTGTTATAAGCATAGTATGTTTAGGGTTAGGGTTAAGGTAGATTAAATTGCTATTAAATTCTTCCTTAGCTATTACTACATTCCCTACTTCCTCTACCTTAGGAGCACCTTAATCTATCTTCCTAGCGTTGTTGAATTGGAATTGCTTAAGTAGGGAACAGTCTTTCTGGTAGTAACCTTTCTAATAGCATACTCTATACTTATCTCTTTCTAGTTATCTTAGCTCTTTAGTTACTTAAGACAACAAGCTATAGCGATAACGTAATAAGGAATAATTAAATCTACTAGCACAACCTCTGCCCCTTATTCAACCTTAACCTCAGTTTCCCCTTCTCCCCCTAAGTTCGTCTTTCCTCTTGTATACAAGTACTGCATTTTATACTTATATAGGGAGAGCAGTCTCTTACTCCTAAAGAAGGGTAATGCAGCTCTTAAGGTCTTGTTTATCTCGTAGATACTAGGTCTTCACATTTTACTATATAATATCACTTAGGAGGGCCAAGAGAAGCTGCTCTTTAATATCGTTGTTAGTAAATACTTAAGGCGTTAAGGCTAGATTAATCCTAAATTAATTAAATATTTAGAGGAACTTAATAATTCGCATCTTTATAAGGTTAAATATAGTGCTATAGAACTCTCTGTGGAGTCTAAAAATATAGACCTTATTATTGGCTTTATTGAACTTCTTTATTCCTTCCCATATTCCTTAAATATTGTACACCTTTATTATCGCACGCATCTCTTCCTAACGGTCGTCTTCTATTAAATTATAGATAATCTTGTTTGCTTCCCCTTATCTTCTTCTTCTATTAGCTAAATTGATTTAATTTAGGTCCTCTACACCAGTAACAAAATCCCAGCCCTCCAATATAACCAGGGCTGCCTTATAGGTGCGCTCCTAGTCTGCAAAGTTGTCTCCATTAAAAATGACGATTTTACCGGCCTTATGATTGTATATAGGTGTTATTGAGGTTAAGGTAGAGGAGGTTATTTTTGGGGTCGATTTTTGAGTTAGGAGAGGTGTCGCTACCCGGGCTTATAACCTGTTGGAATTACAAGGTCATAAGGTCACAGCGGAGTAGTCTTGAGGGTCTAATTAATGATAGAGATGACGCAGACGATGAATATTGATTAATTCGTGATGCAGTAGATGCGGTTAATGTCTATCTAGATTGATATGCAGAGCTTGCTCTCGCGACGTGTCCAGAGCTTAGTTAGCATCTCTTGCTTAATTCTAACAAGTAGTCTAAATATATATGAGCTAAGTATATACTATATAGTTATTAATACTTATAGCTCCTCTCCCAACTTTCTACCGTTAAACCATTCGTTATTGTTGTCGTCATTATTAGTGGCAGGCGACGGCGGCAGCGCTAATGGCAGTGGTGATGCTGTTACTGCTACTGCTGTTGCTATTACTATTGCTGCTGCTACTGTTACTGCTACTACTGCTAGGAGGGGAGAGTGAGGACGGCGGCGATAGGGGGGAGGGCTATTTAAATTAGTTAGTTATATCTTATAGTTAATAGTTATTATTACTAATACTTATAGCGTCTTTAAACAAAACCTGCCGGAACGAAGTTAGTAACAAGGAAGTAGGCCCACGGCTACAAGCATTCTCTCCTTATTAAGGAGGACATTAGATAGGCGCGCAAGCACCTAGACGGCAGGAGGAGTTATTTAGAAAGCTTTTTTTTTTTAAAAAAAAAAAGGCTTTAATTAAAGAGGTGGTTAATAGATGTAAGTTTAAAGATAAAATTTTAAGTTATCGTTGCTAGGCAAGATTTAATATTATTTACCTTTATTTTAATCTTCTTTACCAATAAGAATAATTCTCTAAATTACTATAGGATCCCTATAAACTCCTACAAACTCCTATAAACTCCTATAAACTCCTAGGCCAATTAGATGTCTATATTTCTATACAAAAGTTCTTATTTCCCTTTTGGGTTGTATGCCTTACGTGCCATCTCTTCAAGACAGGTATAAAGGTTAGTATTTTGCCTATATTTAGATCTCTTTCTGCTAATAGCAACTAATGTGTTAATAGGGTAGTAGGCTCTATACTATTACACTTTTATCTTTTTTTTTTTAACTAGGAGTTACACTTTTCTAAGTATCTGATATATTAATAACTGGCTACTAGATATCTAACCGGCTGCTATTAAGGCTATTCCTAGCAACATCTTCTCCTAATATGCGAGCTTGTTTAAGATGTCTTATAACACGCTAAATACCTTTAGATATGCCATTAGGCGGGGTAGGTAAGGTTAATAATAGCAATACTAGTATACCAATAACACTATTAACCTATTCTCTTAGTCGTGACGTTAACAGCGGCGTACCATCTCTTGCTATACCTAATAATGTACACTTATTTACTCCGGCCGTCTTAATTGCGCGCATTTATACAGCCCTTAACACCTCTTGTTTTGCAACCTGGGTAGCAAGGGTATTATCCCTTTTACAAATAGCTATGGCATAATTAGATACACTGGTACGAGATTCCTAACTATACTAGCCTTATAACTCCTATAGCTGCTATTATTACTTTCTTATAAGTCTTATATCCTTTATCTTAGTATATAAATCATTAACCTCCTTAATAAAGTACTAAAGTTGCTCTACTAACAGTTACCTAGATTTCTCTCTATAAGGCTATATCTAAAGTGGAGGAGCTTTAGCACAGAGATAATTAAAGGTTAGTATGTCCTAAAAGTCCGGTCCTAGTTTATACATATACGCAAGCTACTAGCGGTATATTATATCTATATACGCAGATAGCGGCATAGGGATACGCCTATATATACTGCTATATAATGCTTCTGCCTGTATGGTTGCCTATTTATTAATAAGAGTTAGGGCAAGATAAGCTCGCGTACCATTTCTTAGCTAAGCAATTGGTTGTGGGATATCCAGAGCCTAAGTAAGAGTTAAAAGCAGTGCCGGATTATAACAACTACAATATTAATCTAGCGGTACGCGGGTAACCTAAACTTATAGTAGTAACTTATCCTTACTAAGGTAAGTTAAAAAGGCCTTCCAATAGTATATACCGTTAATTATTTCCATCTATATAGCTAACAGCCTAGCACGACAAGATATCTCTGCCTTATTCCAAAATTTAGTTATTATAGCTTTATTAATAGGAGTAGGAGCCTGGCTTAGAGCTAATATCTAAGAGGAAATACTTTCTGTGTTACTTACGTTGCTAGGCGTATAGCCGTTGGCTAGTTAACTACGCGCTATTGCTTAATTAGCTAGTAGTCAATTCTAATATAGCCTATAAGTGGTTTTCTAAGGTGCGTCTGGTTATAACTATAGCTGTTTAATTTCTGGTCTATTAACACCTTCCGTGTTAAAGGCCTAATACGGCAGAAATATATAACCTTTACTAGTCTAACTATAGCCCCGTCTACTGCAACTAAGACGCTGCCATAGATCTATAAGACTCTTTATAATTAGAAACTTCTAAAGCCCTACCTATTTAATATCTGGGACATTAATACCTATACTAAGAGAGGTTGTTGCCACTATAATCCTTATAGATAATAAGGATTTCTTAAACTCTTTATATTAAGTAGTACGATTATACTCTTAAATATATATAGTATATACCTAGACCATATTAGTAACGCAATAGGCTTACTATCAGTATTAGTAGTATACTGTTTATTAGGTGTAAAGGTTAAAGTCTTTATAAGGAGTGCTCTTTAGAGGTATACCGCTGCTTCCTAGACGGACCGACGACCGTCTATAAAGATAATTATCTTTAGTATTTACTCTAGGACTATAGTATCTAAATCTGTACATGCGTCTAATAGGAAGTATAGTGCATCCTATAAATCCACCTTGCCTTTACCAAGCGGCAGTACGCAGATTAAGATATTGGGGTAATCTATAGAAGTTCTAATAACCTTAGTCTAGTATATACGGTCACCTATAGAGCGGAAACCGGCGTTGCTAAGAACTAGTTATTCTGCCTCCTTATTAAGTATAGCAGAACAACTAAACCAAACTATATCCTAATAAAGTATTGTCTATAGCTTACCCAATATTATAAACGCCGGTTAGAACGTTTCCTATTGCTTTACTAGATAACAATTATTAATTATAATAAGACTAACCCTAGCCTGCAGTTCTGTGCTCTTTAATATATCCCAGAAAGACTTTAATAAGGCCTGCTTAGGACTAAGGAGTACATATATATATATACTATCCTTTATTTTTATAATTAGCGCCTTATCTATCCTTCTACTCTTGGAATTAATAAGACATAGATTAGAACTATTAAGCTTCTGGATATTATCTAACTATTTATTGCTAAGCTTGCTTAGTGGGATTAACTAGATAGTAATCTTGCCCGTTAAGATTAAAAAAGTATAAAAAATAAGACTCTTTCTAAAACCCATGCATGTAATAAGAAGTATATTACTAAAACTAAATATTAGACGTTTTAAGGTGTGCACCTATTCAAAATAAGGAGTTTGAGGGCGGCCTCCTGGGTTTATATACTGCAGTATTTGTTAAAGGCATGCTTCTAAAACGGCTATCTATAATAGAACATTTTCCTTACACCGAGCTTCTTTAATAATAGATGGTAATTCTTCTAGGTTTATTAAATTGATTGCTATAATATAACTTAGTTGTAGTGTTAGGCGCAGACAAACCTCTACCCCACCCGCCCCGCCTGCCTTGCCCACCTTGGTCTTTTACTAACCTTTATACTATTTCTTCCTACAATCGCGATTTTTTTTTGCCATCTAATTGGCTTAGGAGTTTATAGGAGTTTGCGGGAGTTTGTAGGAGTTTGTAGGAGTTAAAAAGAATACAAATTGGCTGTGCTCTAATTGGTAATAGGTGGTGTGTATAGAGGAGCAATACCAGACGCGCCTTAGGGTCTATATATAAGCGATCTAATTGGCCTAAGGAGTTCGCAGAAGTTCGCAGGAGTTCGTAGAAGGTTATAGGACTTAGCTGGCAACAAAAGTAGACGTAATATAGTTGTGGTGTAGATGGTGGTGGGAGGAACGGTTTATAGGTAGTGAAAACATTTAATTCTAAAATGCGGTTAAGGTTTTGCACAATGTATCTTATGCCTTTAACTGCGTTATAATTAGCTTTTATATATATAGAATTAAAGATTATTACCTTAAGATTAAAATGCATCAAATAAAGCATTAATAACTGTTGGTGGGGTCTTGGTAGAGCCAGTTAAAGTTAAAATGCGCAATCCAAAACATTTAATTCTCACCAAAGCAACTCCCATAAGCTCTCAGACGCTCTATAGAAGATTTTGTTGGGTAACAGGGGGTGCGTAGGGGGCTGACACTAGTACGCTGTTCTAATTGGTCCAGGAGTTAGCAGGAGTTGGCAGGAGTTAGGGCGCTATTCTAATTAGTTTAGGAGTTTGCAGGCGTTTTAAAGGGTCTATGCGTTATCCCGTGTTACGAAACAAATCTTCTACAAAGCGTCTGATTTATGAGATAACTTAAGATAACAGACACCCCTTAAATGGCCGTCGGTCACGTGCTGGAGGCACGTGCCCGTAGTATATAGTCTCTTCGATCCCAGAGGCCTTACCTCCTTAAGGATTTGTCTCGTCCACAATCTATCTTATTCCTACAATCGTGCCTTATAGCCCCATATCTACAAAGTCCCCTTACAATATCTATATATATAGCGCCAAGCCCCTAGCTAAACCCCTAATTAGGGCCCCTAAATCAAATAACGCGTAACTGTACTATAGTTTTCTTATCTTCTGTAAATTTTTCGATAAGCTGGCTCCTATATAAAAAAGTTTACAACGTAAACCTATCTTTATAACCACGCCTTATATAGATTTATAATATATATAAAAGTTATAAAGAATCTTCTTAAGAAAATCTTTTATATATAAATTTATATAAAATAGCTTATAATTAGGGTAGTATTAGTATAGTAGTGTCTTGCCTTATTGCAGACCTGCGGAGGATAGGCCGGATAGCCCTCTCGGATAATAGACCTATTAGCTGATAGTATCCGGAGACTATCTGGATAGTCTCCGGATAGTCTTAGCAAAATCCCCTAATATACTTATACTTGTAATGCACCCCCCAATATTAAATAAATAATTTTTCTATTAGTATAGATTTATGGAGCTTGTAAAGCGCTTTAAAATGGCATCACTTTTATTTAAGTATCCTAAGGATAAGTAATATTATATAGATATAAAGCTTACAGGAGCTCTGCGGAATAAGGCTTAGGGGTGGCCCCGCACGGAGCTCTACCAAAGCTCTGCAAAAGCTCTGCACGAAGTTCTGCACGAAGCTCTGCGGAGGCTCTGCACGAAGTTCTGCACGAAGCTCTGCGGAGGCTCTGCACGAAGCTCTGCGTACGGAGGCTCTGCACTAAGCTCTGCACCAAGCTCTGCGTACGGAAGCTCTGAGCGAAGCTCTGCGGAGGCTCTGCATAAAGCTCTGCACGAAGCTCTACACGAAGCTCTACACGAAGCTCTGCACGAAGCCCTGCACGAAACTCTGCATAAAGCTCTGCACGAAGCTCTACACGAAGCTCTGCGCAAAGCTTTTATATAGAGCCTCCGTAGTAGAGCCGTTGTACGTAGAACCGTCGTACGCAGAGCCGTTGTGCAGAGCCTCCGTATACAGAGCTTCGTGCAGAGCTTCGTATAGAGCCTCCGCAGAGCT
>Ga0307507_10006991_pt1 | contig 16760 bp, 5 predicted proteins | sample 7_EM_MG_FD_207223 | JGI IMG/M metagenome (GOLD analysis project Ga0307507, IMG submission 207223) | Populus trichocarpa ectomycorrhiza microbial communities from riparian zone in the Pacific Northwest, United States - 7_EM | ecosystem: Host-associated > Plants > Roots > Unclassified | place...
CCTGGTAGGACTTTGATTTTCCTAATTATCTAAATCGTCCTAAGTACCGTCGGGTCCCCGCTATATTCCCGACAGCCTCTACACGTGCCTTTGCATACCCCTTGTACACCTAAATGCCACTTGCCCTCCCTTCCTTACACCCTCCCTACTTAGGGAGGCACCAGAACGGTAGCCAGCAGAGGACTGTGACCAGAACTAGACGACCGTCGTGAGAACTAGACGACCGTCGTCAGAACTAGATGACCGTTACCAGAACTAGACGACCGTCGCCAGAACTAGACGACCGTCGCTAGAACCAGACGACTGTTACTAGAACTAGACGACTGTTACCAGAACCAGACGACCGTTACCAGAACTAGACGACCGTCGTGAGAACTAGACGACCGTCGTCAGAACTAGATGACCGTTACCAGAACTAGACGACCGTCGCCAGAACTAGACGACCGTCGCTAGAACCAGACGACTGTTACTAGAACTAGACGACTGTTACCAGAACCAGACGACCGTTACCAGAACTAGACGACTGTCGTCAGAACCAGATGACCGTTACCAGAACCAGACGACCGTCGCCGTCGCCAGACGACCGTCGTAGAACCGGACGACCGTCGCTAGAACCAGACGACCGTAGAACCGGACGACCAGCTAGCGAACACCACGAACAATTCAATCGATCGATTGATCGATCGAATCGAACTAAAGCCTTGATATAGCCCGTTACCGAATTGAATCGGATTAAGGCCTCCTAGGGAGGCACCCTAGATAACTACTGTTTGAACCAACCCCTCCCCTAAATTAAATCAGACACTGACAGGCAGGCAGGCACTAGGCCTAGTTAGGAAATCGGTATACGACTAGCTGATTATCGGGAACACCGCCAATTGACGATTTGGAGCCTCTGCGTGAGGTTCCCCCCTTCTCCTCAATCAATCGCTCGAAGCCTGAGCGGTAGTCTCCCTAAAAAGACGTAGAGCTCCTATAATAGACATAGGCAGGCAGGTAGGCAGGTAGGTAGGTACGCAGGTACATAGGTAGGTACGTAGGCAGGTACGCAGGGAGGTACGCAGGTAGGTACGCAGGGAGGTACGCAGGTATGCAGGTAGGTACGTAGGCAGGTACGCAGGTAGGTACGTAGGTGTTACGGCGCTGGTGGAAAACGGTGGATCTTGGTAGACGTGGATTATGGTAGACGCGAGTCACGTGACTTGAGGACCGCATAAAATATCAAGTGGCGCTGTTATTCTTCTCCTTTCTTTCTCTAGCTTTAGATCCTCGTTTATAGACTACCAATTATACAGGCTTGCGCGTCCCTTATGCCGTGCTCGTGCCTTAATTAACTAAGTTGCTAACATTATCTAAAGCTTAACTACTCTTTCTTCCTGAAAAGGAACTTAAATATATCTATAAAGGACACAGAACAGGACCCTAAGGACATTACTAGGACCATAAGGACAGGACAGACCCCTAAGAACTAAAAGAACACGAACAGAACGCGAAACCTAAGAATAGGATACGCATAGACCAGAACCCCTAGAAAATAAACAAACACCGGAAATTACTTAATACCCCTACTACTATGCCAAGAAATATAGTAGCTGGCAAAGCTGCTGTAGGACCCGCAAATACCTCTAATAGTAAAACAGTTGCCGTTTTAACCCCCTAGGAAGAGCTTATAGCAGCTAATACTAAAATTAAACGGCTTTAAGAGCTGCTTAAAACTAGAGACACCCCTATACCTAGTAAGGAGTTACTAGACACCTAGAGACTTACTATAGTCCTTAAGACCCTAGCCTAATATATAGTATTAGCATTGTTGCGGTCTATAAAGGTTGCGGACCCCCTATTGCTTATAGATAGAACTAACCCTATATTTAATAATTGGAAGCTTTAACTGCAAGATAAGCTTAAAGTTAATATAGACCACTTCCCTACTATCTAAGCTAAAATGGCCTATGTCTTTGGCTGTACTAGTAGGGATGTATAGATATATCTACATCCGCAATACGCCTAGGACTTAGCAGACCCCTTCCTCTCTAAAGAAGAAATAGTTAACTACCTGTCTTCTATTTATAAGGACCCCTTTAAGATATAAAATGCCCGCCTTAATTATAAAGCTCTTAATATAAAGATAATAGAGACCTTTTTAGCCTTTTAGACCCGCTTTTTATACCTAGCTAGCTAAGCCTAAATTCCCTATAAAGACCTAATGCTAGACCTCTTTAATAAGCTTACCCTAGACCTACAGCGCGCTATACTACCAGTTTTTACTACTATACAGATGCTAAAGGTACTTACGGACTACTGCCTAGCTATTAACTAAGGCCTCTATTAAATTAAGGCATAATCTAAGCGGTATAAAGCTAGAAACTCTCTAAACCAGACTATAAGCACTTTATAAACAGCCTATAACACCCTAGCACAATCTATAACTCCTATAGCACCAGCTGTACAGCCTGCCGTTAATTTAGCAGCTAGCCATATAGCTAGTCCTACTGCGGGTCCAGCGTATACTTAGCCTATATATAACAACCCCCATAAATAGGCCCTTAGTAATTAAGGAGCTTACTTCTTATATAGCTAGAAAGACTATTTTATAAAGAATTGCTAGATAAAGGCAAAAATGGGCAAGGTTCTATTAATTTAGGAGAATAGTATAGAGTTAGAAAAAGAGGAACTTTAGAGGAAGACTCCTCTCTAGGGTTAAAAGGGATTAATATGTTATATATTAATCTAGGTTGGCTAGTTAGTAGAAGAAGCTATACTATCCCTTATACCTTATTCTGTAATAGATATTAAGTTTTAACCTCTACTTTAGCTAACTCTAGAGTAAATGCCTTTACCTTAATAGATACCCAGTATACTATAAAGCTGGCTAACTTTTTAAATATACCCCTTAAAGAACTGCCTAAACCAATTCCTATTCGCGGGTATAATGGACGAATAGAACTACCTATTATAACTATCTTATGGATTTACCTCTATATAGATAGACAAAGGCAGTATAATATCCCCTTTCTTATTATAGACCTAGGAAGCCACAATATAATCTTAAAAAGAAAATAGCTAGCCTATCTAGGCTTATAGCTTGATATATAGAGTAGACGGCTTATCTAGCCCAAAACCCTACCCCCAACACCCTCTTTTATAAAGGAAATTAGCATTATAATGGAAAACCTTATACGGCTATAGATAGACACCGTTTACTAGGCCGATACTATATATAGGGACTAGGCTTTTAAAAAGAATATATAGCTTAACCTATAACGGATCTATATACTACACCGCCCCTAGACTACCTATGTTATACCACCTGCACTAAAGATTAAAAAAGTTAGTAAAAAGCTAGCGGAGCTCCCCACAGGGAACTTAGGCCCTATACAGCTATAAAGAATAGTAAGGAGTATTAGACGCTATACTAAATATATAGACCAGAGGGATAACTTATAGAAGATAGAATAGGAGCTAAGAAAGATTATAAACCCTAGGCTGCAAAATATGGCCTAATAATAGTCTATAAAGAAACCTACGGGCCTCCTACTAGTTAATATCTGCTATATTAGCGCTATAGGATTCTACTAAAACTTAGTCCAACCTAATACTGTTACCTTTACCACCAGCTTATATAAAATTGATTAAATAATTAAGGAAAAGGAAAATAAGCTTAGTAAATAGGAAGGCAAGCTTATAGATAAGAAGCTAGTAGAATAGAAACTACCCTATTAATACTAGAAATTTAAGGACGTGTTCTCTAAGGTAGTATTAAATATACTCCCGCCTTACTAACTATATAACTATAAGATTAAGATTAAGCTAGATAAGGAAGACACACTTAGCTATAGCCCCCTTTGTTAGCAGTCTACTGCCAAATTATAGGCTATAAAGTAGTACCTTATTAATAACCTAAATAAGGGCTTTATTAAACCTAGTTAAGCCCCTTTTAACTCGCCTATTCTCTTTACCAAAAAGCTAAATAGAGGACTTTATTTCTATATTAACTACTATAAACTAAATAATATAACCCGCAAGGACTGCTACCTACTACCCTTACTTAATAAGACTTTAACCTAAATAAGTAGAGCTAAGATCTTTACTAAGCTTAATATCTATTAGGCCTTTTACCGGATTAGGATAGACCCTAGATTAGAAGATCTTACTATATTTTAAACCTATTACAGAATATATAAATATAAAGTACTTCCTTTTAGACTAACTAACAGACTGGCTACGTACTAGCGATATATAAATAATATACTCTTTAACTACCTTAATGACTTCTATACGGCCTACCTGGATAATATTATAATCTACTTTAAGAATAAGTTAGAATATAAGGAGCATGTCTATAAAGTCCTATAATAGCTCCACGAGGCTAGTCTCTAGGCCAATATTAGGAAATTAGAATTTAGTGTTAAGCGTATAAAGTACCTAGGTTTTATTATTAGTATAGATAGAATTAAGGCCAACCTAAAGAAAACGGCCGTAATTAACTAGTAGACACCCCTACGGACTATAAAAGGGGTATAATTATTTTTAGGTTTCTGTAACTTCTATTAACGCTTTATTAAAAACTACAGCAGAATCGCCTAGCCTCTTAACTACCTTACTAGGAAAGACCAGCCATTCCACTTTAACGCTATATATATGCAGGCCTTTAATAAGCTTAAAAAACGGCTGGTATTGGCTCCCCTACTTGCCCACTTTAACCTAAAATAGCCCTTGATGCTAGAAACTAATGCCTTAAACAGCGCAATAGCCGGCATTTTCTCCTAAAAGCAACTAAACGGAGAATAGTACCCTATTATATACTATTTAAAGACTATAATAGATGCTAAGCTAAACTACCATATCTACAATAAAGAAATGCTGGCTATTGTCTCTAGCTTTTAGTAATAGCGTATATAGCTAAAGGGGACCCCTAAGCCTATTAAGGTAGTTTCGGATTATAAGGCTCTAGAATACTTTATAATAACTAAGGCCCTTACAGTCTAGTAGGCACGCTAGGCGGATATCCTATCTTAGTTTAACTTCTTAATTATATATAGACCAGGCGCTATAAACCATGCGGATACTCTTATAAGGCGTAAACAGGATCTAGGTAACCAGGCAGCTATAAAGATCTTATTATAGACCTAGATACTACTATAACCAAAGTACCTTAACCCCTAGATACAGGTAGAGCTAAATACGGACCCTTTAGATGCTAAAATATATCCTATTAACTCTATGGAACTTAACCTTATTAATAAACTGCTACAGGCAAACCGTACGGCCCCTTCTCTATAGGAGTACCGCGAAAAGGTAAAGAATGCTACTAGCCTATAGTCCCTTAAAAATGGACTGCTTAAGCACTAGGAACGGCTAGTAGTAGTAAAGGAATAGAACTTATAGACCTGGCTTATCGCTAAAGCATATACTTAGGTCTCTACGGCCTACCCTAGAAAGAATAAGACCTATAAAATTATTAGTAACCGTTACTACTGGCCCAGAATGGTTATGGATATTAACCGCTATATACGGAACTGTAACGACTGCCGTAGGTCTATAATTCCATGGGATAAAACCCTAGGACTATTAAAGCCACTCCTAATACCAGAACGCCCCTAGCAGCATATCTCTATAGACTTTTATAGGCTGCCTACGGACCGTAACGGATATAATATAGTAATAATTCTAGTTAACTGCTTTAGCAAGCGCCTATTCTTAATCCCCTGTTATAAGAATATTAATACCAAGGAGGTAGCCTAACTATATATCTATTATATCTACTAAATTTATAGACTACTAGATACTATTGTATCTAATTACAGGCCGTAGTTTATATTAGCCTTCTAGAATAAGTTTCCTCAGATCCTTAGCATTAAGCTAAAGCTTTCTATAGCATACCATCCCTAGATAGACGGTTAGACAGAGATTATAAATTAATACTTAGACTAGAGGCTTTAGCCCTTTATTAACTACTTCTAGGACAACTAGGGTAAACTACTACCCCTAATAGACTACGCCTAGGCAACCCTACCTTATAACTCTACGGGATTTGCACCTATTTAGCTAGAAATGGGATACTTACCCTATATAAGCTTTGACTGGGAAAGACCAGAGGGGCTATAGACTATACACAAAAAACTATCTTATAAGGAAGCCTAGTAATATACCAAACGCTTAGAAAAAGCTTAGACAATAGCCTATATAAATCTAAAAAAGGCCTAGAGATTAATAGAATAGTAGGTAAACAAGCACAGACATAAGCCTAACTTTACTATAGATAATAGGGTCTGGGTTATAACAAAGAACTAAAAAATAGAACGGCCTAGCTATAAGCTAGACTATAAGATGGCAGGACCATATAAGATCCTTAATAAAGAAGGTAACTTATATAAGGTTAAGCTCCCAAACTTAATTAAAGTCTATCCTATCTTTTCGCCGGATAAGCTACGGAAGGCTATAAATAACCTACTACCTAGATAAAAGAATGAGCCTCCCCTGCCAATTTAAATTAATAGCGACGACAAATAAAAAGTTAATAAAATACTAGCCTATAAACTAGTATAAAGAACGCTACAATACCATATCTAATAGAAAGGCTATAATCTAGACCTAACCTAGTACCCCGCCTAGAACTTTATAGGCTGCCCCTAGAGACTTAAAGAATTCTATAACTAATACCCTAACAAACCCAAACCCCCAAAGTACCTTAACAAGTAAATAAAGTGCTAGTATAGCAAAGACAATAGGCTGCCTATTAAGCATAAAGACAAGAATACCCTATGGACATAATATGGACATACAAAGCCTAAGGGCAGGCTTTTTCGGAGGGGGGGGGGGGTAATATTACGGCACTAGTAGAAAACGGTGGATCTTAGCAGATGTGGATTATAGTAGATGCAAGTTACGTGACTTAAGGACCGCATAAAATATTAAGCGGCGCTACTATTCTTCTCCTTCCTTTCTCTAGCTTTGGATCCTCGTTTATAGACTACCAATTATATAGGCTTACGCGTCCCTCATGCCGTGCTTATGCCTCAATTGACTAAGTCGCTAATAGTAGGGAGGTATGTAGGTAGGTACGTAGGCACATAGGCAGGTACGCAGGCAGGTACACAGGTAGGTATATAGGCACTAGACCTAGTTAAGAAATTAGTATATAGGTAGCGGATTATCTGGACTAGCCAATTAACAATTTTAAGCCTTTACGTAAGGCTCTCCCATTCTGCTATATATATACTCCTTTACCTACTATTAATTAAATATTTTATATTTTAAATATTTTATAAATATTGCAGTTATAGGAAATATTGTAAATATTATAGCTATTAGATATAAAGTGGCTAAAATAGCCAAAGTAGCTAAGGTAGCTAAAGTGGCTAAAGTGGCCCCGGGCTAGCGTAAATAAGTATACATAAGCAGATTAGCGGATCCAGCTAAAATGACCCTAGGCTAGCCCCAGGCTAGCCCCTACCACTCTCCCGTTTTCCTAACGTAGAGACCCACTTTATAGAGCTATTCCTTATATTCTAGTTTATCCTTAAAGTAAATTATAATACTGTTTAGGTAGGCTATATAGAAGTTATTAAGGTAGTTAAAGAGAACATTATTTATACACCACTAGTATATAACTAGTCCGTTAGTCAGTCTAAAAGATAGTACTTTATATTTATATAATCTATAGCGAGTCTAAAATATAGTAAAACCCTTAGATCTAGGGTCTATCCTAATCTAGTAAAAGGCCTAGCGGAGATTAAGCTTTATAAAAATCTTAGCCTTACTTATATAGGCTAGGTGTTATGGCGCTAGCAAAATATAGCAGAAAGCTAGCAGAATACGGCAGATTGTAGTTACGTAACTAGAGTATTATATAAAACTTTAAGCGGCACTACCCTTCTTCCCTTTTCCTTTCTCTAGCTTTAGATCCTTATTTATAGACAATCCAATTATATAGGCTTGCATGCGTCCTTCTTACTATACACGTGCCTTAATTAACTGAGTCGCTAACATTATCCAAAGCTTATTCTACTCTCTTTCTTCCTAAGAAGGAACTTAAATATATCTATAAGGACACAGAACAGGACCCTAAGGATATAGAACAGGACCCCAAGGACAAAAGAACACAAATAGAACGCGAAACCTAAGAATAGGATACGCACGGACTAGAACCCCTAGAAAATAAACAAACACCAAAAATTACCTAATACCCCTACTACCATGCCAAGAAATACAGCAGCCGGCAAAGCCGCTATAGGACCCACAAATACCTCCAATAGTAAAATAGTTGCCGTCTCGACCCCCTAGGAAGAACTTATAGCAGCCAATACTAAAATCGAGTGGCTTCGAGAGCTGCTTAAAACTAGAGACACCCCTGCATCTAGTAAAGAGTTATTAGATACCTAAAGACTTGCTACAGTCCTTAAGATCCTAGCCTAACGCACAGCATTAGCATCGTCGCGGTCCGCGAAGGTCACGAACCCCCTATTGCTTACAGACGGAACTAACCCTATATTCAACAATTAGAAGCTTTAACTATAAGATAAGCTTAAAGTTAATACAGACTACTTCCCTACTACTTAAGCTAAAATAGCCTATATCTTTGGCCGTACTAATAGGGACGTATAGACGTATCTACATCCGCGATACGCCTAGGACTTAGTAGACCCCTTCCTCTCTAAAGAAGAGATGGTTAACTACCTATCTTCTATTTACAATAGTAAAGAGTTATTAGATACCTAAAGACTTGCTACAGTCCTTAAGATCCTAGCCTAACGCACAGCATTAGCATCGTCGCGGTCCGCGAAGGTCACGAACCCCCTATTGCTTACAGACGGAACTAACCCTATATTCAACAATTAGAAGCTTTAACTATAAGATAAGCTTAAAGTTAATACAGACTACTTCCCTACTACTTAAGCTAAAATGGCCTACGTCTTTAGCTATACTGGCGGGGACGTATAGATATATTTACGTCCATAATACGCCTAGGACTTAGCAGACCCCTTTCTCTTTAGAGAAGAAATAATTAACTACCTATCTTCTATTTATAAAGACCCCTTTAAGACACAGAACGCCCGCCTTAATTATAAAGCCCTTAATATAAAAATAACAGAGACCTTTTTAGTATTTTAGACCCGCTTTTTATACCTAGCTAGCCAAGCCTAAATTCCCCATAAAGACCTAATATTAGACCTCTTTGACAAGCTCACCCTAGACCTATAGCGTGCCGTACTACCAGTTTTTACTACTATATAGACGCTAAAGGTACTTATAGACTACTGCCTAGCTATTAATTAAGGCCTTTATTAAATTAAGGTATAAGCTAAGCGGTATAAAGCCAAAAACTCTTTAAACCAGACTATAAGTGCTATAAGAACAGCCCATAGTGCCTTAGCACAATTGGCAACTCCTATAGTACTAGCCATATAGCCCGCCGTTAATTTAGCAGCTAGCCGCGCAGCTAGCCCTACTATGGGTCCGGCGTATACTTGGCATATATATAGCGACCCCTATAGATAAGCCCTTAGTAATTAAGGAGCTTGCTTCTTATATAGCCAAAAGGACTACTTTGCTAAGGACTACCCAATAAAGGCAAAAATAGATAAGGTTTTGTTAATATAAAAGGATAGCGCGGAGTTGTAAAAAGAGGAACCCTAAAGGAAGACTCCTTTCTAGGGCTAAAAGGGATTAATATATTATATGTTAATCTAGATTGGCTAGTTAGTAGAAGAAGCTGCACTATCCCTTATACTTTATTTTATAATAAATACTAAGTTTTAACCTCTACTTTAGCTAACTCTAAAGTAAATGCCTTTGCTTTAATAGACACTTAATATACTATAAAGCTAGCTAAATTTTTAAATGCGCCCTTTAAGGAACTACCTAAACTAGTTCCTATTTGTGGGTATAATAGAAGAATAGGGCTACCTATTACAACTATCTTATAGATTTACCTCCGTGTTAATAAACAAAGGTAGTATAACGTCCCCTTTCTTATTACGGACCTGGGAAGCTATAATATAATCTTAGGAAGAAAATGGCTAGCCTATTTAGGCTTATAGCTTAATATACAAAATAGATAGCTCCTCTAGCCTAAATCTCTACCCCTAACCCCTTTCTTTATAAAAGAAATTAGTATTATAATAGAGAACCTTATACGGCCCTAAATGTTACGGCGCTGGTAGAAAACGGTAGATCTTGGCAGATATAGATTATGGTAGACGCAAGTCACGTAACTTAAGAACCACATAAAATATTAAGCGGCGCTACTATTCTTCTCCTTCCTTTCTCTAGCTTTAGATCCTCGTTTATAGACTACCAATTATACAGGCTTACGCGTCCCTTATACCATACTCATGCCTCAATTAACTAAGTCACTAACATTATCTAAAGCTTAACTACTCTTTCTTCCTAAGAAGGAACTTAAATATATCCACAAAGGACATAGAATAGGACCCTAAGGACATCACTAGGACTATAAGGACAGGATAGACCCCTAAAACTAAAAGAATATAAATAGAACGCAAAACCTAAGAATAGGACACATATAGACTAGAACCCCTAGAAAATAAACAAACACCAAAAATTACCCAATATCCCTACCACTATGCCAAGAAATACAGTAGCTGGCAAAGCCGCTGTAGGACCCATAAATACCTCCAATAGTAAAACAGTCGCCGTCTTAACCCCCTAGGAAGAGCTCGCAGCAGCTAATGCTAAAATTAAACAGCTTTAAGAGCTGCTTAAAACTAGAGACACCCCTACACCTAGTAAGGAGTTATTAGACACCTAGAGACTTGCTATAGTCCTTAAGACCCTAGCCCAATATATAGCATTAGCATTATTGTAGTCCGCGAAGGTTGCGAACCCCCTATTGCTTACAGATGGAACTGACCCTATATTTAACAATTAGAAACTTTAACTACAAGACAAGCTTAAAGTTAATACAGACTACTTCCCTACTACCTAAGCTAAAATAGCCTATATCTTTGGCCGTACTAATAGGGACGTATAGACGTATCTACATCCGCGATACGCCTAGGACTTAGTAGACCCCTTCCTCTCTAAAGAAGAGATGGTTAACTACCTATCTTCTATTTACAAGGACCCCTTTAAGACACAGAACGCCCACCTTAATTACAAAGCTCTTAACATAAAGACAATGGAGACCTTTTTAGCCTTCTAAACCTGCTTTCTGCACCTAGCTAGCTAAGCCTAAATTCCCTATAAAGACCTAATACTAGACCTCTTTAACAAGCTTACCCTAGACCTATAGCGCGCCATACTGCCAGTTTTTACTACTATATAGACGCTAAAGGTACTTATGGACTACTGCCTAGCTATTAACCAAGGCCTCTATAATTAAGGCATAATCTAAGCGGTATAAAGCTAGAAACTCTCCAAACTAGACTATAAGCACTTTATAAACGGCCTATAACACCCTAGTATAATCTGCAACTCCTATAGCACCAGCCGTATAGCCCGCCATTAATTTAGCAGCTAGCTATACAGCTAGTCCTACTATAGGTCTGGCGCACACTTAGCCTATATATAATAACCCCCATAAATAGGCCCTTAGCAATTAAGGAGCTTACTTCTTATACAGCCAGAAAGACCACTTTGTAAAGAATTGCCAGACAAAGGCAAAAACAGGTAAAGTTCTATTGATTTAAAAGAACAGTATAGAGTTAGAAAAAGAGAAACCTTAGAGGAAGACTCCTCTCTAGGGTTAAAAGGGATTAACATATCACATATTAATCTAGGTCGGCTAGTTGGTAGAAGAAGCTATACTATCCCTTATACCTTATTCTGTAATAGATATTAAGTTTTAACCTCTACTTTAGCTAACTCTGGAGCAAATGCCTTTGCCTTAATAGACACCCAGTATACTATAAAGCTGGCTAACTTTTTAAATACACCTCTTAAAGAACTGCCTAAACCAATTCCTATTCGCGGGTATAACGGATAGATAGGACCACCTATTATAACTATCTTGCGAATTTACCTCCATATAGATGGATAAAGGTAGTATAACGTCCCCTTTCTTATTACGGACCTAGGAAGCCATAATATAATATTAGAAAGAAAATGGCTAGCCTATTTAGGCTTACAGCTTAATGTACAGAGTAGACGGCTTGTCTAGCCTAAAACCTTACCCCTAAAACCCTCTTTTATAAAGGAAATCAGCATTATAATAGAAAACCTTATACGGCTATAGATAGACACCGTTTACTAGGCCAATGCTATGCATAGGGACCAGGCTTTTAAAAAGAACATATAGCTTAACCTGCAATAGATCTATATACTATACCGCCCCTAGACTACCTATATTATACCACCCGCACTAGAGATTAAAAAAGTCAGTAAAAAGCTAGCGGAGTTCCCTATAGGGAACTTAGGCCCTATACAGCTATAAAGAATAGTAAGGAGTATTAAATACTATACTAAACATATAGACTAGAGGGATAACTTATAGAAAATAGAATAGGAGCTAAAAAAGATTATAAACCCTAGGCCGTAAAATATGGCCTAATAATAGTCTATAAAGAAACCTATGGGCCTCATACCAGTTAATATCTACTGTATTAGCGCCGTAGGATTCTACTAAAACTTAGTCCAACCTAATACTATTACCTTTACTACCAGCTTATATAAAATTAATCAAATAATTAAGGAAAAGGAAAATAAGCTTAGTAAATAGGAAGGCGAGCTTATAAATAAGGAGCTAGTAGAACAGAAACTACCCTATTAATACTGGAAATTTAAGAACATATTCTCTAAGGCAGTATTAAATATACTCCCGCCTTATTAACCGTATAACTACAAGATTAAGATTAAGCCAGATAAAAAAGACATACTTAGCTATAGCCCCCTTTATCAGCAGTCTACTGCTAAATTATAGGCTATAAAGCAGTACCTTATTAATAACCTAAATAAGGGCTTTATTAAACCTAGTTAAGCCCCTTTTAACTTCCTATTCTCTTTACCAAAAAGCTAAATAAAGGACTTTATTTCTGTATTAACTACTATAAACTAAATAATATAACCTGTAAGGACCGCTACCCACTACCCTTACTTAATAAGACTTTAACCCGAATAAGTAGAGCTAAGATCTTTATTAAGCTTAATATCTGTTAGGCCTTTTACCGGATTAAAATAGACCCTAAATCAGAAGATCTTACTATATTTTAGACCTGTTATAGAATATATAAATATAAAGTACTTCCTTTTAGACTAACTAATAGACTGGCTACTTACTAGCAATATATAAATAATATACTCTTTAACTACCTTAATGACTTCTATATAGCCTACCTAGATAATATTATAATCTACTCTAAGAATAAGTTAGAATATAAGGAGCATATCCATAAAGTCCTATAACGGCTCTATAAGGCTGGTCTCCAGGCCAATATTAGGAAATTAGAATTTAGTATTAAGCATACAAAGTACCTAGGTTTTATTATTAGTATAAACAAAATTAAGGCCAACCTAAAGAAAACGGCTATAATCAACCAGTGGACACCCCTATAGACTATAAAAGGGGTGCAATTATTTTTAGGTTTCTATAACTTCTACTAACACTTTATTAAGAACTATAGCAGAATTACCTAGCCTCTTAACCGCCTTACTAGAAAAGACCAGCCATTTCACTTTAACGCTATATATATACAGGCCTTTAATAAGCTTAAAAAACAGCTGGTATTAGCTCCCCTACTTACCCACTTTAACCCAGAACGGCCCTTAATACTAGAAACTAATACCTTAGATAGCGCAATAGCCAGCGTTTTCTCCTAGAAGTAACTAAACAGAGAATAGCACCCTATTATATACTATTTAAAGACTATAATAGATACCGAGCTAAACTACCACATCCATAATAAAGAAATGCTGGCTATTGTCTCTAGCTTTTAGCAATGGTATATATAGCTAGAGGGGACCCCTAAGCCCATTAAGGTAGTTTTGGATTACAAGGCCCTAGAATACTTTATAATAACTAAGGCCCTTACAGCCTAGTAGGCATACTAAGCGGATATCTTATCTTAGTTTAACTTCTTAATTATATATAGACCAGGCGCTACAAACTATATAAATGCTCTTATAAGGCGTAAACAAGACCTAGGTAACTGTCACGGAGCGAGCATAAGCGGTGATAATATATAGCGAAGTAGATATTATTAAGCTATGTACATAAACTGCGTAATAAAGTCAAGACGTTACGTAAGGAAAAGGAAGTAGGAAACAGGGGAAAAAGGGTATATAACGTTCACTTAGTTGCTAGGTTAACGGGTACTATACTACACACGGGCAGGGTAGAGCTTAGGTAGCGGTTCTGGTAGAACTTAGCAGAATTCGGCAGTTAGAGGTCCTTAAAGTTACCAGTTAGCAACTCCAACAGTAGAGACAGCAGATTGCGGCAGAATACGGCAGATTACTATTAGATTACCGTCTCATGGTTAGTCTCCAGTTGTTTAGTTGGTGGAAACAGGTGGACGTGTATAAGGTGTCACAGGGGTGTCCCGTAATAGTACCCCCCCTTTAAACTCAAGCATCTGCAAAATGGGGCTGTGGTAGTTCTGGGTGGAGTTTATAAAAGTCTTCTGCGGCTTGTATAAGTCCTATAAAGTCAGTAGGTTCCTATAAGGGTTCAGTAAAACCTCTCCATTTCGTAAGGTATATATATTTGCGTTTCTGTTTGTTATACTTAATGTCGTCAACTCTTTTAACAAGGTACTTATCCTTACCATCCACTTTAACTAGTAGGGGAGGGTCTTAGATCTGTCCAGGCAGGGCGTCTAATATAGGGGAGATAGGGCGGAGGACTGACGTATAGAATATAGGGTGGATTTTAACCGTATTAGGGAGCTTCAGTCGGTAGGCATAAGAAAAGACAACTTTTTTAACCTTATAAGGGCCAGCGTTCTTCCAATTAAGTTTCTTAGTAGGTTATTTTATATTTAGATTTCTTATATCTAGCCAGACAAAGTTACCAATTTAATAGGCTAGTGCTAGGGTTCGGTTCTTATTTGCTACAGCTTTATAGACAGATTAGGCCTATATTATTTTATTAGTAAGGAACTCTTGTAGTTCTTCTATCTTTTTTATAAATTCGTTTGCTTCTGCAACTTATAAGGCCTAATAAGCCGGGTAAGGAATATTACTAAAGGGTTTAAAATCCATTTGTGGATACTAGCTATAGTTGGCTAGAAATAGAGAGACCTTTATGGTTTCTAAGACGGAGTTATTTACAGTAAACTTAGTAAATGCAAGCCAGTCTATCTAGTCGTCCTATAGATATAATATGTATATCCGAATATATTGTTCTATTATAGCATTTGCATATTCCGTTTAACCATCCATTTCTGGGTAGTATGCCATAGATAACAGTGCTTTAATATAGAGTTGGGTAGTTAGTTCTTTTTAGAATATAGAGATAAACTAGCTGCCTCTATTGGAGATAATTATTTTAGGGAGTCCGTGGAGTTTCCATACGTAATCTAGGAACAGTTGGGCAACAGTAGGTATTAATATATTAGGACAGGCGATCAAGTGTCTCATTTTGGATAGTCGGTCTATAACTACTATAATGTTTATATAGCCTTTACTTACAGAGAGTTTAACAACGAAGTTAATTAAGATGTTCTTCTATCTTTGGTCCAGAATAGGTAGTAGCTTTAGAAAGCCGTTGTATGTCTTATATAAAGCCTTAGCTTGTTAGTAGGTATGGCAGCTAAAGATATACCTTTGTATTATATTATATATGTTCAGCTAGTAGTACTCCCATTAGAGTAGTTCCAGGGTTTTTTTATAGCCTGGGTGGCCAGCTACTGGTAGGTTATATACGTGTTTAAGAAGCTTAAGCTTAAGTTTATTATGGTTAGGTACAACTAGGCGGTTCTAGTAGTACAAGCGGTCTCCGCGAGCTTTATATTTACTTAGAGAGATCTTTTTAAAGCGTCTAACGCCATCTTAAATTAGCTTAAGTGTCTCTTAGATAAACTCGTTATTTGGGTATTTATTAATTATAATCTATTTAACTAATTAATTAGTCATTTTAAGGACGTATACTGTGAGGTCTTTAGCTAGGGGATTAAATAATTTGGGGCGAAGCAGGGTTTAATTATAGTAGGCACGCGCTTCTTTCTGTGCTAGTATATCTTGTAAATATTAGGTTAGGGCATCAGGTTTTTAACCTTAAACGCCTAGGCGGTACGTAATTAAGAATTGGAAATAAGACAGATATTCTAACTAGCAGGCTTAATAATAACTTAGCTATTTTATGGTTATAAAGTACTGTAGATTCTTATAGTCGCTAAGGACCTTAATTGGAAATCCGGCGCCTTCCAGTTTGGGTCGCTATTGTTCAAAATATCTAATAATGGCTAATAATTCCTTATCGTAGATCTCGTAGTTACATTCGGCTAAACTTAGTTGTTTTAAGAAGTATACTATAGGGTGCAGTACTTCTTTCTTGTTATACTAAGATAAAATACTTCTAGTAATATAGTTAGATAAGCTAGCTTCTATAACACTCTTTTAGTTCGGGTTAAAGTATTAGAGTATAGGTGCGGTGATGAATATAACTTTTAGATAGGTAAAGGCCTTCTTACATTTCTTATTAAAGATAAAGGTTTTATCTTTTTGGGTTAGAGCCATAAGGGGTAAGACTAGGGCGGAGAAGTTATTAATAAACTATTAGTAGAAGTTAGCAAATCCTATAAAGGCTCTTACGTCCTTAACATTCTTAGGTTCTTACCAGTTTATAATTACTTTAATTTTCT
>Ga0307507_10006992_pt1 | contig 16756 bp, 18 predicted proteins | sample 7_EM_MG_FD_207223 | JGI IMG/M metagenome (GOLD analysis project Ga0307507, IMG submission 207223) | Populus trichocarpa ectomycorrhiza microbial communities from riparian zone in the Pacific Northwest, United States - 7_EM | ecosystem: Host-associated > Plants > Roots > Unclassified | place...
TTCAAAATAATATATATATATATATATATATATAGCAATCAAAAGTTTAAGAACCAAATTTGATATAATCAGCAAATAATATGACATTTTTAAATTTTTCACAATTTCCGGAAAGTGTTTTCCGCCTAAAATAAAATGAAACATTTTCCTGGAAACCAAGTCAAATTTTCCTTTGACTGGAAACTGTTTTCTATTGACCGGAAAATGTTTCCCGTTAACCAACTTTTCTAACCGCAAACAAACACAAGAAAGTTTGGAAAGTGGTTTCCCGGAAACTACTTTCCGAAACACAAACACAGCTTAAGACTGAACATTAATTAGAATTGTTGAGACTGATATATATTATATTTTTTCTCTTTATAAAAATAAAACAGTTGCTCTCATAAATTAAGGTCTGAGAGATACTTGGAACTAATATGTAAATGTCTATCAAATAACAAGTATATTACACTGACCTATATGAGAATTTTATATAAATAGCTCACATGTGTCTATGAAAAAACTCACTTGATAATTGTGTGTATTATTTTTAGATTTAAGATCAATAAGTTATTATACATGTCATAACATGAACCCTTTTAATACTTTTTTTTAAAAAAATAAAAATTAACAAAAAACAACAACAAGTCCAAAAAATATATAGTTTTGACGTATATGCATTGTTTTTGGTATTTTCAGTATCTTTTCAAAAGAATTAAAAAAATTACTTTCTATGCATTTAGTTTTTAACACGCTCATTTCAAAATCATTGATCAATTTTTCTTATTAAGTCGATGTTGATATGGCCTGTTTCAAAAATATCAAAATACAAAAAAATAAGAAAAAACAAAAAAAATATTTGGACAAGGGAACCAAAAATGCAAAGGAAGAAAATAAGAGACTAAAGTAATTTTGTAGTTTATTGGGAACCAAGCAATTGGAAGGAAAATAACAAATTATTTTACGTATAAATAACCTATAAATAAATGGTTATACCACATACAAAAAAGAGGAAGATTTTTAAGGAGTCATTAACCAAAAAAAAGAAGAAGGCAGAATTAGTCAGAGAGGGCACACAAAAAAATGGCCTGACCCACACCTAATAAAAAAACTCTCATTCTCTAAAAAAAAAAAAAGATCCCTACACACCAGTTGTCAACCATACCAAACACCTCTCCCGACAAACTCATCCTCACTAGTTCATCTCGCCAACAAATCCAACAGAAACCACCTTATTCACTCAGTCGCAAGTATCCCCCATTGTGAAAACCTCCATCTTACAGAACAACTACCTTTTCCATTTTCTAACACCACACCACTAGACTTTCCTCCCTCATGGCCAGCCACCATACCAATCAACCTCCTTAGATTTTTTTTTTTTACCATTACCGCCAACCTTCTTCCATAAACACTACTACCTCCTCTAACACACCAACTCCACACAACCAACCCACACTCTACTAGACACCTACTCTTTATTCACGTCAACATCCTCTTTCTTCCTCATAGTTTAAGCTCTTCGAAACAAAACAAACCCACCAACACTAGAAATTCTGACTGTTGACCCATATCCTTCACCACCGTGACCCAAACCACCAACCACCACTAGCAGTCCCAACATCAGTCTCTTCTCTTCTTATTAGGGGTGAGCAAAAAAACAAATAAACTGATTAAATCGAGAAAACAAAAAAAACCAAACTGAGAAAAAAAACCGATTAAACTGATTAGAATATTTAGAAAAAATTCCAGTTCGATTCGGTTTTGGTTTTGTAATGCAGAAAAGTTCAAACCGAACCGGTTCAACCAACATTTAAACCCACTATAAAAGGAAAACCTAAAACTAAACTTCACAGTTCACAATCCTTCAGCTTTCTGCTGCCCCCCTCTCCCAAATGTCTTTCAAGGTGTCCCTCTCCCAAATGTCTTTCAATCCTTCACAATTCACAATTCTTCTCTAATTCTCTCATTATTCTTTGATTCTCTGGTAGATGCTACGCTCCTTGGCAGTTAGTCTCCACCTCTGACCCCATTCCTTTTAGCTCGGGAACTTCTATTTTGAATTTGAGTTTTTTCCTTTCCCTGTTCCCATGTAAGCTATTCCATGAGATGTCTTTCACAAAGGTACAAGGATTTGAGCTAGTGAATCTTTTCTTCCCTTATAGGAATTTGGTCTCTCTAGTACATCAATCAATATGGTAGATAGATCAGGTAGAAGATCAGCTGTTACTCTCGCCGTCTTCGATCGGCTTCAAAACTTCTTCACTTTTTGCGCTTAGCACTTCCACCGGATAGTATCTGTTTTTCCAAAAAAAATTCTCAATTAACCGAACCGAACCAAATAAAAAATGGTCAGTTTGAATCGGTTTCAGTTCTGAATTAAAAAAAATTGGTTTGGTTGGTTTTTTAAAAAAGAAACCGAACCGAACTGAAAATGCTCACCCCTACTCCTCATCTTCCCCAGCTTCAATGAGACTAGAAGCAATAAACTCAACGCCTTCAACCTCTTTCACCAGTAACCCACGGTAACCACCATAACACTGGACAACCCTCACAACAAACCTGTAACAGTCTACAACAGTAGAGGACAACAGAAAAAGAAACCAACAGTAAAGGAGAAGGAGAGAGAAATCTGAACCTTGAGGTATCCAGTTCTCCTTCCTCGAGCAGCGATGGTGTCACCGCCAGTATAGGAGTAAAAAGGAGATTGAGGAACATCATATCCACTAGTTTGCCCTCCTCTAGCAGCGGCGCGTGAATCCACACACTGATAGTGTTGGTGGCGTGTGGTACACACGTCGCCACTATTTTAGTTGTCTTCCAATGTCTATTTCAGTATACCTTATACATTTCAGATGCTTCAAAAAATCGATCTATAAACTCAAACTATTTTTGAATAAATTACTATAACATTGTGAAATTTGGAACAAATTGTTTATTGTTGTGCATAGTTTTGGACTGTTTGGACACTATTAATTTGGTTTTATGTGCATTTTTTATTTTGAAATGATGTGGTTATTTGTGTTTAATTGTGAGATTATTTTTTGGATTGAGATTGCTTTTTTTTTTGGACATTAAGTTGGTGCATGAGTTATGTTTTGATTTATTTGGATTAGGATAAAATTTGAACGAAGTGGGTGAAATTAATAAAATTTATGTGGATATTTAGTGTTATTCAGTTCTGAGTTGATGAACAATAATTTGTTTTGAATTGATATCGTAGTTAAAATAGTCTTGATAAAAACATTTTATTTGCATCTTGCCAAACATGGTCGCCGTCCAATTTTTTATAAATTTTTAATTTATGAAAGATCATTTTGCAATTAATTTGAATTCCTCACCCTAACATATTTATCATTTGGAATTGTGACTTATACGCAAGACACTTTTTGATATTAAATGAATCGATTCCTTTCTATAAAAACAACAACAAAAAATCTTTTCTTTTAAAAATACAATTTTTATTTTAATTTGTATATAGTCAAATCTCTCAAAAATAAATTATACTTGCATATTTTAGCATATTAAAAATCTACAAAAATAGTCTTTTTATTTCTATATATATTTTTGAATTTAATAATTATTTTATTAAAACTATGAAAACTTGATCTATATTTTAAAAATATTAAAAAAGTTATTTTATTTGTCAAGAAGTACAAACTTATACATAAATGTATTTTGGATATTAAATAAAAATTGACTATGGAATAACTCTAAAAAATAATAAAATGTAAGGAATTGTTATATATTAAATATAATATAAACTATAAAAATAATAATAATAAAAATTCTTCACCGTAGAAAAATGTATCTTAGTATTGATTGACTGAGAGATTATACGGAATGCACCATCGGAGGAAGCATCGCTTCCAGGTGAGTGCAAATCCAATAAAACGAGAAAAAGAAAAGGAAAAAAAAAAAACACGTGCTCTGTGTCAGATGGTAAACACTCGTATGTGTACGTACTGACATCTTTCTTCCCACCAAGATACAAGTCAGAGCTTGCCGTCCAAGGCAGCCAACCGCAGTGGTGAAACCAACCTCTCCATCCGATCATTTTATTCTATTTTTTTAGGGTGTATTGATCTAATATTATTATTTATTTTTTTTAGAATATTCTTTGGTGTAATTTTTTAACGATTAGGGTTCAGAGCTCGACGAAGGTGATATTATTAGTGAAAAGGAAAGACCAGTAGTTGATTTTTAATGTATGATCGGAAAAATAAATTTCTTTCTTAATAATTCCAAACACAAACACTGTTGTTACTCGGACGAAAATGAAGGCCTCTTGTCCACGTTGCAACAAAATAAGAGCGCGTTGGGACCCACCAAGGAGATTAGTTGATTTTAATTAAAAACAAAGATTTATATAGATATATATAAAGAGGTAGGTAGGTTTTGTATCCTCGAAAAATCAGATCGGTGATTAATAGGAGGAAGGGAAGAGTGATTTTTAGAGGAGGGAGGAAAGAAAGAGAATGGGAGGGTGTGCATCAAGGCCAGATAGCTGTGTTTGTTTACCATCATCAAATAAGAAGAAAAGCGGGAAGCAAAGAAGAAGAAGAAGAAGAAGAATAATCTCAAGGCGTGTTTCTTCTCTTAAGGCTGATAAACTCAATGTTCCCGGTCAACCAGATCGCTCTTACTCCAATCCTGCTTTTCAAGGTTTTTTTCATCTCTTTGTTTTGGACATGGCAACTCGTGTGCAAGTTCTCTCTCTCTCTCTGTTTTTTTTTTAAAAAAAATTCTATGGTTCAAAATACAGGAAGCATGGATGGTGCCTGGTCTGATGCTATTTCTGTGCTTGAATCTGAATTTGATGATGAATTTTATAGTGTCTATGATGGTATGTCCTATTTTTATTTTTTTTGGCTTAGTTTCCTTCATTCTAAATTTATTTCCATTGGTGATTGGTAATGATAATAATGTTTTATTTGATTTAACTGTAGATGTTGTATCTGTTACCGAACCAGAGGATGCGTCTGTTTCGTCGCCGAGAGATTCAAATATTATGCAATCTAAAGCCAATGATTCCCGGAGTAATGATCAAGTGACTCCTGTATATGCGGATGAAGTTTCTAATCTGAGCGTTGGAGGTCAAGAGGAGAACAATCACAGTGGGATTCTTCCAAATAATTGCTTGCCTTTCCTTGCTTCAGCTGTCGCTTCCATTGACAAGAAAAGACCATTGAGTCCAGGCACACCGAGTTCCAAGAGAAAGCCTTCTCTTAAACTTTCTTTCAAACGGAGAGAAGGGAATGTTACTAATCCGACCTTAGGTGAGTGTTGCTATATTTCCATGCCTTCTTTTCTTGTATCTCATTGTTCTTATGGTTTTGAATGTTGATTGTTGTTTAAACTCAATTTGAGTTCCTGTGAGCTCTGGTTTAGTTAATCTTGACCTTGATTAAGGACTTGAAAAACGTATGTTTTATGTACCTTTTTTGTAGTGGCATTGCATCCCGCTAATGCTTTACTAATGTTTTTATTGTATGAATTTGTTCTGGGAAATAAATTTACTGGAGTGTCTGCTGTATAGCTCTCGAAGTAATGAACAATTATCTTAAATTCAATTCTCTTTATAAATATATCTCCGCACAATCGGTTGTGACCAAATTGCAGAAGTTGGGGTGAAAAAGCTTTTGCTTTTCCAATATATAATACTTGCCGTGTTCTGAATTTATGAAACTTATTATCTCATTTTCTTTACTTGATACTTTGATGCTCTCCCCTTTTTGTCTCATCCCCTTTTATCATCTGCTATATGTCTTAGACTTGCATCTCATGTCACCATCCTCCTTTTATTTCAGTTTCACCCAAGGCATTTGTGCGAAGACCTATTGCTGGTTCCTCAATCCCTTACTGCCCCACAGATAAGAAGATGACTGATTGTTGGTCACCCATTGAGCCAAGTACTTTCAAAGTTCGGGGAAAGAACTATTTTAGGTGAGATTATTATAATGTTTCTGCTCCATCAATATGTTATCATGTTTAGTCCAGCATAGAAAGCTCAATCGTTGGCTTTGTTTATCCTTTCCAACTACCTCAATTCAATCTGTACTAAATGCTTTGTTTTTATCGTTATCTTTGATCTTCTCAACTTGAGAAATCTTTGATCTGAACTTTATCTTGCTTTTAGTAATTTCATTAACAAGGTGTTAGGGATGCAAGAACCACCCACTATTGGTAGAACTACTGTGAATTTAAATGTCACACAAGTAGTTAACTACTATTTGAATCTGCTACTACACACAGGATCACTCTTACTCTGCAGTTACCTTGTCTTAACATTTTAAATATTGGATTCAGTTTGATTTAGTAACAAGCATAGGAGAAAAATGGGCTTGCCGTTGTTGGTAGCATTTGTTTCTGTAAATGGGACTTGTATGCATGTTTGTGTGATATTCATTTCTACTACCTCAAGTAGAGCTCTAAATGTGATATATTTTACAGGGATAAGAAGAAAGATTGTGCTCCAAACTGTGCTGCATTTTATCCTTTTGGTGCTGACATTTTTCTATCTCCGAGGAAAATTCATCACATTGCTAGATTTGTGGAACTTCCTCATGTCAACACATCCGATGAAGTTCCTGGTGTTCTTGTCGTAAATGTTCAGGTACTTGTATCTTTCAATTTCCTTGTTGCCTGAAATTTACTATTTATAGTTCTCATTACCCCTTGATGGAAAAAAATGGGGTCAAAAGCACTAGTATCTCGCTCTAGTACATTAATTAAGTCCATTTATAGTTTAAAGATGCTGCGAACAAGGTTGGTTTTTATGCTGTCGCATGCTAAATTGCAGATCCCAATTCCATGTTTATGTAACTGATTGCTGTATTTGATGTGAAGTTTTTTAACCAAGTATCTTCAGTGATGAGATGAATTATTTTCTCTGCAGATACCTCTGTATCCTGCCACAATATTTCAAAGTGAAAATGATGGAGAAGGAATGAACATGGTCCTGTATTTTAAACTGTCTGAAAGTTACTCAAAAGAGCTCCCCCCTCATTTTCAAGAGAATATCAGTGTAAGATGGGAGGCATCTTCACCTTTGCGCTTTCTAGGTTTTTTTCTTTTCTTTTCTTTTCTTTTAAGTCTCACTAAGAAGTCTCACAATAATACAACAGCATTACATGGTAGCTTTATGAAGGTTTTTGTTTGTCCATCCTCATCAGGGTTATTTATTACTAACAATTCATTAACTGGGTTTTTCCGCATTTCTTTCCTTACAGAGGTTGATTAATGATGAAGTGGAGAGGGTTAGAGGGTTCCCTCTAGATACCATAGCACCATTTAGGGAAAGATTAAAAATATTGGGCCGACTAGAAAATCTAGAAGATCTTCAATTAAGCGCTACTGAAAAGAAGCTTATGAGTGCCTACAATGAGAAACCTGTGCTCTCACGTCCTCAACATGAATTCTATTTGGTAAGTTTCAGATTGCTTATTCCAATCTGCTGTGTTACATTATTTTGTATGATGTGGTGATCATAAGCAGTAGGATATGACTCTCTCTCTCTCTCTCTCTCTCTAAAAAATTGTACTTTTCTGCCGCACCGCTACGACACTAACCTGGAGTGCTCCATGTGGTTGTCTTTCTAGGCTCCCTGAGCATAACCTGGAGTGCTCCATGTGGTTGTCTTTCAAGGCTCCCTGAGCATATCAATTCTATGTAACAAATTTGTGTTTACGCAGTGGTCTTATGGATCTATTACTATCAGATGAACCTCATTTTCTCTCCCTTTTTTTCCTTGTTCCATCCTATAACTGGATTTAACGTTTTCACTGAAGCTAGCTGATTGTACTGGGCTCAGTTTCCTAGTCATCCCTTCATCTAAAGAAATGCAGCTAATGTGCCTGCTCTTTTGATATTATTATCTAATGTAATTAAAACCTGGTTTAAATTTTGTGTGACTGCAACTATGGTTGTCACAGTGCTCTCCTTTCTTTTAGATAGCTCATTAAAAAAAAAATCTTGAACAATTAATATTTTAATTGGTTGTGTTGTTGGCAGAATTATATTGAAATGTTGCAGCATTGAAAGTTTCATGGCGATGCAACTCCACTATGATCGGTGAAAGTGCATTCTTAACTTGTTTTGAATTTTATCACAGGGAGAAAACTACTTGGAGATTGATCTGGATGTGCATAGATTTAGCTACATCTCTAGAAAAGGTCTTGAAACCTTACAAGACAGGCTGAAGCTTTGTCTCTTGGATTTTGGCCTGACAATTCAGGTAAGCATATCTATTTGTCAAGGCTAATTTGTTTTGCAATGCAACGTGATGTATGGCTTATATTATGTCATCTTTTTCTGACAGGGCCACAAGCCAGAAGACTTGCCTGAACATTTGTTATGTTGCATACGTCTGAATAAGGTGGACCACACCAAGTACCGTCAACTGGGGTGTTGACTAGGCACGTGTTAAACTGAGCTAGGGTTTTGATACTGGAGCATTTTTTAGTCAATGAAAGACTTATCTGATAACCAAAAATCCTTTTTTTGTACTCGTTATCTTATCATCTCCATTCAGGATGTGTGCAAGCTGAAATGTGATCATGCATCCTCCTCTGTTGAGTTTATTAAGCTCCTTCATTGATTTGTATAGATTGTAACTCGAGTGTACAGTTCTGATGAAACAGAATGCAAATAAATTCGTTCTTCTCCGCTTCACTTACCTTCTCTTATGATTTTTTGATATTTGGAAACCGACTCTGTTTTCCTGCTAGCGGTGCTTGAAGGGCATTCACCATGCATGCTTGATGTCTCCATTCAAGATTTCATCGCATGGCAGAGTTGCATCCCGCAGCCAGTGAATTGTCCCTTTGACATCATCCGTGCAAAGAGTGTAAAGGGACCATACGTGTGTATATATGCTATCGCCTCCACTACGTATATCGCTTATAAATAACCCTCCTCTAGCACTCATTTATCGCCTGATCTTACTCGCATGCGCTTGCGGTTGTGTTTCCTGCGTTAATTAATTACTTGGACGTATATACGTGATGAGCCAGGGTTATAACGGCACGAAAGGAAAAGATGGAAGAAACGGGAGGAATATGCAGAGACCAATATTCTCATCAATCAATAAATTGTTTACAAATCATAGCGATATTAACGAAGAACTCTCATGTCATTGAAGCTGGATAACAGCATGTTCATGTGATTACAATGCTCCCGAATGCAATAGAGATGAAGAAGAATTCAAGAGAAAACTAAAATTTATTCCAGCAGATTATACAAACATGACGGTAAAAGAAATTACAAACTAGGCTGTAGAAGGCCCCGTACAGCACCTCCAAAAGTTTGAAATACCACACCTTTCATCCCTGTATTTTTCTTTACAAGGGGTTGGAGGGTCGTAGGAGCTCGTGGTGTTAGCCTCATCTCCAAGGAATTCCTGGCCTCTGCTTTTCTCATCGATGTTGCTATTGCCGAGGCTCATCTCTTGGCTTCTACCGGCTGGCGTGTCCACTAGTTCTCTGCTTCTTTTTGGATTAACTTGAAGATTATCCCAAACACGGCCGGAGGAGCCTTGTCGTCGGAATGAAACAGATGATCTCTGCAGTGCAGTAGCCATGGTGCAATCTTCCTTTTATCTCTCTGATTTCTTCTCTGTTTTGTTGGGACCTCTTCATTCCTCTCTCCCCTTTTCCTTTTAACTAACATAACAAAATGATGGATTCCATAGAGACCTATTGACGAGTAACGCTAGTTCTCCCGGAATTTAGATTCCTGTACACTTATTTAATGCCTTTGATTTTCATCTTGTGCGAGATTTTTGAGGAGGTGAATTTGAATATATTATTTGATAAAATTAGCATTTTCCCAAATTAAAAAACCTAAATATATAGTGACCCCATACAATCCTAGAATTACTAGATTAGCCAACTCAACTGTAGATGTTGGCTCCGGGAAATGCTGGAGAAGATATCGATGTTTACATGATCATATATTCATAGAAATGCGACACACAGGCCACTCATCTTCCACCCTTGGATTAACTGGTTAAATTTGGGTATTGACCCTGATTAATGGCCAAGGACACTGAGAAGTCCCCGTCAAATTAAGGTGTAAAAGGGAGGAGAAATTAAGCCCTCTATGTGTTTAGTGGTGCTGGTTTTAGCAAGTCTTTTTTGATCCTGCTTGATTAATTTCCTGATCTGATAACGATTGAGATCATGTTAGCGCATGCTGCAAGAAAAAAACTAGAAATATTTAATCTGGATCACAGTACATTCAACAAATTTGACACAAAGCTTTGATGATGACACCCTTTAGCTAGCATGATCACAGATATTGCATGCACATGTTTGATCCACGAGCACTCTATTTTTACTTATGGAGGAAATATAACATGATATATGTGCTCTTAGTCAGCTTCATGTGTATAATAATTATATGGCTCAGCACTAGAATTGATGAATGACTTATTCATGATGATGATTAATGAAAATGGTCTCTAACTGGGAAAATAACCCACTCTATAGCTTAGTTTGTAGCTCTGTATTACATGAGATAGAATTGACGCAGGCTCCATTAACATTTTGCTTTAAGCTCCAAATTGGCTGTCAAGCTTCTGAATTAGTAACAATCAAAAGAGGGATCCAAAAGTGGAGGAAATTGCGAGTGCAGCTCTCTGTCTTTGTCCAAGATGCCATCGACAAATGAACTTGCAGATGACGAATAATAGGCCGCATGATCGGCAGCATTGTTGTTCTCTTCAAGTCCATTATTGACAGTTCCGTGATCATATGTCGACCGCCCAACCGATCGGTTCAAGTACCAATCATCATCGCTTCCAGTACTAGTTATGTTGCAAGATGATACATCATTCTGTGCCATTGCCATAGTTGAAGAGTTGGTTGGTGAAAACATCTCATCAAAGTCATATTGCTCTTGTTGATGCTGAAATTCAGTGGAGGAAACAGGATCGCTGAGGAGAAATTCAGTACACGTAAAGGTACAAGTGGGTGTGATCAATGGAGCCTGAGATTTTTGGCAGGAATAGGACTGTGTGAAAGTGCTGGTAGAAGATGAAGATGGTGTTGATGATGGGCAGGAAGAGCTGACCTCATTGAAGAAAAGTGGTAACTGTTTGGTGTCATGGACTGGAAACTGAGCCAGAAAGTCCCATGAAGTGGGGTGAGTAACAGTAGGATTGTATTCCTGCACTTGCTCTTCCATGGTTTTCTTGAAACATGAATGCTCAGGGGTGGTTAAGATGGCAGAAGAGAATTGATGATCAGGTTCGGACATCAAACTGGTGTTTAAGGATTTATTGAGGTTTCCAGTGTTTGAAATGCCACTGATGTTTCCAAAGTCAGAGAAAATCTGTGAAAAAGGTTTGTGAGTCACAGGATCAATCCCCATCTTCTGAAGCATCTTCCTGAGCTTAGTGTTCCAATAGTTCTTCACATCATTGTCTGTTCTTCCAGGCAGTTTCTTTGCAATCAGAGACCACCTGGACAAAATAGGCCAACCAATTGAAAGTCATGGAGTATGCTCTTTTAGTTTACAACTTATACCCACCAGAAAGTAAACAGACAAGGGGGAAGAATCTGTTGTTTCAGGTTTTCAAATGCCCTTTTTATTCTAAGATTTTTGGAAATAGTAACAAGAAATTTTTTTGGGGGGATTTTTTGTTTTCAATTACTTGGTTTCTTAATGGATTACTCTTGCCATTACTATTCTTTGGCCACTTGCGAGATCAAGGAATCTTGAGTGAAAAAACCCACCTGCTACCTATCGCTTTATGCAGCTTAATAATAAGCTCTTCCTCCTCGGGAGCGAATCTCTCATGTTTAAGGTCAGGCCTCAGGTAATTAGTCCATCTTAGCCTGCAGCTCTTCCCGCATCTGTTCAGTCCTGTACATGGGCGTTGAGTGGAGATGAACACATGAACATGCATGTCCAAAGATTAAGGAGAGAAATGATCATCATCATCATATATTTATGTAGGCATAGAATTACTTAAAATTAACACAAGTATACCAGCTTTCTTGGGGACCGAAGTCCAGTTACCAATGCCATGATTGGAAACATAAGCGAGTATCTTGGCATCTTCCTCGGGCGTCCAAAGGCCCCTCTTCACGTTGGACTTATCACAGCAGGGAGGTCTCCCCATTGTATGACGTCCAGGATAATAGTGGGCAAATTAAGAATGAAGAGACGAGATCGAGACTAATTAAGAGGCTGATAATTGCTTGATCATCTGCTAGATTTTGCTGCTCGGCAATCCTAAACCCTTGCTGCTGTACATATACTGCTAAGTAAAACATGGTAAAGAAGAAATTAAAGAGAATTAACGAAATATGCATGCATTTAACAAGTGGAAAGGGGCAAGAAAAGCATGGTGGCTCCCAATGAACAGCAATTGCATGATCAGTTTTCATCTTCTCATTCTTAACTGTTTTTCTCGAACGCATGCCATCGCCATACAAGGCATCCCCCCCTCCCTCTCCATTTATCTTTGGCTCCAGTATTAACATTTTTTTTCCTTGAGCTCATAATATACGTATGAAGCAGTTCTCTTATGCTGTGTATGCTATATATTAGGTCACGCCTGCCTGACGTGAGAAATACAAATTGATTTTCTAAGCTATGGGGAGGGGGCAATGCGACTCTTGTGTCAGAGGGCATTAGGCCTCCTCTTTACTGAAATCTCTGGCTCTGGGCTGCGTGCAGAATATTCCCATGACACAGTGAGACCTCGTCCTCAGCATCTAAGGGTACCAAGAATATTGCACAGGCTACACTACCAGAATTGGTAAAATATTTTTAAATAATTACCGATGGAATTACATCCGGTATTTTTTTAGGAAAATACCGATAGAATAAAATGGATAATTGTTTTTATGTTTTTTTTCTGTCAGTAAATCTATCGGTAATAATATTTTTTATTATCAACGGTCTTACCGACAGATAAAAAAATACCGATGAAAGATTTACCGACAAAGAATCTCCATCAATGATTTTATTAGTAAATTAATTACCAACAAAATAATAGTACAAATATCAACAAAAAATTTCATCCATAAATATAAAAATTATGAGAATTTAGGAGAGGAGTCAGCTGCATAAACTTCTAATGCTACAGAAGTTTCCATTTGTAAACCAGGGCTTATAGCACTCAATCTCCTATCCAAGTGGGAAAAAAAATTAATTTTAGTAGGTGGTCTAATAATAAGAGTTTGAGACTAAGTAGTTTGCTTTTTCTGTGGTTGCTAATATAATGGCCATTGGAAACTTACATGGTCGTTAACTTCAGGGCCCGTGGGATTAGTCGAGGTACGCTGACCCGAACACCCACGTTAATAATAATAAAAAAAAAATGATGGCAGCTTCCGTACTGTTCTTGCCATTTTAAGAACTGCAGCAACACTTGGTAGTCTACTGCTTAACTTGGATTTTATCTCATTTGAGCAGCAAATCTATTCCCAAATAAACTTATTTATTTTGCGTTGCACCGATTCACCCAAACATACTCATTCAACCCAATTAAGCATCTCTAAAGCTATTTATCGATTGGAAATAAACACATCTTCAACTAAAATAAAAAAAGAAAAATCAGAATATGAATATATTATATATAGATATCCAATTATGTAAATTCTCGGTTGCTCTATTTCTTAAAAATATATATTATAAATCAAATCACAAATATAATTTAAAACATAATAATCTTAAAATATTTAGACACAACACTGTACATCATTGATCCATGTTCAATTTAAATTTTTAATAGCTATTGATTTTTCAAAGAAATATTACTTAATCTTATAATTAAATATTAATATGGATATAAAAGACAATTTAGTTTTGTACTCTAATAAATTTTGAAATAATTTAAGGAATTTATAACAGAGAAAACATACTAGATATGGGCCGCGCTATGCCGCGGGTCTAATTATTTTTTTCATTAGAAATAATATTCATGTGCCGCAAGTGCTTTTTAAATAATAAAAAAAAATTGTGATTTGGGTTATAGATCCGGCTGGTTTAAAAAAATAATTTTATTTTAATTAGATGATAAAAAAAAATTAGACAATAATAGTAAATGGAACAAATTAAAATAATAAAAAAGTGATCACAATAAATTTTTTTAAAATAATGAATTTTTTTTTTCCTAAAAGGTAAAAACCAATGTAGCTCAATTATTAACTAATTAAATATGAAATGATAAAATTGGGTAAAAAAAAAAAGGAAAAAAAAAAGCCCTGAGTCAGTCCGAGTTAGCATGACAAACTTGTAGCTAGGTAATAAGGGGCTAGCTAACTTATGTTAACCCGCCAAACCCGCGATCCAAGTCATGAGATCGTGATAACCTGATAGAAAAAAAAACGAAGAAGACCATAAAGCCCATTTAAAAAAATGATGTTAACATGTGTTGATTTTTCAAACTCGTGACCCATGTTATTAGACCAAAAGTACCATATCTAGAAAAACCATGAAGTTCAATCCCCAACCAATCAAATGTTGAAGAATAAAATTGAAAAACAAAATTCAATTATACAAAAAGATTCAAAACAAAAAAAAAATAGCAACTAAAAGAATGAGGATCAAAATTGAAATAAAAAATAAATTAGAGGGCAACTATAAATTTTTGATTGAATGGTGAAATTGAAAAGAAAAATCAATTTAACAAAAGTAAAAAAAAAAAAGTTCAAAAAATGAGAACTAAATTGAAAAAATAATATATCACAAATTGAGATTGAATGATGAAATTGAAAACAAATAAAAGCTTTACAAAATGGTCAAGAACAAAAATTTAAAATCAAAACATTACGGGCCAAAATTGAAATATTAATAACTAAGAGGATAACTCTAATTTTAAATAATCAGCTCGATTTTCGATGGAAAGAAAGGGAAAAAATAGAGGAAAAAAGTTCTGCCATCAACAAACTATTGTGCCGCCACACTAGAAAGAAGACGCAACAACGATTCCCAATGATATGGAAGGGAATTCTAGTCGCAAGCACCACTAAAAGGTCACATGAATGCATTTCCTACACTCTAGTGTGTACAACTATTTTTTTATTTAAATAATATTTTATATTTATTAAAAAATCAACTTGCCCGCGTTTAACTTGATAATAGAAAAAAAAAACTATAATGAAAAAATAAAAAAGCATAGGATGCAAGTTTTAAAAGTTTTATTTTAAAAGGTAATTTTGTTATTTTATTATGCATAAAAAATAAAATAATTAAAAAGCTCTTAAATGCAAGTTTTACAAGTTTTGCTTTGAATCATTTAACTATAGAATTAAAAAGACAATTTTACCTCCAATCAACCTAGTAATGACCACTTAACCTTGTAAAAAAACCAAAATACCCCCAACACTAAAGGTTATTATTTTTTTTATTTAGAAAAAAATAATAATTATACTATTCTAGTAAATAGTAAAACGTGTAGATGTAAAATGTCTTTTGTGTTAGCTTTTTTTTTTTAGTTGTTTTCTTACTGTGATCTTATGATGTAAATAAAAAGATATGCAATAGATATATTGAATTAAAATTCATAATATTTTAAAAATATATATATACCTCGTACCAAATTTTGATTCAAAATCTTTTATTAAAATACTTTTCTTACTGTTTTCTAAAAGTTTATGAATGTTTTAAAATTTTATCTTCTTTATATACCATGAAAAAAGAATTCCATTCTACATCATTAATTTTTAATACATAGCATATATACACACATCCTATTGCGACATACCACCTTTTTAGAACCCAACCTAACAGATTAACCCATAATTCGAGATGACCAGGTATCAATAACATTAGAAGAATTGACTTTCAAAATCTAAATTAACCCACAACCCTTTAACCGGAGAAAACCTAGTCAAAGCTAATGATTTTTTTTTATTTAAAATAATATTTTTTATTTATATATATATATATATAAAAAATAAATTACCTAAATCATCTCGGACCAACCCACCTAACCATGACCCGAGATGCACTCCGAGTCAACCCTAGGTTGTGTTTAAAAACTAAACTACATACCACCCCTATGACAAATTAATGCAAGCGCATGCAACTCGGACAACGTTCCAGGTAAAACATTTGCGTGAATAAACCCTAAGCACCCTATCCACACCATGAATTTCATGAATGCCGACCCAAAGTGAAATGGGGGGGAAAACAATCTGAGATTAGTTCTATTTTTTGACAGTTTAAGTGTGTGAGTGTCGAATGACTGCTCTATAAGGTTTAGTATAGCTCCTTGAGGTTTAATAAAGATATGCCGCATACAGGTACAAAGACAGCACGGCCCACTGTAATCTACAGTGTTTAAGTATGAACCCTTTCATTTTCAAAACAAAGAGACTTCCTAGGACGAGCATACCTTACAGCTCTTCCTACAAGAACCATAAGACCCCTCTGAACCCACCATATAAACAGGGTTCTTTTGGCACTCACCGGCCTTTGCCCACAAAGGGCAGTTCTCATTCTCATCGATACAACCCCCGCTTGCTGCATGCTTCAGCGATTTCTCAAAGGATCTGACATGAATCCACTTGGTTGCTGACCATTTCTCACCTTCAATAACTGGACAACTCCCGTGCAAGCTGTTTGTGTCAGTCGTTGCGTCGGGATGAAGACTGAAGAACAGCAATGCATCACCCTTCTGGGGTTTCACTGCAGTGATATAATGTAGAATTTTATGGAATGCCTGGTAACAATAAAAGGGAAATCGAAGGCTGCATATTCACTGAATGACAGCCAAAACAACAATACTACATGGCAAATGAATCACATCATAACTAAATCC
>Ga0307507_10006993_pt1 | contig 16755 bp, 19 predicted proteins | sample 7_EM_MG_FD_207223 | JGI IMG/M metagenome (GOLD analysis project Ga0307507, IMG submission 207223) | Populus trichocarpa ectomycorrhiza microbial communities from riparian zone in the Pacific Northwest, United States - 7_EM | ecosystem: Host-associated > Plants > Roots > Unclassified | place...
ACGAAGAATTAAATAGGGGCTAGGATGCTACCTAAGATTTGTGGGCGGTGAAAAAAATTCCCAGTCACAGTTAGCTCAGCGGTGGTTTTCGCCCACTGTAGGGCTAACCGGAATAGATGTTTTTTTTTTCACCGAAGGCCGTGCGCCCTCCGATCATGGTATACCGCAACGTTTCACCCATTTTCATGGTATGCTGAACGTTTACCCTAAAAAAAAAAACTGCATCACAAAGTGCGGTTCGCGATGACCATCTGGAAACGTGTCAAGTTAGTTTGCCATATTAAATGCAATAATGCTAGGGAGAAATATTTGCTCGCCCCTCTTCCCTCTCCCTTTACTTTTCGTGTTTGGCACGCACGCGGTACCACGCGGTACCACTTACTGTAATTTGCACCCTCTCTCTAGTTCCACTATCACTATCCTTCGATCGACGAACAAACGAAGCACGAAAGAGCATGCAAGCTTGAGGCGCTAGCCTCTCCGCCAACATCGCAGCCCTAGTGTGTGTGGGGGGGGTCCCTTCCCCTCCTGCAATAGCCAGCACGAGGTCATGATCGCACATTGGTGAAACCTAAGAAAAGAAAGTGATGGTACCGCATCTTTCCTTCTTTCTTTCTTTCCTCCCTTCAACCTGCAAATTTTCCAACCTCTTTCGCCTTACAATGAAATACAAATAAAATAGGTATTATAATAACGGGATCACCATCACCCATCCCATCCCGAGAACTGTTCATCAAAGGGATTTAAAAATAATAAAAAACAAACCTCCTTCTATCCCCTAAACTCAACAGCCGACTTCTACCGCTCCCATCTGCCGAAAGCGTGATACTTTTACTGGTGCCGCAAAGAAGGAACCATCAACACACGAAGGAAAATAAATAAATCAATCAAATTTAATAAAATTTAATAAAAAGCGCAAACACCGGCTATGTTTAGTTTACTCTCGCTCGTTCGCCCGCGCGACCGACCCGGCACTCTGGAGGGGTGTGAGGGATACGGGCGGGGGTGCCTGAAGATGCTTTCTTTTTAATACCCGCCATGCTCCCTTATCCACCAGGCTAGAGTGTGAGTGGTGGAGCAGAACCTTGCCACCCCTTCCCCCTCCCATACCCTAACCTTGATGTTGCTTACCGGTGGGGTGGAATACTTACGCCATTTGTTTCACACACACCCGGGCCATTGCAGGGCCTGCCGAAGGGAAGGAAGGAGGGCAGGAAGGAAGGGGCGGAGGGATGGAGGGGACACGGGCCGAGTAGGAGGATCATGAGAAAATGTATGAGGGGGAGAAATGAAGCGAAGTTACTACCGGTATGTGGAGGGGCTGAAATTGAAGTACTGTACTACACAGAAGCGGTATGGGTATGACACATATAACGATGATCGGAGAAGGCAGTTAGTGGTCCGAAAGTCTTCAATCCGGCTGGGAACACAGCAACTCACTGGACTACGAGACGAGTACAGTACCGGTACTCTTACCGCACGGCTCCAGAATTGCTCTATGGAAATAATTTCTAATTGGACACCCCTCATAGTTTACATCTACGGCAGGCCGACGCAGTGCATGTCCCAAATCCTCCAATCAGTCTCGGTGAACTTGGGGCTTCAATATCCTTCTTTAGTAGTCTATCGCAGTCCAAAGCACAGAAATCACAGCACAAGCAACCGACCGACGGCAACGGTAGGCTATCTTGCTGCAACCGTGTAGTGCTTGGGCATCCACCCTGATTCTCCAAGGGGTACTAGGCACGACTCCACAATTAAATGAAGCAAAGGGAGAATGGCAGAAAGGTATCTATTACGGTGCGCAGGAAGAAAGGAGAAAAAAAAATCAAAAAAACCACCCCCTTCATCATGCCATAACGCACAGCACAAAACCTGACCCAGTCTCCACTTGTCCAGTTTTCACAGCATGCGATAGTGCAGTCCTTACTACCGTACTGTCGCGTACTAATACTTTACTCCTAAAGAGCGGGGCGATACCATACTGTAGTAGTCCATACTCGACAACCGGTACGAAGCACGGGCAAAAAAGAAAGAGGGAAAAAAACGCCATGCACTGTCCCGGATCAAGATCGATACTTGTAAGAGGAGTTTCTAGTACTTTTACTACCGTACTCGCACAACGCAACCGACGAAGCAAGCATCTTGCCTCACCTTGCGCCATGTATTGTACGCTGGCCACGCTAATGATAACAATTCACAGAACAAGCCTAGTCTGTATTTCTCCCCACTCTTTTTTTTTTTTGTAAAAAAAAAAAGGCTCTGCAGCCTCGTTCACCATGTATGTATGTAGTCCATGATACGTATTCATACATTAATAGGAACCCCGCTATTGCACACGCCATTCTGTAGCGGACTCGTACTCCACCTTCAAGCAAGCAAGCAACTTGCCGATAGCCAGCCAACGTCCCCGATCCCCAAGCCCACGTTTTTTTCTTCTCCGCAACGATAATAATAATGGTAATAATAATAGCAACGGTAAGGGTTATCAGAAATGAATTACAAAAAGAAAAGAGAGGTTGGGGAGGAAAAGTTAGGTTATTGGAGGTTTTGCTCATTCAACGCTTACGAGCATTCCGCTTACTTGTGCTCGGGGAGTGAAGGTTTGTGTCTTTGGTTTGAGGATAGCGAGTGCCGTGCCGCGCGGGTACGGCGGGTGGCCAAAAGGTCTTGGTCGTTGGGCAAATTTGAACCGAAATCCGCCGTCCCAAAGGGGTTTTTAAACCAGGCTCCTGCGCTAAAGCCTGGGCAGAAAAGCTACCAAAAACTATCCAATTACTGGTTGCCATCCGTATGCGTGTAAAAACCATCCTCCAATGACCCTTCCCCCGTTGCGCCACAACTCGTCAAGGATTGGGGCATTGTTATGGGGGGTTGCTGGGGCAATTATCTTAGTGTGTTCAAATTGATAATAATGATGACTTTTTGAGCGATGGCAGAACTTTTACAAGCTCGCTGGGCCTCGAATTGGTAATGGGCATGCTTCAAATTACTCATGGGATATTATATATGTGAATGACTTTAAATCAGGAATTTAAAAGATCTAGTTTTCCCTAGGCTACCATCAATTGAAAAATGAGGATCTCTCACATTTTTTGCTGCGAAACGGCTCAATCATCAAGTCTTTTTGTCCACCTGCTGTGCTGCACTAGCCGTAGATTGGCTTTACCACGAGGGAGAATTACATGTACTCGAGTACCGCAGACGGAGATATGGATGCAGCTGTTGATGTATCGGTACGATACCAGTACAATATTACCCGACATCGATTTCAGAGAGCCTCCTGCCCTCCCTCCCTCACCCCAAGCCATTCCGACTCCTCCAATTCAATTCACCACAATCATGCTCGAACGCTCCACCCTAATATGGCTGGTAAGTGAGTAACTGCCGTACCATAGATTCTAAGGTGTGCCACATGTTCACAATCATAACCGCCGACACTCCAACTCCCCCCTCCCACCGCCCTGCTCATGCTTTCCTTATAGCCTTAAAAAGTAGTAAATTCCCATCGATTCATCCATGAATCCATACTCTACTCTACTCCACTTTATCCGCTTCCATTGCCTGACCTCATATTGCGCATCTCCACAAGCGTGCTTTTAACTTTCACATGTCGTACAAACGGCCCGGCTCCTGTCTGCTCCGGTGTTGTTGTTTCCATTTTGGGGTTTTGGGACCGGGGTGGATAGATTAGATTGTGGTCATGAGATATCACTCGCATTTTTGGTGTCTGATGTTTATTGTTTCTTTTTTTCCTCACCGTTTTAATGTTGGGTGATACGGCGGGAGGGGTTGGGGTTACCAATCTGATGGGATCCTGGGGGGGGGGAGGTGAGGTGAGGTGAGCGCCCCTGCGTATGTGTATGGATTAGAGGTACTCGAGCACAAGTGATTGCGAGGAACTCGTGCTGGGGTTTTTTGCCAGTGTGTTTTGAACGGCGACCTCGGTGGGGATGCCAATTACGGGGGGGAGGGATCTCTCACGCCCCCTCCCCCCTCGCCCTGCTCTTCTATTTACCATTCCGCCCGAGTGATCAGTCAAACGTGTGGGTAAATAAACCTTCAACAGTTACTGAGTTATTTCTCTTGGCGACTGGCAGGCGATGACTTGAGATGCTTACCGCATCAAACTATGGTTCCCACTTCGATTTTATCCCCATGTTTCTGGAAAAGGTATCGAACACAGTCCCTGGTTTAGATCCCCGACATCTTTGTCCTCTACTCACTGGAGTCCGATACCACTTTTCTTTTTCTTTTTTTCTACCTACCTAGTCGGGCAATCAATCCATCAGTCGATCAATCAATAAATCAATCCCTTACTTTTGCCGAGAATCCCTCTTTCGCCCCAAACAATCTCCCCTGTAAAACGGCTTTCTCTCTATCCAACAGGTACTGTATAATAGCTCCTGTCATCACTTTGAGACCCCAAGTGGACTGCTGACGCCTCCGGTATCCCCCACTCCCCGGAGTTAATCGCACCAAATTCGGAGGGCAAACACTAATCACTCTCAAGTTGCGTGGTGGAGCCCGGAGAATTTTGCGGACCGGGGGGATGATTGTTATTTTAAGTCAGCATGTGGGCGCTTCCGCCTGGACTATTTTTCCTGATTCGCAAGTTGGGCATCCTGGACTTCAACCCTGGACGGCGGAGATGGCATGCGTGGTAAGCCCTCACACACAAGAGGATATGGCTTTTTGCCTGGGTGGAGGAGTGAGTGTAAATGTTTCGATAAGTCGTGACTAATAGGGGGACTGGGGTTTCTGTGAGTGCTACCGTTTTGCCCTATTGACAAAGGGGATTGGCATATAGGTGGAGAGAGGAAAGGTATAGTGGGTTTATCGATTTGATCCCAAGTTTGGCTATGGGTATTGGTGATGCTGTTGATCGTGAATTAAGGAGCTCATAGGCTAGCAAGGTCAGTGATCATGTGTGATCACTCGATTCCAGCTCATGAGGAGCTAGCTTTCAGGAATTGTTGTGTTTGACGATGGGTTTCTGCGGTTAGCAGCTGGTAACAGTGGTGATTATGTGAATGTAGGACTGGGAATCCTTTGCTTTGTGGTTCGGGACTTGCGCGCTGCTTGCGCTACTTTTGGACGGGCATATAGCGTAAAGCTGCTTGTGATGAAGAACACTGGCTCGAGAGCTTGTGAATGGGAAGTCACAGAAGTGGTTTAAACCGACGCAGACCTGCAAAATATGCAAAGAAAGGCTTGCCAGTGTGAAAATCTCTCTTTCATGGTGTCGGAGAGCTTCAAAAAATGTATAAAGGGAGATGTGTATGAATAACCTCGTGCACGCCCGTATGTCAAGTCCAAATCTTTGCTACAGGGGAGTAAATTTATAGCATCATGCCCAAGTACTGTACAGTGCGGTAGAGTACCAACTTGGCTGCACTTCACCGCATCGTTTATACCCGATATCCTCGGATCACGCGTTCAGGAAAGAATACACACACCAACGATTTTTCTAAAAGACTATAGAGGGGGATGAGTTTTGCACTCTCGAAATTACACTACTTGCGAAATTCAATGCGACAGCCAGGGCTGCGTGACGGTACTGTATGATTAATGCTAGATAGGACTGATTTCACTTGGCGCGATATCGCTTGATCTGGAGTGACTTCTTTACGCTACCGGTTGCCCAATATCGCAACCGGGGTTAAGAATCGACTTATTATGACATTTAGGGGCTCGCATAGTCTCCCGGGGAATCCCTTGAGCAGTGGAGTTTAGTGAGGCTTGTGGAGGCGGGCATTGAGAGGATTATGAGATAATGCAATCCAGAGGCCCCGTGGGATGGCCGGGCATGCAGGTATTCAGGGTTCATAGTCTTTTTGTTAAACTTTTTTTTCCTCTATGATACTAACGTACCGTACTTCTGCTGTTCGGCATAGGGCATTGACCTCCGCTCACCGCAATGCTTGTGGTTTCTTTGCGTGAATTTCTTCTACACGTGTACTGAGACGTCACATTTTTGGGGATACCTGTTATTCTCCTATTCTGCTCCTCCGTTCCTGCACTCGCATCCTCTTTAGTACCATTCGTTATTGTTACCGTATTTCGTCATTTAGTCGGGTTGTAAGTGACTGTTTAAAGTTATGTCTCACGCCCACTTGCTGGCATCATTTAATCCGAGTTACCTCTATCTCTCTCGTTATGTCCCACTTTCCCCGCCTTCAATTTCTTCGTGAAGTTTGGGCCACAAGCACCATCTATCATTGCTCGACAAACCCTCCTCGCTCTACGACCGAGAGTCGCTTTTAATGGTTTCGTGTCCCCTCTCGAGAGAAGTGCGAATCGCACAGGAAGTTTAGCGAATTGTTAGCGTATTCTTCGTTTAGAGCACTGCTAAGAGGCGCACTCGTAGTTGATAAATTATGAAACTCTGTATTGTAGCAGAGGCTCACCAGCGAGAGAACGCCTCGTTCCGCCGGAGCACAAAATTACCACGATTGTGCCGGGGGAGGCGAGCCGGGTTTGAGTTCCCGTTGGTACTTGTAGTATTGGGGCATAAGTTCTCACTCGCTTGTGGGGGTTGTGATTGAGGGGAAGGGAGCACACCCTCCGTGTTTTAAGTATCTATTTCTGTGGGATTAGAGCTGTTGAGTGTGAGTTTCTCCTAGTTCGTCGTATTGTCGTGGGCATACTAGAAATGGTATAGTAGGCGTATTAAGTACACTAGCATGGCTAGCCTAGAGCCTACGCCATTATTAGTGTAACAATAACTCATATAGATAGGGTGCCTTATACGTTCGACACAAGGCTGTCAGAGGATACGATCTAGCATAGGTAATATATACTGTACAGGGGACAATTCAATCGATCCAAAGTCCAATAAACAAAAAAGATTCAAGCAACACACAACTCCCCGAACGGGGGGCAGGTCCTAAAGCCTAAACCCCTCCTCTTCAACAACCCATTTCTTCCCATCCAACTTTTTCACAACCTCACACGCCCATCCTACAACAATCAGCCCTGGCGGCCGAGACCCTACTTCTTCAACCGCAGAACATACATTCTCAAGAGTGGATCTCACGATCCGCTGATCTGAGCAGCTTGCCCTCTCGATGACCGCGCAGGGCAACTCCATCGGCCAACCCTTCTTCCTCAAGTCACGCACCATGTCGCCGAGTCTATGCAAAGCCATAAGGAACACCGTCGTTCTCGTATTAACATACTCCGGCATCTCCGGCGCAGCGCCCTTCCGGCCTGTGCCTGTGCAGATGAGTACCTGGTCCGCAACCCCGCGGTGGGTAGGCGGTATGCAGGCGAACAACGGCGCCGACAGCGAGGAAGTTATTCCCGGGAGAACAGTGGGAGTGTATCCATGGCCCTTGAAGAATTCAAATTCTTCGGCGCCCCGGCCATAGATGTATGGGTCTCCTTGTTTCAGTCGGACGACGTTTAAGCCTTTTTGGAGACCCTCAAGACCAAGCTTTAGGAACTCTTCTTGAGCTTTGTCGGCGTTACCAGGGAACTTGCGGGCTATATGGACTATTGCGCGTCGTGGAACTAGGGCGAGGACGGGCTGGGGGACAAGTTTGTCTGCTAGGACTAGGTCGGCGGAAGATATGGCGTTCACGGAGGCGGTTGTTAGGAGGTCTGGATGACCAGGGCCGGAGCCGACAAGTTGCATTCTGCCTCTATGCGGGAGGGAGTCTAAGGTTGGTGGGACGTCTCTGAAATTATTGGCGTTGATGTATGATTCTAGTATAGGCCCGATGTCGTCGTCTGTGAGCCCTGCCAACTTTTCTAACGGCCAGTACTCGCAAATTTGCGAGAGCCAGCGTGTCCGCCGAGTTTTCACTGCGTCTGCGTCTTCTGGCAGAACCAATGCGTTGAAGTCGCTCTTCTGATCCGCACCATCTACATCTTCGTCGAAAATATCCGTCTCTCCGTGATCCTCTTCCCACAGTCTTCGCCTGAGCTGGCCTAGGCGGATGCAAGCAGCACCCATACCTGGTGGCAGTATATTTGTGATTTCTCTCTTAATCCTATTAGAGAGTTTGCATCCATTGCCGGAGGTGGTTACTCCGACCTGTAGGGGCCCGTCGGAATAGGTTGATAGTAGTGTGAAGCTGCAGAGGTGTGGGGCATCAGCAACGTTAACGGGGATTCTCAGTCGCCGGCATTGATTAGATATGTAGGTGGCTATCCATATATTGTTAGTTATTCGTTCTTGCCCTCAAGTCCAGGACCGCATACATTGTGCACACTCAACTGGTATCGTAACAAACACCAAGTCAACAACCTGATCAACCTCCGTCCTCCCTAAGGTTGTCAAGTCTTCCGATCGGAACTCGCGTTGAATCCATTGAACCTCCCCAGTTTCGATCCGCTGCCGCAGCCCATAATGTAAGGTTTCAGAGTCGGGTGCAATAAGCTTAACCTTCGCCCCGACTCCCAAACTCTTAGCGCAGCGTGCTCCAGCAAGAGGGTTCGATCCGACAATTAAGTGAACTTGCCCTGAGCAGTCAAATGAGGTCAAAAGACCAGGAGAAGTAATTAGTCCCGGCATTCTAGGGTGTGAGCTTTTCGATTCTGGGCGTTTACAGAGCATCCCGTCAAGTGGCATAGGTGACCTTTTATACTAATTTTTGCTGGCGGAGAAAGTCCGCGGTACGGGAATGGGGCAAGAATATTGGTATTTGGTAGCGTGGGGTTTAATCGGTCTACTGGAGGGGTGAAAAAAAATGGCGACATGAGGCTTTTTCAGGGTCCAGATCCCTTCGTTTGCACTTGAATTGTGATATTATTACGGTATACCAGTACAGTAACCGCGTTGCTAGCCCATGCGGTGCAGAGAATAAGTGGCGAAACAAGCCCAAAATCCCCTAATATCGCAACAGATCCTCTTCAAAGAGTTATTGACCAGGTCATAGCCAGGATTTACTGTCTCTGGCATTGATCGTTAGATTTTCGTGCTGGAGCCTTCGCCTTTTGTACAGTACCGGTATAGTATTATCAGGTAAATTTAATCGAGTACCGTACTCCGGAACTGGACTGCACTTCGTGTGTGAAATCCAGGAGAAGGGATAGGGTCTGAGGGTAAGGTTTGCTTTGTCCTTTGCCCTTTGTTCCCATCCTGATTGGTTTTGGTGGGCAGCATATTATACTGGCACCAGAACCCCGCGGAGACTGAACCCGCGGAAATAGATTGTTCCTGGATAGGGACTACCATACTCGAGTACTGCACGAGTACTCGAGTAGGTTCGGAGGATGGAATCAAAATCATAGATAGGAGATGTCTTCAGGAATTGCAATCTGTTCCTCGAGTGTTGGGCCTACCATCATATGATAGGACGCTATTCGATCGCTCAGAAGCCCTAAACTAGCCTTTAATTACCAAAACCCTCCTGCCATCATAAGCGATTTCAATCATTGGGAAACCATGAGCCTCAGGCATTACCCGGCAACACCGCGGAGTTGCACCCCACCACCCCACCATCCAAACATTATCCCCTCTAGACATACCAAAATCTCCATTCATTCGCTCCGGCCCAATGCCTCCGACTTTGAACCTCAATAGCCCTTCCAAAGACACCATCTCCTCCCCCCACATCTTTACCATGTATTCCAAGACTTCACTCGTATCTTTCCGTGGCCAGCAAATAGCTAACAAAGATATCTCTCCTCCAGACGGCCTGCTACATCCGCAGGCTCACACAAAACCTTTCTCCGACTAACTCTTCACCGAACGGCTCTTTCAGCGCTTGGTGTCAAGTCTGGTGAACTCTGCCAGATATCTAATATTGGGGCTAGTGGAGCGAGATTTTTCCCGGTCGTCGCTTGGTCGTCGTCTGATCCGCATGTGCAGAGACATGTTGCGTTAATATCGGACAATGTGAAGACGCTGTTGGGGGCTGGGTATGAGGATAAAGTGCTCGTCGAGAGGTATACCGGTAGGGTGATTGATGCCGCAAAGGTTGCGGTGAGAGAGGGGGATGGGAAGTCTGCAGTGGAGGAGGGATGGAGGTGGTATTTAGAACATATCTTTAGTGAGTACTCGTGAAATGTACACGGAAGGTAGATAGGACTAACGAAGGGGCTAGTCGAGTCAAAGTACATCTATGATGGTTTGAGTATTCCGAGCACAGAGTATAAAGGTGCCAAAAGGCTTTTTCGAATAGAAACGGTCACCGGAGAAGGGGGTGCCTTGATCGAGGGTCAATCGGTTGTGTATAAAGCGACCTTATCTACAGTCGTCGAGCTAGCCAATCCCTCCTCCCCGCCCTCGAGACCCGTCACCCTTCCTGCGCCTAAGTTAAAATCTTCAAAAGAACCTACCCCGCAACCCGACTCCGCAATTATAGTGCCTTCCTCGAAAACTAACTTCTCGTCTATCGGTGGCCTCGCTCCACAAATCACGGCACTTAAGGCTCTCCTCCTCTCAACCCTCCACCATTCACACCATTTCACCAAACGTAACCTAACTCCCCCGCGCGGGATCCTCCTCTACGGCCCTCCCGGCACCGGAAAGACTCTTCTCCTCAAGGCCATCGCATCTGAGATCTCAGCCCGATGCTACGCCTTGAATGGCAGTGTAGTAGGCAAGTACCTTGGGGAGAGTGAGGCCGCTATTCGTAAAATCTTTGCGGAAGCCAGGAAGAATCAGCCAGCGGTGGTGCTCATGGATGAGGCGGATAGTATAGCGCCTAAAAGGGGTGAAGGTGACGGGAACGAAGGGAGAATTGTTTCTACAATATTGACGGAGATGGACGGAATGAGTTATGGGGGCAGTGGAAGCGCTGAAGCAGTGAAGTTGGTGGTTGTAGCAGCGACAAGTAGGCCAAATGCTATCGACCAGGCACTCCGTCGACCGGGCAGATTTGACAGAGAAGTTGAAATTGGTATTCCGAACGTTGATTCTCGGAGGGAAATTCTTGAAATCCTCACTCGAGACATAGACTTCTCCAGCGAGCAACCCAAGGAAGCCACGATCAAGACCCTAGCCGCCAAAACCCACGGTTTTGTTGGCGCAGATTTGGAAGCGGTTGTTCGCACGGCCTTCACCAGCGCTCTGAAGCGCCTGGAACAGGACGATCTCGATTTATCAACTCTCACCCTTAATGACACTCCAGAGACTCAGCCCCAACCCCTCCTTCGCGAAGAAGACATAGACTCAGCACTAAAAGACGTCCGCCCAACTGCCATGCGCGAGATCTTCCTCGAACCTCCCAAGGTGCATTGGTCCGATATCGGTGGCCAAGAGGAAGTCAAACAGCGCCTGCGGGAAGCCGTCGAATGGCCATTAACCCACCCCGAGGCATTCTCCCGTCTAGGCGGCACTCCTAGAAAAGGTCTCCTACTCTACGGGCCTCCCGGTTGCTCAAAGACCCTCACTGCGAAAGCACTAGCTACAGAAGCCGGGTTGAACTTTATGGCTGTCAAAGGCCCTGAGCTGTTCAACATGTATCTTGGCGAATCGGAGCGTGCGGTTAGAGAGGTGTTTAGGAAGGCTCGTGCTGCAAGTCCGAGTATTATCTTCTTTGACGAGATTGATGCGCTAAGTGCTAGCCGTGATAGTGGTGGGAGACAAGGCGGCGGTGGAGGTGGGGGAAAGACGAACGTGCTAACTACGCTACTCAACGAAATGGATGGTATTGAGGATCTTAAGGGCGTGACTATTCTTGCTGCCACTAACCGTCCGGAAATTATTGTACGTTTCCCCTCTCGCAGATCAATCGATCTCTAAGTTAACCGATCTAGGACCCGGCGCTCCTCCGCCCCGGCCGCCTCGACACAATCCTCTACGTCGGACCTCCAGACCTACCCGCCAGAAAGCAAATTCTCCAGATCAAGACCGGTAAAATGTCCATATCCGCAGACGTCGACCTCGGCCGCCTCGCCGAAGCCACGGAAGGCTTCTCGGGCGCAGAAGTAGTCAATATCTGTGACGAGGCTATCCACTACGCTATGCGCGAGTCCTTCCTCATCGAAGCGGTTTATACTAGGCATTTCGAAGCGGCGCTAGAAAAGGCTGTTCCGCAGATTACCACTGAGATGTGTGAGGCCTATGAGAGTTGGTCTGTGGGTGGAGTTAAGAAGATATAGTGGTGATGTGCGGGCTGTTACTAATGCATGCATGCATGGATTATCACTCGGGTGCTCTTTCGTGTGATATCATTATCGCGGAAAGCATTGACTTTACAGCCTCTGAGAGATAAAACGGAAATCCGGGGCGGTGTTGAAGCCACCTGTGGAGGAATAATAAAATACTGTGAACCAACAAACCAACTTGTGAAAACCCGTGTCCCCCACGAAGGCAGTTTTGGACGGCCAAGTGCAGGGATGATGAAACTGGGCACATCCTGATACGCAGACAGGTGGAGATAGACAGAAATGGCAAGAACGGCGACACGCCTGCCAAAAAATCAATGTAAAGAAATCGTATCAGAAAAACGAGGGAAAGGGGAGGGTAAGTAAGCACAGAAAGGGAAGCGAGTAGGAAAATTGGTACTATACCGAGCCGAGAGAAACGGAGGAGAAAACGAGCGGGAGGAAGAAAGAAAAGAGAAGAACCCCTTGAAAGAAGAGAAAGCAGAATAATATACAGTCTCAAAACCCCTCCAAGTAAAGCAGAGCAAGGCAAGGCAAATCGATACACCTGTCCAACCATTTCCCGATTTTTGAAAACTTTTCCCGATCTTCCGTTGATTGATACCCCCACGGCAAAAAACGAACTTGAAATACCTATCCATGTTGAACACCGACGACTAACTCGTGATATTTACGTTTGCCCCTTTTCTACTCCTAATTGATTCCCAACCGAAAGTTTTCGCCTAGACAGTTTCTTTCCTTTTCCCTCCTGTTTTGTGATCCCGCTCATTAAAAAAAAAAAAAGGCAACAAAAACCCCCCATCGTACAATGACTTTTGGTTTGCTGCGGTTTCGTCTAATAATTAATTATAAGTGAAGAAGAAGGGTTGGCGTATCCTGCCCTAAGCTAATGCCCATTGACGGCGCTATTCCAACACTCGAGAAGCTGGGATTGGTTAGTAAAAGATATTTATGAACATGCGCTTGTGCGGGGTGGGGGGGAAGGAGATTAACCTTATCGCCAACGATTCCCTGGCCTACCAAGTATCTTCCTAACCGTTCTACAACTTCAAGTTGCTCTTCGGGGGAGAGACTTGTGATTGCGGTCTCGAGGATACCACCGACGCTCGCACGTTGGTTTACAGCGATGAAGGATTGATAATACATGTAAGAGAAGAAGCCCATGATAAACTGACAGTCCATTCGATCTGATAAAATCGTTAGATATGGATTGATAATATGGGGGAGTATAATAACCAGTGATGCCACCGTGACCCGGAACAAGGTCTCCGAAATCTTTAATCTTAAAGGTCCTCTTGAGTCCACTAGCAAAAAAGCCTCCAAAAGGTGCGATCAACGAAGCAAAAGTAGCCATCGCAAGAATATGGAATTGCATAGGCTGAACCTTTACAGTTGTGCCAAGGACTGGCTGCAGGAAAAACAGAAGCTGATACTCATGTTTGAGGAAAACCGGGTTGGGATTACATTCAAGTCCGGTGAAGGCATTGGACCCAAGATCCTATTAGTTGAGACAGCGCCACATTAGCAGCGCCACTAAGACCGGTACATGGATTGAATTGAGGGGGAACCAGGAAATGTTAAATGTGGATCAGGCATGCCATGGCTCTGCAGTGCGCTTCTTAGAGGCGCTCAGAAGTCTAACGTCTATACAAGAAAAGGCATCTCATCATATCACCAGCTCCACGCGCCGAGAGTTTGAGAGGTAGGACGTTGGGTCGCTCAGAGATATGTTTTGGGGTCAAATTAAGAGATTTGGTGGGGTTTCTCACCTTGACTGGACAGATAAAGTACTTGTATCGCATCAGGATGTTTGTCATCGCTAACCCGAAGAAAACAGTGCAGACCCAGGCACCGACAAAGCCCTCTACCGTCTTTTTGGGCGAGATCTTGATGAGTTGGGTGCGCCCAAATGTGATTCCGCAGATGTAGGCAAAGATATCATTGGTGATTACTAGGGACACTGGGAGGAAGAACCAAATCATTCCCTCGAAAATATTGTTCATGATGAAGTGGGCTTGAACCACAACCAGATATAGAGCCATGTGGGTCCATGCGAACTGCGTAAACTGGAATCTGTAGTGTCCCTTCTTGAGAGAGGCAACAAAGAAGACAAATCCTATATCCATGTTCAGAATGATGATATCAGCAGGAGAAGGGAGAGGTAACACCTATTATGTAGAGCACGAAGCTGATGAATCTGTGATGGGTTGCAAAGGGTAGTAGAAATGCATCAACCACGACAATATGTTTGAAGTAGTAAATTACACTCTCACCGTACAAAAAGTACATGGTGGCAGCCAGGAAGTACCAATTTAAACTCTTGGTGAATTGCAGCTTCTTTTCACGCGAAGGCACGTTTGCGATAGCAATGACTTCCTTGAATGTTATTACCTGAACAGCCGTAACCAAGATCACCAGATAGATGTGACCCGCGGCCATGGCGGCGAAAAAAAGTGCTATCATCAAGAGCGTCCATATCGTCCTTGTTATGAAGGTTTGCTTCTTCTTCTCATACTCTGAAAGCGTAGGAGATTCTTCCTGGATTCGTTCCACACGTGTTAGCGGCACTATTCGTTCTAGTGGAAGAGCCATTAACAGATCGGTCTAATGGTCAATTAATCAGTCCCAGTGCGACGAACCTGTATTACAGGAGACCTATATGATGAATCTGTTCCATCTCCGTGAAGAGCTGATCGTGTGGTAACACCATCTTCACTCGAAAAGCTACTCCGTCTTGCGCTTGAGTCGTTGGATGTACTGAGTTGTGAGCGGTGGGCGAATTTGACGTTCCTTCGCGGTTTGGCCATTTTTGGTGAGAGGGAAGTAGAGAAGGAGAGATCAGAGTAGAGGCGGGATGATGAAGATCCTGTTTCACACACCAACGCCAAAGATTGCGAACGTGGTCACAACCTCGAGAACCGAAAGGGGAAAGTGGCTAGCTGAAGTTGCAGAGGGGCAATTAAGGTAGTGGTATTGATACTGTGCTGGTACGGTACTCGAAGCGTTGAAGATGAAGGCGTGAGGTCTGTTGGTCTCCGGAGACTTATTTTTCTCTCTTCCGTTCCCTCTCTTTTTTTTTTCTTTTCTTCTTTTTTCTTTTCTTTTTCTTTCTTTTTTCCCTCACCTCTTCACTCCTTCTTTTTCCTTCTTCCCTCTTCTTTCTCTTTGCTTTTCCCTCACGCCTAGGTGGGTATGGAACGCTGAACGATGAGAGAGCCCCGGGGAATGAAGCGCGACAGGTCGGGGGTGATTTGGTATAATACAGTCGCTGTCACCACCTGTAAGTACGGGTAGTGTTGGGCAGATTATATGGGTTTGCTCGAGCAAGTGACGCGGCCAAATTTTTCCCCCCTAAGGCCTGGGGTTCTGACGTTGATCATGCCAAGGCCTCCCTCGCTGTGGATCAGCCAGGTTAACTTATCCCCATATCCGACGGACTTTATGACGGTAGTGGTAGTACGAGTACGAGTACATCTCGAGATATTCCCAAGCCGACCTGATCATCAGACTGTGGATCTAGTAACTGTTATACTTCAACTTGCCTCATGCGTTGCCTTCTCATATCGTACTGTGAATAATATGGGTTGCAGGCTATCTCAGTGGAACACGAGACCCGATGATATATAAGCTCCAAGGACGAGATACCACCCCATTGTTTGGCTGCGATGCCGGTACTCGTACAGGTAGCACTAAGAGCTTCAGGATAATATCTGCTCGGTGCCACAGGGAGTTTTATCATGGCACCGTACACATGCACCTTTCCCCAGTTCAGGATAATATATTGAATTAACCCAGTTCGCAAATTTTCCTCCACGTGAGGCCTATCGGCACAATATTGTGGCACTAATACTATTTACCAATTGGTAGGGTGCCCGGGAACAGAGAAGACGGCTTGGCGTCGGGGGAGCGTTGTTTCCCGGTAGCTGGCGCGATTTAGTCTATTGCCTCTGGGAGACCTCACGGCGGGGAAGGGGACACTCACATGCCGGTACAGTACGAGCACGGTACGGGATGACCATCTGGCTTGGCACCGAGAGAATTTACCCTATCCCCGGACACTTTAGCGATTGGCGAGTATATACAGCACAGTGCCGGCTTTTCTGCTTAGGTTCAGGAACGAAAGCTTCAGAGACCACAAGTTACAGTACAGTACGGTACGGTACCGGTAGATATCATGTGATACGGGGAACATCTGTGATCATGGGGCCTGGGTGCAAGTTCGACCAGATCTAACGTATGATACTCGAGTACCGTACTAGTACTCGTAGTTTGCTCGACAGCCCGGACCGCCACCATGGTAGGCTAGGCGTCCCTGAATATACATTCTCACAGTAGCCCTTGTACCGACCGCATTCGCCCTCAAGCACCGATAATAATTTAGATGTCGCAAAAGCTTCTTTAGTATAGGTTATTTAAAAGTATGGCGTAATGCTGGTACCGTACCAACAAAGCAAGGGACATGTATCATATGTATTTTAGAATAAGGTTCGCATCGAGTACTGTACTCTAGAAATCTCCAAATATCCCCAAACTTCAGGGGTTAGCCTAAGTCCTGTGTCGCCCAATTCTGTCCGCCTTCAACGTACGGTAGTCAAGTCAACATCCCTACATCACACAAGCACGATACCGTGACATTTACTCGAGTACAATCCCGACTAGAGCCAACATCACCCCAAGCCCACCCCCCCCACA
>Ga0307507_10006994_pt1 | contig 16753 bp, 8 predicted proteins | sample 7_EM_MG_FD_207223 | JGI IMG/M metagenome (GOLD analysis project Ga0307507, IMG submission 207223) | Populus trichocarpa ectomycorrhiza microbial communities from riparian zone in the Pacific Northwest, United States - 7_EM | ecosystem: Host-associated > Plants > Roots > Unclassified | place...
GACCGCGGGCCCTACAAGGCAAGACATTTTAGGGTGGGGGATTGCAGGGGACTGCGGGGGACTGCGGGGGACTACGGGGGACTGCGGGGGACTACGAATCCTATCAACAGCATTTCATGACACCCTTCTCGAGCAGATACAGAAATTCATCTAATAAGGTTAAAAGAAAGCTGAGGCTATCTAGTAGAGATAAATAGGTGTAGAATATATCCCATAATATACCGCTAGGGCATGGCATCATTCATATCTCTTCTTACTTCTCTTACATTGAGCTAGGAAAACGCGTCGGATAACCAGGCGGAGTCTGCATCACAAGAAACCACTCGGGATTTGGAAACAGATCCCATTACCGGACCTACTAATGCAGAATTTCTCAACCCTATTTCAGTTGATGAGAGTTCTAGCAGAAACCTCTGATGGAAAAGCCTGGTGGCGTTGTGCTTGATGTATGTTCCCCTGCTTCTTTTTTTCTATCATATACTAGCACTCGGATTCCTGCTATAAGAACATTCCTGAATCCTGACATCTAGGCACTGAGGAAAGTTGGAATGACATAAGCAATCTCGCACCGGTGTGAGATTGTTTACTAATTCCGGCGTGTTCCTTAGCATGAACGAAACTTGCAGGGGGCCCAGTCATTTCATCCCTTGGCGGACTGCCGGGGACCGCCGGGGAAACTGTCCTTGGCCGTGGGGCGCAGGGCAGCCTTTGGAAAGGACCGGACGGGACGGCTGAACGCCGTCCACCGCCGTCCAGCTCCAGGACGGACGGACTGCCCCGTTGAGAACACTGCTTGTCAGACGCTCTCCTATTACTTTGTTGCGCTTTTGTTCTTTGTTTCTCAGTTCTCTTATTATAACATCTCTACTCGTACCAATAAAGGTTTCGTGTCCTTCGGTCATCCAGGATTTCATCCGCTGTGCCCCATCCCCCCAGTTAGTTGTTTAAAACGGGACAGCGTCAATCCAAACATGGCCGGAGAAGACGGCCAGACACCCCTCTTACAGGCTGCGAGGTATGAGAATGGTGGAGTTGTGAAGATACTACGAGGGCGGGACGACGTGGATCCAAATAGAGCAAGCGAAGATGGCAAAACACCGCTTTCTTGGGCTGTTCAGAATGGAAATGAGGAAGTGGTGAAGATGCTCCTGAAACGGAACGACCTCAACCTTGACACAGCTGACAACTCTGGCCGAACCCCGGCCTCATGGGCTGCCGAGTATATGTATGACGGAATTGCAAAATTGCTTAGCGACCGAGCAGATTTCGCCTACACATCTGGAGCAAGCCTTCAACCAGTAGAGCCCTGCTCACCCGAGCTGTCCGAGTTATCTGAACCTCCTTCCAAAAAGATCCGCAAGTTTTGACCCCCAACGATAACCCCTACCGAACAATACCCCCCCCCCCCCCTCCCTGGCAATAGAAACACTTGACGAAACCCATCTGCAGACGGCTAGGGACAGTTCTCCTCATGGAGACTGACAGGCGATTTCGGATGCTATACCTTCCCCGGATTAGATCACACTCCTGTAATTTCTTGTTTATCGCATTGATTTTCACACACCTCCATCCTGCTCAATACTGATTGCTCTACAATTTCCGTCAGGTTTAAATTTTTATTGATACATCTATAGTCTGTTACTCCTTTTCTATACCCTTTCTCTTGACAGGTATACCCTTTTGATTTGTTTCCTCATGCCCTTTGGGTTAAGTTATTCCATGTCTGTCGAGGGTAATTTGGTATGTACCGGCGTTGGTGGAGACCTCAGACAGCAACTACGTTCTGTCATAGGGTCGGTGTAAGGAAACTTCATCAATACTGACATCAGTGAGAGATATACATGCCAGACACTTGTAAGCAATCTGTGAATTTGGATATACAGCAAAACACGCAAAGCGCTTTTTTGCTAGCATTTAGAGAATTTTATCCACGTTTTCTTACTCAGCTTAGCCATTGTCCTTTTTTTTGCCACCCATCGTTGGTCACTCGCATATTCACCTAATTTTGTAATAAGGGCCTGTTTACCTATAAGCCGTCTAATACAAGTACGGTAGCACGAGACGGTTGGAGGGGTACGGGAAAGTCTTTAACTAGTATAACGTCCAAACACCGATGCAATAGAGGGGTTTGGCCGCGCCGTTGTGCTAAATGATAATTGTGCCGTTGCTAGAGTCAACGGGCCAATTCGCCGTGGTAACGCTAGGTGTTTATTATGTTTTGGGTGCAGGATGCACAATGTGTTAAGGGGTGTTGCCTGGCGGGGTGTTCTAATCCGTAAGCAAACCACTAAGACAAGCTAGTAGGAGAGACATTCACTGAAACAAAATCACCATCTTACTCGTAGGTAAGTGAAAATTTGATTTTTAGCACGAGTTGGCTAAACCTACGCTATCCACCATCATTTCTTCTTGGAAACTCTCAAATTCAGCACAGAACCCGGGTAGCGGGGTCGGCTAAACTTCTCGAATGTCACCTTTTAACCGTCTAGCCACAAGAATATACCGGTACGATGGCAGAAAATTAGGCAAACACATTTGCACCACCGTCCCCCGGAAAGTCATCCCGGTTGACACCTTTTAGAACTAGACGTTTAGGTAAACAAGCCCCTATTCTCGCCGCGAGTAGATGCTATGGGAAATGGGAGCTCCGTTGCCGTCGTAGCATCGCCGGGAGGGTTCCCCCCACGAGGGAAGCTATTGATACTTGTACTGTACTTTCTAGTTGTCTTGGTACCGTAGTAATTCCTCAAAAGTGGGATGCCAAAGGCACAATCTCTACTATTAAATACTATATCCACAATACGAAGAATGTACGATAGGTGGAGATTGTATTGCATGCTAAGCCAGGTGAGAAAAATATATGAAAGCGGATTGCTAGAAATTCTTGTATTTGATTCTTCAAAGCAAGATGTGCAGGCACTGGGGAGTGGTGTTCTCATGGCTGAGTTTGTTCCGGTTGGTCGATGTGCGGTTAATTGTGAACAGACAATACCTGTTGTGTTGCCTCCTTGCCTTGGACTCGTGCCTCGCGTGCTAAAAGGTGGTTACCCTACCGAACCAGGACTTAGCTGCGTGCTACGTTACGACCAATCCTTGCGCGTTGTTTACGGTTGACCCTCAGCCCTGAGCCTCCTCACGGGAAGCACAACCAATACACTAGGACCACTATAATCGCACTTTCTTCCTCCTTCTTCTTTTTGCCTCTGCGCGAACTGCAACAGCTCTTGTGGAAACACCGTGATCGTTCATGCTCGACTGAAAGCGAACTCAGATACCTCTTTCATCTATTTGATCGGGAACACAAGTGTTGAGTTCCTACGTTTCCTCTTGGTAGCGGCCGGTAAGTGAAGCTTGCCTAGTGGTTCCATTTCCCTCCCATTCAATATCGTGCATTGAGTGCCTACAGCGGGCGGAGATAGCGGTTGCATTATCGGGGATGGCTGAATGGGAGGCACAGATAACTAATTGCTTAGGTAACATAGTATTCGCTTGAGCCGTTACGAGTTCACATTACCAGGCCGTGAGGATAATGGTGGAGCAAAGTGACACCAATCCCAGTACACCAGACACCGTCTCTGGTCGAACACCGCTATTCTGGGCTGCGGAAAATGGGCATGAGGAGGTCGTTCGAATCCTACTCGAACGGAGCGACGTCAACATCGAGGCGGGTGACGAATATAGCAGAACACCGCTCTGCGTGGCTGCCGAGAACGGGCATGCAGGGGTTGTGAAGATACTGGTAGAGGGCAGCGCCAATCTCAACACACCTGACGACATGTATGGTCGAACACCGCTCTCCTGGGCTGCACACATCGAAAACCCAGAAGTCGTCGGGATACTGCTCAAACTGGACGACGTGGATCCCAACATAGCTGACCACGATGGCGACACACCTCTCTCCTTGGCTGTTGAGAACGGGGATGAAGAGGTCGTGACCCTACTGCTCCAACGGAACGACATCAATCCCAACACAACTGACAACGAGGGCAGAACACCGCTCTCCCTTGCGGCTGAGAATGGGTATGAGGGGATCGTGAGGATACTCGTGGAGCAAAGTGACGCCGATCCCAACCGAGCTGACACCAGGTATTGCCGAACGCCTCTCGCCTGGGCTGCCGAGAATGGGCATAGTGGGGTCGTGAGGCTCCTTCTAGAGCGGAATGACGTTGATCCCGACCCAGCTGACAATTGTGGCCGAACACCACTCAGGAAGGCTGCGCGTGGAGGCCATGAGGAAGTTGTCAGGATACTCTTAGAACGGAACGAGGTCAATCCAGACACACCCGATAGAAATAAGGAAACAGCACTCGCGGTGGCTGCGCTAGGGGGGTATGAAGGAGTCGTTGGAATGCTACTAGAGCGGAACGACGTCAATCCCAATATAGCTTCCACCATTGGCAGTACACCGCTCTCCTTGGCTGCAGAGCGGGGGCATGAGGGAGTTGCGAGGAGACTATTAGAGCGGACCGATATCAATCCAAATATCGCCGACACCTATTTTGGCCGAACACCACTTTTATGGGCAGCGTGGAATATGAGTGTAGGACTCGTTAGGATACTGCTAGAACGGAACGACGTCAATCCCGAAACAGCCGACGGATCGGGCCAAACACCGCTTTGCCTGGCGGCCTTCAACGGGGACGAGGCGACTGCGAGGTTACTGCTGGAGCGGGACAGCGTCAATCCAAACATGGCCGGAGAAGACGGCCAGACACCCCTCTTACAGGCTGCGAGGTATGAGAATGGTGGAGTTGTGAAGATACTGCTAGAGCGGGATGACGTGGATCCAAATACAGCAAGTGAAGATGGCCAAACACCGCTCTCGTGGGCTGTTCAGAATGGAGACGAGGAAGTGGTGAAGATGCTCGTGAAACGGAACAACCTCAACCTTGACACAGCTGACAACTCTGGCCGAACCCCGGCCTCATGGGCTGCCGAGTATATGTATGACGGAATTGCAAAATTGCTTAGCGACCGAGCAGATTTCGCCTCCAGATCTGGAGCAAGCCTTCCACCAGTAGAGCCCTGCTCACCCGAGCTGTCCGAGTTATCTGAACCCCCTTCCAAAAGGATCCGCAAGCTTTGACACCCAACGATAACACCTACCTAACATACCCCCTCCCCCTGGCCATAGAAACACTTGACGAAACCCATCTGCAGACGGCTAGAGACAGTTCTCCTCATGGAGACTGACAGGCGATCTCAGATGCCCCCCCTGATTAGATCACACATCTGGAATTTCTTGTTATCGCATTGATCTTCACAAACCCCCATACTGCTCGACACTGATTGTTCTATGATTTCGGTCATTTTTAAACAAATTTTATCCATCTATAGTCTGTTACTCCTTTTTCTATGCCCTCTCTTTCGATAGGTATACCCTTTTCATTTGTTTTCCGCTCCCCCATGCCCTTTGGTTAAGTTATTCCATGCCTGTCGAGGATAATTTAGTATGTACCAGCATTGCTGAAGAACTCACGTAGCAACTACGTTCTATCGTAGGGTTGGTGTATGGAGGCTTCACTAATACCGACATCAGTGGGAAATACATACCAGACACCTTTAAGCAAGAAGAGAATTTGAGTATACAGCGAAACACATGAAGCGCCTTCCTGATGACATTTAAAGAGTTTTATAGTACCCACGTTTCCTTACCCCACTTAGCCATTTCCCTTCCTTTTTGCCACCCATCCTTTTTCACTCGCATATTCACCTAATTTTGTAATAATGGCTCGTTTACCTATAGACGGCCGTCTAGCGGCACGAGAAGGTTGGAGGGATACGAGAAAGTGCCTGGTGTTTACTTCCTATAGCGTTGTCGTCTAGTCTTTGGTGGAATCTCTGAACAGTGAACACACCTCCGATGCAATAAAGGGGTTTAGCCGCGCCGTGCTAAATGATAATTGTTTCTTTGCCAGAGGCAACGGGCCGATTCACCGTGGTAACGTCGCTAGTCGCGGTGTTTATGTTCTAGTGAAAGATTCACGATGAGTTATAGTAGACGGTGTCACTTACCACTGTATTCCAATCTGTGTATATTAATACATAAGCAAACAGTGGAACAAGCTAGTAAGAGGAGACTCCAAGACATTGACCGCAACAAAATCACCATCTTACTAGAGGCATTTAGCCCGGGGTTGAAAAACGATTATGCAGGTTTTTCGAGTCGAAAAACTTCGGCGTGTGCAACGCCTTTTTGCATACAAAACTTGCCGATCAAATAGAAACTTGGCACTAGAAAACTCTTTTTCGACTGAGGGGGTGAATGCCTTTAATGACTTACATAACTAAGTGAAAACTAGATCTAGCACCAGTTGGCTAAACCTACTCGAGGTAGGGGTGAAGTATTGGGACAAGCAGGGGGGCATGATGTTTGTGCAAATTACTTGAAGTGGGATTGAAGATACCAATTTGAGTAATTTGCACAGACATCATGCCCCCTTGCTTGTCCCAATACTTCACCCCTACCCCGAGTACGCTATCCACATCATTATCTTCTTGGAAACAAACCCTCTAATTTACCACAGAACGCGGATAGCGCGGCCGGCTAAACCCCTCTAATGTCACTTTTTAACTGTCTAGCTACAGGAATTTAGGACGGCAGAATATTAGGCAAACCCTTTTCGGAAAATCATCCCAGTTGACATGTTTTAGAACTAGACGGTTGGGTAAACGGGCCCCTATTCTCGCCGCGAGTACGGTAGATGCTATGGGGAAAGGGAGGTTGCTCTGTTGTCATCGTAGCATCTCCAGAAGTAGTTTCTCCAAGGAGGAAGTTATTAGGGGGTCTCAGACCGCCGATTCACCATGGTTCAAAGAGGTGGTTTGTAGTTCACGAACCTTGAACTGGAAAAATGAACTACGGTACTAGTACCGGCTCAAGAGGTGGTACTCAGGATGGTGTCACAAACGGTGACTAAGCAAGGCAGATTTTCTCATGATTAATAATTATTAATCATCGGTTTGTTATGAGATCAGTTGACTGATAGGTTTTCACATGACAGCTCAGTGCTGAGGGTCAACCGCACAGTAAACAATGCGCAAAGATTGGTGATAACGGAGCCCGGAGATTAGTCCTGGTTCGGTAGGGTAATCACCTTTTAGCACGCAAGGCGCAAGTCCACAGCAGGTTATTGTAGGTTAACAATTAATCGCATATCGACCAACAAGAAAGAGATCGGCTGTGGGAACACCACTCTCCCAAGTGCCTCTTATTTACATAGATGTAGGAGTTACTGCACATCTTGCTTTGAAGAATCAAATACAAGAATTTCTAGGAATCTGCTTTCACATATCTTTCTCACCTGGCCTAGCATCTAATGCAATCTCCACCTACATCCTTCGTATTGTGGATAGTATTTAATAGCAGAGATTGTGCCTTTGGCATCCCACTTTTGAGGAATTACTACCAAGACAACTAGAAAGTAGAAGTACCAATACCGCTAGCTTCCCTCGTGGCGAGACTTCTTCCGGAGATGCTATGACGGCAACGGAGCCGCCCCCCTTTTCCCATAGCATCTACCTTACTCAAGTACTCGCGGCGTGAACAGGGGCCCGTTTACTTAACCGTCTTATTCTAAAACCTTTCTACCCGGATTATTTTCCAATAGCCGGTGCAAATGTGTTTGCCTAATATTCTCCAGTCCGAAATTCTTGTGGTTGGACGGTTAAAACGTGACATCAGGGGGGTTTAGCCGACTGTGCTATCAGCGTTCTGTGCTAAATTTGAGAGTTAGTTTCCAAAAAGATATGATAGTGGATAGCGTGGATTTAGCCAACTGGTGCCAAATCAAGCTTTGACTTACGGTAGTTATGTAAATTAAGATGGTGATTTTGTTGCGGTGAATGTCTTAGTCTACCCCTACTGTCATAGCTTGTCCTCGTGGTTTCTCGTACCCCTCCAACCGTCTGGGGCTGCTAGACGGCCGTCTATAGGTAACCGGGCCTTTATTACAAAATTAGGCGAATATGCGAGTAACAAAGGATGGGTGGCAGAAAGAAAGGGCAATGGCTAACCGGAGGAGGAAAAAACAAAAACAATTATAGGGTGTATATGTAGAAAGAAGGAGGTATGGAAAAGTAGTATCAGACCATGGATGTATACAAAACTTTTTAAACAGGACTGAAATAAAAGAACAACGAGAGCAGAAGAGGAGGAAGGGGGCTCTGTGGAGGCTAATGAGATAACAGGAAATTGTAGGTGTGATCCGGTCCCAGGGGGTTGGAATCTGTGATCGCCTGCCAACTTGCATAAGGAGAAATGCTCACAGCCGTCTCGGGATCGGACCCCGTCAGGCGACCCCGTTGCCGAGAGGGGAATGTTAGGTAGAATTTATTGTTGGGTGTTAAAACCTGCGGAGCCTTTTGGAAGGAAGTTCAGACACCTCCGACGGCTCGGGAGAGGAGGGGTCTACTGGTTTACGGCTTGTTCCATATTGGGAGGCAGAATCTGCTCGTTCGCTTAGCAATTTTGCAATCTCGTAATCCTTATTCTCGGCAGCCCACGAAGCGGGTGTTCGGCCAAAGTTGTCAGTTGTGTCGAGGCTGAGGTCGTTCCGTTCCAGGAGCATCTTGACTACTGCCTGATTTCCTTTCCGCACCGCGAATATGAGCGGTGTTTGGCCATCTTCTCTAGCTTTATTGGGATCCACGTCGTCCCGTCCTAGCAGTATCTTCACCACTCCCTCCTCTCCCTCCTTAGCAGCCTGGAAGAGTGGTGTCTGGCCTTTCTTGCCAGCCATGTTTGGATTGACGCAGCCCCGCTCAAGCAGTAACCTCGCAGTGGCCTCGTCCCCATTCAGGGCAGCTAAGCAGAGCGGCGTTTGGCCTGATCTGTCAGCTATTTCAGGATCGGCCTCGTTCCGGTCTAGCAGTATCCTAACGAATTCTGTACTCATATTCCACGCTGCCTATAACAGTGGTGTTCGGCCAAAATCGGTGTCGGCAATATTTGCATTCATGTCATTCTGTTCTAGTAGTCTCCTCGCAACTCCCTCATGCCTCCACTGTATAGCTAAGGAGAGCGGTGTACTGCCACTGGTGGAAGACATACTGGGATTGACGTCATTCCGCTCTAGTAGTATTCTCACAACTCCCTCATGCCCTCCCAGCGCAGCCACCGCCAGTGGTGTTTCCTTATTTCTATCGGATGTGTCCGGATTGACCTCGTTCGGTTCTAAGAACATCTTCACAACTTCTTCATGTCCTCCATGCGCAGCCATCCAGAGTTGTGTTCGGCCACAATTGTCAACTGGGTCGGTATCGACCTCATCGCATTCAAGAAGGAACCTCACAACTTCACTATGACCCTCTTTAGCAGCCCAGGCGAGAGGTGTTTGGCCACCCGTGGAACCAGGACTGTTGAGATCGGCGTTTGCTTCCTGCACGAGTATCCTCACGATCCCTTCATACCCATTCTGAGCAGCGAGTAAGAGCGGCGTTCGGTCCTCGTCGTCAACCGTATTGGGATTGACGCCATTCCGTTGGAGCAATATTGTAACTGCTTCTTCATTTTCATTCTCAACAGCCAAGACGAGAGGTGTCTGGCCACGTTCGTCAGCAATGTTGGGATCCACGTCGTCTAGGTTTAGTAGCATCTCCACGATTTCCATGTTGCCAATGCGCACAGCCCAGGAGAGCGGTGTGCGGCCATACACATCGTCTACTGTGTTAAGATTTGCCTTGCTCCCCTCTGCGAGTATCCTCACAACCCCCGCATGCCCGTTCTCGACAGCTACTGAGAGCGGTGTTCTGTTATAGTCGTCACCCGCCTCGATGTTGACATCGTTCCGTTCGAGCAGCACTTTGACGGCTTCCTCATGCCCATATTCTGCAGCCCGAAATAGCGGTGTTCGGCCACGCATGGTGTCATGTGTATTGCGATTGGTGTCACTTTGCTCCACTCTTATCCTCACGGCCTGGTAATGCGAACTCGTAATGGCTCAAGCGAATACAGTGTTACCTAGGCAATTAGTTATCTGTGCCTCCCATTCAGCCGTCTCCGACAATGCAACCGCTACCTCCGCCCGCTGGAGGCACTCAATGCACGATATTGAATGGGAGGGAAATGGAACCATTAGGCAAGCTTCACTTACCGACCGCTGCCAAGAGGAAACGTAGGAACCCGAGACCTGCGTTAACGATCAAATAGATGGAATAGGTATCTGAGTTCGCTTTCAGTTGAGTGTAAACAATCAGGGTGTTGCCACAAAAGCTGTTGCGGTTCGCGCAGGGGCAAAAGGAGGAGGGAGGAAGAAAGTGCGATTATAGTGGTCCTAGTGTATTGGTTTTGCCTCGTGTTAAAAGGCTCAGTGCTGAGGCTCAACCGTAAACAACGCGCAAAGATTGGTGGCAACGGAGCACGGAGCTAAGTCCTGGTTCGATAGGGTAACCACCTTTAAGCACACGAGACGTGAGTCCGGGCAAGGCCTCAACACAGCAGGTATTGTCGGTTGACTATTGACCGCACACTGACGAACAAGAACACTACTCCCCCAGTTTCTCTTATTTACATAGATGTCGGAGTTGCCGCGCATCTTGCTTTGAAGAATCGAATACAAGAATTTCTAGCAACCCACTTTCACATTTTTCTCGCCTGGTCTAGCATGCAATGCAATCTCCGCCTACATCTTTCGTATTGCAGATATAGTACCACTATTTAATAGTAGAGATTGTGCCTTTAGCATCCCACCTTTGGACCTGAGTGGAGGAATTACTACCGAGACAACGAGAAAGTAATATGGCATTGTCAAGGGACAAAATTAACCGCGTATCAAAGATCGATGGCAACGCAGCCCTCCTCATCAGCTCGCACTTTCAACACTACCGAAGGAACTTTCTCTAGCTCAAATTTAATTTCCACTATATATTCTACTCTATACTTACATTATTGATGTTTTATTCCCGGTTTTAATGATAGTGGAGTTGATAGTGGAAGTGTCGTTTCCATGGCCGAAATGTTTCCCTCTTCCATGGTGCGCGGTTAATTTTGTCCACGGTCAATACCAATGAGTGCCTCCGTGGAGAGACTCCTTCCGGAGATGCTACGACGACAAGAGAGCTACCCCCCTTTCCCCATCGCCTACCTTGTTTTCGAATTATCAACATGGTGGGAGGGCTAAGACTAATCGAGCTAAGGAGGAACGGTGGTTGCCACTTAATCTCAATCGGGGTAGAGAAGCTATAGAGGGACTAGCTGGATATTACTAAGAACCTGAGTAGAGGAGAGGAAATAGTGAAGTGATGTAGGGTACTCGGAGACTTGTGCCAGGCAATAAGTGTCTGGAAAGAGGGGTTTGCAAAACATTCGCAAAGACTCTGTACTCATCACAAATTCACCATTCGTATTTCTGAATACTTCGGACCGGGGACGAATACAATTACCTCAATACTATAGATCCGTACGACAGCTCGGAAGAAGAAGCCCAGTGGATTTTAGGCCATGATGGTGAGCATGATATCCAAATTCAGCCGGCAGATCACGAAGAGGGAGATGAGGAAGCCCTAGGGCAAGAATTAGTTTAGCAAAATGTTCCGAGAATGGCGATTGAGCATTCAGGCTCTTGTTCTCTTCCACCAGTAGCACCTTTTACTCCTTATGAACATTGTCAACCACCACACACTCAGAGGGTTGCTCTTCCGCCAGGATTTATAGCAGAAGGAGCAGAATCGGAAGGTAGTGGTAATAAGCAGAGCCCAGAAATATGTCACTAATAGTATGAGCCTAGACTCCTATATACCAACACCCAGTAACCTTTTTAAGTTTTTCTTTGCCGAGAGTAACTGGAGTTCACTTGTGCAAAATACGAATTTGTATGCAAATTGAAAGAATGCGGGAGCAAGAGGAGGAAGGCCATGGAAGGATATAGGGATTGCGCATCTGAAGATCTGGATTGGGATTATCATCTATATGGGTGTATATAGTCGAAAGTGTGAAAAAGGGGCAGAATTTTGGGCGTCAGAATGACCATGGCCCTGTGCACCGGTAAGTGTTTCTAATTCTGATTGTGTAAATCATTAATAAGACTTACAGTGGGATAATGACATTCATGACCCTCCAAATGTTTGAGAAGATTAAGTGTTTTTTTGACATTTCCGAACCTGTTGCCACACCCCCCCCATCCCACTGGTACCATAAGCTACTTCCCCTAGCCCATGATCTAGAAGCCCGATTCCAGCACAACTTTATTCCAGCAACCACAGTAGCAATAGATGAAATGATGATTCGCTTTATTGGAAGATCACCGCATATTATTGCAATTCCTGGAAAGCCTATTCCATTTGGCTATAAGGTTCTTACTTTAGCAGAAAAGGGATATACATTTGGGTTTATCTTTACCTCCGTACTGTGTCTTTCTTGAGTCAAAATTCAATACTTAACTATCCTCATTCTACTAAATTAAGTTCTACCTCCCAAGCTGTACTTAAACTATGCTTTCAACTCCCCTACCAAGACCGTCGATTTACCTTATACTGCGCTAATTAGTTCTCCCATATTCCTCTGTTTCATTTCCTTTGTTCTTATTGTATCATTGCCTGTGGCCCTACTCGTACCAATTCTGCTAAATTTCCAAAAGTCCTTAAAGTGGACAAGAAGAAAGCAATGCTTCCTTGGGACACTCTCTCAGGAGTTCAGGTTAGGCATGTGCTAGCTATCCTATTGCAGGATAATAGCCTGGTAAGGTTATTGACAACAGTGCATACTTGTCAGGATCTAGATTGAAAAATCGTTACCGCTGAAGACTTCGACCAACTCCATGCAATCAGAGTACTGTACAAAATGTATGAGGGTCCGCGGCATATAAAAACCTCTCGGTTCCTGCTTTAACAGCAAACTATAATGACAAGACAGGTGGAGTTGATATTATGGATCAACAAAGAACCTACTAGGCTAGGCAGCTCAGAGTTGCCAGGAATTCAATGCCTCTTTTCTTCTGGTTGTTAGCCACGACCGTCATCAATGATTACATTCTTGGCCATGAGCTATATGGAAAGCATTGGGGATATAAAAAGCATTTACGATGGAAGCGGCATGAACATTTGACTTTGGAGCTAGTAAACAAAGGGTTTTATGAGCTTAATCCTCGGCATGCTCAAGAGCAAGAAGGCTACCCTAATTCCTCCTTTCTGGCTACTCGAGCTTCCAGTATAGGAACTACACCATCAGGAAATACAAAAAAGAGTCGTCAACATGGGTATTTATCTAAGTACTATGAGCTACCTCTTTGTTAGAAACAGGTGGGACAGCATATTCTTAAGCATACAGGAAAGGAAAGGCTTTGTATTTTCTGCTGTTATCTCAAGTGTTCACTTATAGCATCTGTAGTCCATACCCACTTCCTTTCTCATCCTCAAGCACCTCATTTGAACAAAATCAGGCACGCTTCATATTAGTGTATGCACTGTTAGCTCTCTCTTTGTTAAAACTTTTGCTTTTCAGAGTTTCATAAAATTTAAATCTGCACTATGTGGAGCGAACTGCAGTGGAAGGGGCCAATAGATGGTGGATGGTATAGCTCGATTGAATAGAGAGCAGCCTTTAGGATAGGATTTTACTAATATTCACCCTGGGCGTTGCTTGCGAGACATTTGTCCCTTTATTTCAAGCAAATAACTAACCGGGAAGGGATATTTTTATGAGAATTCTTGACTCACTTGATTCGGGCATCTTAGCGCAAAAAAAGAGTTTCACTAGAAAAATGCCGTATCATAGCGGAAGATAAAAATTCTGTTAGCTAATTGGAAAGATACCAATTTTTTCTGAAGAGGTAAACAAGTGCTAAGAGCACTAATAAACCTCATTAGCTAACAAAGCTTTATGCTAGCCCTCCGTAATACTTGCGATATCGCACTTTTTCTCAACCGGGTTATTGTCATAGTAAGCAAGCCCGTCATTCCGATAGTGAGCCCAAATTCTTGATTGCGAAATCCACCTAGTTCAACACCACGCTATCTATTTGAGGATTTACTTGTAGCTGCCCCCTGCTAAATGATGTTTGTGTTGCAACTCGAGTAAAGGCAACGAGCCGATTCACCGTGGTAACCCCGCTAGCCCAGGTGCTTATGTTTTAGTGAAATGTGCCAGATGTGTTAAACAGTGTTATTTTGCACAGTGTTCCAATCTATATATACACATACAGAGGTATCATACAGCTCCTAAGTTTTGTAGGTTTCACGAGCAGAGGTGTGCTGCTGGCGGGGAGTAAGGGAAGCACACCCCGGCTCCTGGAACCTACAAACTTGGGCGCTGTATGTATGGTATTGTCCCATGTAAAAAATAACCAAACGCGTCCGGGTAACTATAGGAAATTGGATAAGCAACTCGCTGATTAGAGCTGTATGGATGAAATACGAAGCATTCCAGGGAATCATCCAACATAAGCCATTGCTACCCTTCAAACAAGCAATATAGGTTGTAGATATATTTTGGAAAAAACAAAACGCTTGAGTGCCATTAGCCATCGTACATGCTATTGTGCGGAATACGCACTGGCTATGGGGATGGTAAAGTTTTTCACGTTGCTACTATTATACCTTGGCGCGTTCACAAAATTAACGTACCAACGAATAGGAAAAACTTTGGCCATAACAATAGCAGCCCTCCCACAACCCAACCATCACGAAAACAAAAACAAAAAACAAAAACGAAAATAGTAGAATACGTACTAGAAAATTTAATTGGTATTTAATCTGGAGAATTTTCTTTAGGTAGTGTTGAAGGTGCAGGATGATGAGGAGGATTGAGTTGCTATTGCAAGTTCAACGGACAAATACCTCTGAGAGCAAACAGCTGAGACAAGATAGCACGAGTAGATTTCAAGACATGGCCGCAACAGGATCACCATCTTTCATAGTCAAGAGAAAACTTGATTCAGCATAGGTTGGCTAAACCCCCGTAGTCTGCCATCATATTATGCTCTTGGAAACTCACTCGCAAATTTAGCATAGAAAGCTGATAGAAATGTCTACTTAGCCCCTCTAAAGGCTACCTTATCTAGGCGCTACCCAAATATTTTACTTACAATGGCTTCCAAAATCTTTCCTCTATGGGACACCCATTTCGTCAATCTAAAAAAAAAAACACTATATCTAATTTATCTATCATAGAGTAGCAGCGGTTGGGGTAGAGCAAAGGGAGAAAATAAAAACAAAATAAAATACAGCTCGAGAAAGAAAAATGAAAACCTACTAGGAAGGATTTAGCGCTAGGGGATAATATAATCCGAAAGGGTGAATACTTATAAAAATTTAATTATGTTATGTAAAACTGAGAGTAACCAGGAGTCCTTATTCTTCCTGCGTAGTGGGCGGTGCCCTATATATATGAAATAAAGCCAGCAAAATTAGAAGGTCCTCAGCCCTACTATCCCTGCTCTATGGCAGCCATTCCACTCTAAATCCGATTTGTGGCAATGGCTCCGGATGGATAACTGATTTCAGCAGGACACCAGATGGTAAATGTGGTATGGGCCCTCTATTCTTGTTATAACATAAGTCTAAATTTTTGAAGTCAAAAGAATGCATAAAGAAATGAAAGAACAGAGGTGCTATGGCAATAGGCTCTAAGCGCAACGGAATGTGGGGGAATCGTAGACTACTTGGCTTATCCGCCTTCTAGCTAAGAATATCCCAGGAGATATATTTCTGCCTAACTATGAACGCCAAAAAAAGCCTCCTCAGCTCACTTAACTCTACATCCTGATCTCTATCTTATAATCTTGTATATAGATATCGATCGTACATTGGTTTCAAAGAAGAGGAAAGTGCATCAGGGATTGACAATGTTCGGTGACTTGCACTTCAATAATTTGGGCGTGAACGAAACTCTTAAGTACATAAAACCGTAGCTACTCATGCGGAGGTATCACGCCATTCCCCCTCCTTCTCAGGCCATTCTCTTACTCCGCATACCCCTCATACATCCCTCTTCTTCTCCTCTTTGCTATGTGTCCTACCCCACTTCACGCTCCCACCCCTGAGTCTAGACTCCAAACTCAATCCACCGATAACTTCTAGCATCTTCTCTTTTCCCATGGATTACTAATACCATACGAGTGATAGGTAGTGATGAGTGAGCACAGGTGATTAACAATACTCTAGCGATCTTAAGAAATCCATAACCGTCCTGATATCCCATGATGTTCCTTGACCCTGAAACCCTAAGTAATACTAGTGTGCTAACTTTGCTATTCTTAACAACATACGTTGTGGAAGGACGATCATAGAACCAAATATGATACCTAGCACTAGGTTTCTAATAGATGTGGCGATCAGGATAAAAGTTTAATCCTATTTCCAGTGGTGGGAGAGCCATCATACAATCTAATCATTAGCACAATGCATGAGTGCAGGATAGGGAGTTGTGGTGCCAAAATTGGATTAACATGTTACTTAATACACATGAAATTGATCATACTCGGGTACAATCGATGGCTATCAACAATACTAGATCCTAGGGGTTGTCATGGTCGATCACTCGATCAATTTCCCGTATTTCATAGATGCTTTGATCATAGAGGCCTTTTGTTTAGATCATAGTCACACATAACCCGCGCAGTCTGCTCAACTATGCCCATGGGCATTACAACCTTTCAAATCGAGCATTGTAGGTATTTCTCAAATGGTTTCCCCATTTGCGGTTATGGGTTGCTGAAAGATGAAGTTATTTGGGAACGAGCACCGATTGTATATATGAGACTTGGAAGCGTATGAATAAAGCGCGAGAGCAAAAGACCAGTTAGATTGAATGCGTTCT
>Ga0307507_10006995_pt1 | contig 16753 bp, 3 predicted proteins | sample 7_EM_MG_FD_207223 | JGI IMG/M metagenome (GOLD analysis project Ga0307507, IMG submission 207223) | Populus trichocarpa ectomycorrhiza microbial communities from riparian zone in the Pacific Northwest, United States - 7_EM | ecosystem: Host-associated > Plants > Roots > Unclassified | place...
CGCGTGGACCTAAATCGGGTTTACTTACCACCGTCTTACTACTGCCTTAGTTACTACTCCTTAACTCGGTCATCAACTCGGTTACCGACTCGGTTACCGACGTAGTCTACTACCCCTTCCTTATGTATATATAGAGGCTCTAGAGCCACATTCAATGGACAGAGTTCTTATTCCTGATCGTCAGTTCAACACAATGATAGTGGGTGTCTGCGAAGAACGATTCTTCTCCTGGCTAAGGTGTATTCTAAGCATAGACATGAAGGCTGGCATTAGGTTTAAATGTAAGAGTATGTTGCAAAAAAGGTGCATATAGGGAACTTTGATTTTCGCGATTTTCGCAGTCTTACTATGGCGGTACCTTGTGTACGCAGACGTGACCAAGACGCCTCGCAAAACGACTTAAGAATTTTGAAGTTCTCGCCTAGCAAAATTTCCCTATATGCACCTTTTTTGCAACATACTCTTATATATATATGCCATTAGCTAAGAAACCTTAAAGGATTGGTAGCCGCTGAACCTGTCTTAGCGCAGAACCTGGTTTGCAAAGGAGTCATCTAAAATGCTAGCGTATAGAGGATCTCGAATATCGACCTCGGAGAAAGTGTGGTTATGAAACTGGGCTGATGAGTACATTTTAGCAAAGATTCTCGCGACGTATAGCCTTTGCGAATACATACTGGAAGAGGGAGCAACTTTTATGCCAAAGCCATCGCACTTGAGGCGTGCATCGCAATGCTGGGCTGTACTGGGTATGTAGTCCGAGATATCTAGTGGCTTGAGATCGCCTTGGGAACGCAAATGAATGTTTCTAAGTGAAGAGGTGGCCACGAAGTCAAGCAGCTCCAAAACTACGGTCTTATCGAGCCTTTGATTGGTATCTACGTTAAGAGTCCGCAGGGAGAATCGATGGTTCTCCCAAGCTTGGATCATTGGCACGGTGAGATGCTCTGATGCCACTCCAGAGGCCATATGCCAGATCTGAAGAGACCTCAAGGGTTTCATGCCGGCAATAACTTCTGCTGTCAAGGACAAGTGCTTTGGGAGATCCGCAGTCACAATTCCTTTTTCACGATCATCAAACTCCGGGTATCGGTAGATACTGATACCATCAAGATTTTTCAAACTTCTTAGGATTTGCAAAAGCTCTTCAGGCGTGGATTTGGAGTACCCTGTGAAGCGAAGCATGCGAAGGTCGCGAAAGTGATGAAGAAAGTCCATTGAGACAAGTGGGGAGAAACACGAAAAGTTGCGTATAGCTGGGAAGGCAACAGGTATCATCTGTAGTAAGAGTTGGATAATAGGTTGGATCTTTGGATCCTCGTGGGACAGTTTGATCCAGCAGGACTGGACGTTGTCCATAGCCTTCAGAGCCGACCGGAGCTGATGGATCAAAGATTTTCCTTGATCTGGGGTTGATGGGTCAAGTTGCTTGGACCTAAAGACCGTTTTAAAACGTTGTGGAATGAGCCGGGTTCGGAATGAGGGCGATTGCGATTGTTCGGAAACGGGAGAAGCAATATCAGGCAAAGTGTGCGCATCCATTGCAAATTGTGCGGCCCACCAGGCATCTGAGTAGGGTTCTGCGTCTTGCATAGCCTCTTCTTTCGCTGCCTCGTGGGCGGCAGATAGGAGTGAATCCCAGTCGACAGGGTTGTTGTTGAGGAGTTGGATCGAGATATCCTTCACATGACAGAGTAGATCAGGATTGCCTGTAGATGTCCACCTGATCAACTTCTCAAGCGTTGAGAAATATCTAGTACATTCAAGATACAACGGGATTGCTTCTGTCCGAATTTGACGGCATACCAGAAGGATGTTAGGCTTGTAAATGCCGTCATACCGATTGAATAACAGTTTGTAAATGGGGAAGCGGAGCTCCACTGGAAGTCCAAGAAAAGAGGCAGAGCTGTGCGCCATGGCGAAAGCAACTGAATCCCAGAAATTATGTTGCTACGGGAGGCAGATCAGTCGAGACGTTGGTAAACTGTACATGTGTTGGTTGGAAGAGGAATTTGGCGTATGCGTAAATTAGTCGTTTGCAAAACGCACTGGAATCCTTGGCATGCAGATTCCCGATTTTTGCGCCCAACCTTACCTATAAAATCGTGAGACAGCCTATTTCCACGTTTAAGGCGCCTTATTGTCCATATAGCTCCCTGCCTTCAGTCAGTAAGTTAAAGCCGACGTCGCCCCACTATTTTCCCTATCTTAACGCGTTTCCTGGTGTTATAGTACCCGCGAAGAAGCCCGCAAAGAAGCCCACGAAGTAGGCCTTGAAGTTAACGCTAGTAACGTTAACGTCATCAGCAGCTCCTCCAGCTGGCAGTACTCGCTCTATTAGCAATACCCGCGCTCGTTCACGTACTGCTAGTGTCGCTCCTAAGGCTTCTGCTGCAAATAAACGTAGAAAGCCGTCTGCTCCTCCTCCAGGGCCGCCTAAGCCTGGCTAGCGCGCCAAACTAATGAAGGTGACTTGGATAACTCGCATAGAGCCGCCTACAGACCGCAGTTAGCGTGTGCGGTTTTAGAATGAGGATATTAAGGAAGTTAAGGAGGCTATACCGTATCAGGCGTTAGAGGGCCATGGCCGTTGTAAGCACTATTACTATAAAACTAAGGAGGAAGTTAAGGCTTTATATGTACATAAAGCATATATAAACTAAGCAGAAGGGGGTGTTTTCTATAGTAATTTAATATTAGACGATTTCCTAGCAAGTGCCCATAGTAATATTAAAGGCCGTAGTTAACTCCTCTAGCCCTTAAACCTTAACACCACGCTTAAATTGCTCTAATGAACGCCGTAAACGCTCTAGCTTAGCCTGTTCTATATATATTCCTCCTACGGCATGTTAAAACTACTACTAGGCAAAGGAATCGCACCTACTCTCGCGGATAGCTCGTTTAAGAAACTCACTATAATTATAACGGAATTCTTAAGTATATAGGTGCTAGCAACGGATCCACGCCTTTAAGACAGCCTATATAAGCTTAATTGGATTAAAGTCTTATAAGTATAGCGGTAGATAGCAAAGGATATAGCCCTCCTCTTTAATAGCAGCTAGAATTTACGTGTTAACGTAAACCGGAAGGCTATTTATGACGATTATTATAGTCTAATTTAGATATTGCTTATAAAGCGTAGGAAATAGGCAGCTGTATAGCCACCTAACAAAGTTATTAATCTTAAAGTAGCCCTTATAGGCTTAATGGCAAACCTAGCCGTTAATTATTATAGCCATGTAGATACTCTAGGTATTACCTCTTTAAAGATCGCCCTAATAGCGCGCCTCTTTACTAACTAGAGCTCGCCCTCTTATCCACTAGCTAGTCTTTTTATTAAAAATAGCCTTATTAAGAAATACTATAATATCTGCTAGAAACCGCCTTATATTATTATAATAGAGCTCCCTTAACTATAAGTTATAGCCCTACGCTATATACATAATTGCCTTTTTTAACTACCCTTCCTTTTTTAAGATATAGTGGATTATAGAATAAGTAATATTAAGATTACATTCGTAATAGAGCTAGTACTAAATTTTATTTAGATATTTCCAACTATTATAGAGTAGGAGTTTAAGGAGGGCCTCTCTATTAGCTCTTATTAATGCTACTAGCTAGCTAGTCTTCTATATATAAGGCCTAATAGGCTAGCTATATTATATAAGGTAATATTCGGTGTTATATACAGTAGTTTAACTAATATATAGCTGTTCTGTAATAGTATCTAGTCGCTAACCTAATTTAAGTAGATAGATTATATCTATATAATAAGTAGGGTTAATATAAGGCACTATATATAAGGGATATTATTGCGGACACCTTAGGTTGCCCTCAGGACAACCTCTGGACGCCCCTTAAATGGTTACTAGTTACATGCCAGAGGCATGTGCCCATAGTATATAGTCTCCATAATCCCTAAGGCCTTACCTCCTTAAGGATTTGTCTCTCTTACCAATCTATCCTATTCTACAATTATGTCCTTATAGCCCCCTATCTATAAAGTCCCCTTATATTTAAATCCTTCCTACTTTATTTAGAAGGGCAGCTGGCTTTAAGAACCAGATTATTTATTTATACCTTTTGTTTATACCCACTATTCTCCCTTAAAATCTCACAACAACCTAAATAGAAACTCTATAAATACCTTATAGAAAGCCGTTGCGCTAAGGCAGGAAGGTCCCTCTAATAGTAAGAGATTGCGATAATATAAACCTCTAGGTAAGATGGCTAAATAAGCCCCAATACCTAGATGCACTAAGAGCTTAAAGACTCTTATATACCTATAGTTACTAGCAACGCTAAGGAAAACGTAAATACCCTCTATAACGGCTACAATACTGCTAGAAAACAGCTAGAACCCCTCTGGCCCCACTTAGGATAATTAGAAAATTAAGCACTAGAGGCAACGCTAAGATCTTCCCTTAAATTAGAAATGCCAGAGGAATATATTAATACGCCTAATTAGGGACCCAACTAGAACCCTCCTAAAAGACTACTAGCCTATAATTAGCAGAGTAGTGGTATATAGACTGCTTATAAGCTAAGCAGGCCTACTCCTTTAGGTAATTTAACCCAACTACTAACTTAAGACTTAAGCCTTATAGGGAAACCCGTATTAGCTATTAGTATTAATACTACCTCTATAGCTGGAGCTTTCCTAGGCCCAAGATTGGAAAGTTAAGAGCCCTATACTGATTTTCTTTAAGGAGGATATTGGGAAGCTGCCGTAAGGCTCTTAGAAGCCATATAGGAAGGAGCCACTAATAAATATATTAGAAACCTTTAGGGGTAGGTTTAGATCTAGTAGAGCTTAATCTAGGCTAGATAAAATCTTTTATAACCTAGCTAAGGCTAAGGGCCTCCTAGGGGCTACCTAGTACCTACCTAAGGAGATATAGAAGACTTAAACAGGTATCTATATAGTAAATGGAAAAAGGATATAGACTAACTAGCTAAGGCCTCTAGTAGTCTAGAACTCCGCTATAGACCTAACGCCTAATAGTTAGACAATTGGGTTCGTGAAATAGATAACTTCTTTAAGATGCTGATAATATAAGACAATACCAAAGAGCGTATTTAATGGATTATTAGTAAGATTAAAGATTAATCCCTAAACTAGATTATACTTAATCAGCTTAATAAAGAGCAAATTACTATATAGCCATAGCTATAAACATTTCTAAAGAAATAGATGCAAGATCTATATATTATATAATATAATAATGTAGAACTATTCTAAAATAGGATATAGCTTAACTGCTATAATTTCCACTAGTTTATAAACTTTATAGAAACTTATGCTTAATTAATAGATTTAGAGCCCTTTAAAAATAAGAATAATAGCATCTATAAGAAGGAGAAGATTGGATTTATCTAGGCTAGAATTAAGCTAGTAATTTGTAATAAAATAAAGCGCGTAGGAGCCCTATTGCGGATCACCATATATACAGATTTTAAATGAGCGGTTTTAAATGCTAAGAATATAGTAAGGAACCAGACCTCTTCCGGTAAGAAGCTAGGGGGTAACTAAAAGTATGGGTACTCTGGTAGTAATATAGGGCATACCTAAGCTCTAAAGAAGCCGTTCTTAAAGAGAAATCCAGAATAGTTAAAGTTAGGGACCTTAAGTAATAGGAAAAACTTCTAGGGCTAACCTAATACCCATCTAGCACCCTTATGGGAATACTCTAAAAATTTAAAAGAAAACTTCTCTAGAGGTAAACCCAATTGGAAAAATAAGTAGGGTAATAACCGCACTAATAATCTAAAAAAGAAAAGCCCTAGTTGCGGACCTCTCTTAGCTATAACTAGGGCAAGATATAGAAGGAGAGACTCTCTATATTACTGTTAAGCTAGAAATAGTACTCCCTACGGGCAAGGTATATTAGTTTTAAGCACTATATAATAGCAGCGCTGAAATTAATCTTATATAATATAATTTAGTAAAAGAGTATAAGCTTATTCTATTGCTAAGGTAGCGGAAACCTATTATAGGGTTCCTAGATAAGCATTGGATTAAACTATACAGTGCCTATAAGCTTATAGTGTTAGTGGCTAATATATATAACTATACTAAGGTGGTTAGCCCGCAACCCTTTTAGGTAGCTAACTTTATAGGCTATAACCTTATCCTTAGATATCCTTAGCTTATAAAAGTAGATCTTAAGATACGCTTTAAGACAGGAGCTTTTAAATAGTGGAACAATAAAGAATTAGAAGGGTGTATTTTACTAATAAGCTTAAAAGACATACTAGAAGATATAGCTCTAGGAGAAATAGTATACACTCTATACCTAAAGGAGTATTAGATCTAACCCCTGTTTTATAGCAAGATGGGTATAAAGCCTAGTATAGACAATAACCCTTCTATAATAGATACCCTATAGGAAACTGCCGGATAGATTACGGAGACACTATAGGGAGGCGGCGATCTTAAAGATCTTATAAGATACTTCTACCGCTATAGATTACTCTAGCTTAAGTAATACATAGAGAGTATGCTATAATATCTTAAACGCTATATTAAAGAGTTCCTTACCCTCTACTAGCTACTATATAAAACTGTTTAACGTATAGTGGTAACTATATATAAACAGCTACTATAGCGCGCGACGCTGCCTATAAGCGTTCTAAGGGACCTTTAAGACCTACCTAATAATAACGTGGAGGATAAACGCGACCCTAATTTATTAAATATCCCAGTAGGCCTAAGGGACTTACTAAGGGTATTTTTAGGTAGGTAAGTAAAAGTCCTTTAGTAGAACTTAGAATATAATTATATAATTAATCTAGAAGAAGGTAAATAACCGCTAAACCTTTCTATCTATAACCTCTCTTATAAAGAGCTTAAGATCCTATAGGAGTACCTTAACAGCTTACTGGAAAAGGGATAGATACGGCCTAGTAAGTCGCCAGTAGGCGCGCTAATCCTCTTTATCCTAAAACCAGATGGAACTATAAGGCTATATGTAGACTATTACGGTCTTAATAAGATTATAATTAAGAACCGTTACCCACTACTACTAGTTAGTGAAATGCTGGATTAACTATCTAAGGCGAAGATCTTTATAAAGCTAGATCTATAAGACGCCTATTATAGGCTCCATATTAAAGAAGGGGATAAGTAAAAGACCGCTTTTAAAACCTAATATAGTTACTTTAAGTATCTAGTAAAGCCCTTTGGGCTAGCCAATACGCCTATAATATTCTAATTATATATTTACAGAGCCTTAAGGGGACTAGTTAACCGCATATATATTGTCTATTTAGATAATATTCTAATCTACTTAGAAGATAAGGATTAGCACAAGCAATATATCCGCAAAGTGCTGGAACATTTAAATAATTAGGGCCTCTACGCTAAGGCGTTAAAATATATCTTTAATACTAAGCAGGTTGAGTTCCTGGGTTATATTATAATACCTATAGGTGTAGTTATAGACCTAGTACGGGTGCAGATAATCTAAGAGTGGCTAGAGCTAGAGAGCTACTAGGATGTTTAAGTGTTCCTAGGCTTTGCCAATTTCTATGGGCGCTTTATCTATAACTACTTAAATATTACCTAATACCTATTTAACTATATTACTAAAGCTTCTTAAGACCTAGTATAGGGAGTAAAAAGCTTAAAGGTAGGAAGGAAGAAAACTAAGAAGGGACTATCTAAATAGTATAAACCATAGATATGGCCCAGAAAGGTCTAGGAAGCCTTTTGGGAACTATATATAAAGTTTATAAAAGCTCTACTATTGCGGCATTTTAACCCAGATTAGCTATTAATAATGGTCACTAATATATTAAATTTTGCCCTTATTGGTATCCTACTATAACCTAATAGGCATCTAAACGCTACCCAGCTCCACTAAAGACTAGTAGCATTCTATAGTAGAAAATTCCAGGGACCTAAAGTTAGGTATTATACCCATAATAAAGAACTGCTGGCTATAGTTAACTGCTTTAAACAGTGGTAATACTACCTTAAGCACGTAAGCTATACTACTTATATACTCTTAGATTATTATAATCTATACTACTTTATAACTATAAAGGAGCTTATATCTTAATAAGCTAGATAGGTAAAGAAGCTTATATAATTTAACTTTAAAATTAAACATAAGCTAGGGGGAAATAACCCTACTAATAAACTGTTATAATGGCTAAACTATACCAAAGGCTTTAAAACGGGAGAAGGAAAACAGATAATAGATATCTTACTCCCTATATTATAGAACAAGCTCTAGGTATAGGATGCTTAAGTACCTATAACTCTATATACTAAGTCTTAGGCGGTATAAACCCTATTAGCTTCTACTAACGTTCTAGCTAGTACCTAGTCTATAGCTAATAAGGGTCTAAAGATACCTAAATAGAACGTCCCTAATACAAGTTTAGAACCTAGTAATACACCACCCTTAATTACTAAGCTATCCCCTTAAACTAAAAGTAAAGCTATAAAGCAATTGGAACCTAGAGCCCTATAATAACTAAAGGACTTTAACCTTATAGTGGCCTTCCTAATATATACGCATTAAAGAGTTATAAGATCTATAGTACTATCTAGTTATGTACTTAGAGCAGTATAAGACAAAACAGCTTTTACCTAGGAACTATCTAAAAGGTTAATAGATCTTATCCATAAGGTGTAATAGAGAGACGCCTCCTATGCTATCTTTAATGTAAAAGTAGACCAAAAACATAATAGAAAGGAAGCTAAAAGGTGCTAAAATTAGGAACTAGACCTAATAGGCCTACTGCGTAGACATGGCAAGGTTTAGGTGTCATAAGAAGCAAATCTATAATAGAAGATTCTTATAAAGAATTATAATAATCCTTTAGGCGGCCACTATAGTTAAGCTAAGATAGTGGAATTACTTTAACGTAAATACTATTGGCTAAAGCTTAAGCAGGAAGTAAAGGAGTATATTAGCTACTATAAAAAGTGTTAAGTATACAAAATCCAAAGGCATAAGCCGTGGGGTTTACTTAAATCTATTCCCCCCGCCAGTAAGCTATAGTAATATTATACTATAGAATTCATTACAGATCTTCCGCTATCTAAGGATAAGCAAGGACGAATATATAATTTAGTCCTAGTACTTATTAATAGGGTTTTAAAGTACGTCTAATACCTTCTTATTAACAAGATAATTAACGTATAAGCGCTTATAAACCTAATTAAAGAGAAATGCTTCCTTAAAGTAGACCAGCTATACTCTATTATTACTAATAGGGGCAGCATCTTTATAAGCCAGTACTAGTTAGATCTATGCTTTTATTTAAAGATAGACTACCATTATAGTATAGCTTTTTATCTATAAATGGACGGGCAAATAGAACGCCAGAACTAGGAACTAGAGTTATACTTATAAATATATTTAAACTACTAGCAAGATAATTAGTGTAAGCTACTTCCGTATACAGAGTACGTTTACAATTTAAAGTAATACGTATTATATAAGTATATACTAATCCAGATTGCCTATAGCGTCCAACTATCTGGGTTTAATAGTATACCTAGTAATTACTGGCTAAGGCCGCATAATTAATTATAGGATCCTACTAGAAAGTCTAAGGACATCCACTAAAGAGTATAAGGGTACCTCTAGGAATAGGAGAAGTAATAGAAGTATGCGAAGTAGAGCCTATAAGATGCCTAAGAGCAGTAAAGACTTTGGTATAACTATAAGTACTAGGATAAGCATTTTAGAGTAGGTAATAAGGTTCTATTATGTTTAACAAATATTAAAACCTATTAACTATTAAATAAGCTTAATATAAGATACCTAGGTCCCTTTTAAGTTAAGAAATAAATTAGCAAGTTAGCCTACTGTCTCCAGCTACCCCCATCTATAGCCTATATATATTTAGTATTTTATATAAACCTACTAGAACTATAGTATAAACTACCGCTGGAAAAGAACTTCTATCTAGGCCCAATTAAACACCCTAATGTAGTGGGCGAGCGGTATAAGGTTAAAGCTATACTATGCTATAAGTCTATTAAGAATAAGCTTTAATATAAAGTTAAATAGCTAGGCTGGCCTTCTAAGGACTCTATATAGGAACTAGAGGATCACCTTAATTATTGCGAAGATATTTTAAAAAAGTATTAGGACCAAGGTCCGTAATCTACAAATTATAAAAAGCGCTCTAATACTATGGTGTTATTATAGCCTATAAAGAAGACTTGCGTAAAGAGCAAGAAATAGGTTAAATTAAATATGGAATAAATAGGCTCCGGAAACCATAAGGATTAATTAGGGCTACGGCCTAAGATAGGATAGATCCTTAGCCTTTTTACGTATATAGCATAGAATTAATAGGGTATTTTGCTAGAACTGCATTCCTATTTATTAGTCTATATTAGGAATAGTGTTCCCTAAGCCTTCCTAAATGCCTTATAAGGCCTTCCTAATTGCTACTATGTATAAGAATTAATCCTAAATACCTAAATTAAAAGCTACTATGCCTTATCCCTAGGTGTAGAATTAATATTTATTAGCCCACTAAGTAATAGCTAATGGGAATAAGATCTAAATCCAGATCCCTTAGTAGGAGTATAGGTAGGCATAAAAACGGGGGCAAGCTAATGAGGTGTAGATAAAGTAGAGATCCTTAAACGCTTAATACTAATATTAGGCCTAAACCAGTACTAATAAAGTTCTTAAGGTGTAAGCTTATAGTTAATAAAGACACGCTTAAGCCCAGAATAAATAAAGATGTTAGCTGGCTGGTAAAGACCAAAACTACCAAGACCTTGCTACGGCAATTATTAGTTACCTATCCGCTAGGTACCTAAGGGGTGACCTACCTAATACCGCATTATATTGTGCTCTTTAGAAACTTAACGCGTATACACGATCTCCTTTTTATAGTAGACAATAACCTTCTTTTTATTACCCCTATCCTTTACCTTATTCTTAGTATACTAACCTTACTTCCTTATTAGGCGTTACTAGCTAGCTTACTATAAATTATAGGCGGTATAGATGGCTGTGGTATAGTCTTAAATTTAACCTAGATGCTTAGTATTGGCGCTAGAATAAGAGAGAGCCTAGGCAATATAGTAGTTAAGGATATTAAAGGATTGTCGCCACTTAGGCCTAGGCTATATTAAAGCTTAAAGTTAGCAATGGAAACCTATTAAGGATAGGAAATCTTACCTTAACGTAACTACTGCTCTTAGTACGCATGCATTAATTATAAGAACTAAAGGTATTGGACTTTATATAGTGGATCTTGTTGTAAGTATCTAGAATCTTCTTATTAGACTTTTAATCTTTTAAGGACGTATATATAAAGTCATTTAGGTAGGACTAGCACTAGTTGTGGGTTAGTAGAGGTTGGGGTTCTATATACAGTGGTAGGGCCAGAATATACTATAGAATTGGCTTAGAAAAGTAGTTAGCAGGAGAACAAAGAGGTATATTAAAGATACGTCTAAATTTAGATAAAGGTTAATAATGGGAAGTAAGGTATTAAGGAAAAGGAGCAGCTTAGTAAGCAAGGTGTCTCTATACTTTACCTTCTAATACCCTTTTGGTAAATAGCCGCAACCTTACTAATATAACTCCATTATAATAGCGTAATTTAGAAGGAAGGAAACACGCATATATGCTATTTAGCCATTACTTCCTTATAAAAACTAATTATGCGGCTAGAGAAGGCAATTAAGATATTAATTACAGATGTATATAGGTTAAATTATACCTAAACAATACTATAGTATTAAAGAATAATGTTATAAACGTTTTTAATAATTGTATAATAGCTAGAGGCGCTATTGCGAAGTATTCCTTCTATTTACTAGGTAGTAGAGCTACGCTAAATATATAGCACAGGACCAATAAGAAAGGATTATAGGTTAATATCTTAAAAGTTAAAGATAATAGCAAGCCAAGGCTCTATATGTTAAATCCTATACTAAAAGGTTCTATAGAACTATATTAGGAACACTAAATTACTTATAATACTTATAATTAATTACAGACCGGTATAAAGGCTTAGAAGTAGAGTTGCATAAAAATCCTTAGATTAACCTAGGTAGTTACCGGCATATTTTTAGTAGGCTTTTAATAGGTCTCCTAGCAATCCTCACGGTTTTTCTCTAGTTATGTTTTTTCCTTATTAAGGTTTTTAGGAGTTTAAAGTAGGGGTTAGATAGATAGATAATATATAGCGGTATACCAATATCTCCCTAATATCTCTCTAAACCCCTTCTGGGATAAGCCTTTATAATCTCCCTACTATAAGGTAATAGCGATTAGGGGCTAACCGTAAGAAGGGGGGGGGCAATATAAGGGATATTATTGCAGACACTTGGGTTGCCCTTAGGACAACCTCCAGACGCCCCTTAGATGGTTGCCAGTTACGTACTAGAGGCATATGCCCGTAGTATATAGTCTCTACAATCCCTAAGGCCTCACCTCCTTAAGGATTTGTCTCTCTTACCAATCTATCCTGTTCCACAATTGTGTCCTTATAGCCCCCTGTCTACAAAGTCCCCTTATACTATAATACTAGGAAATATGTTAAGATAGGGAAAATAGTGGGGCAATGTTGGCTTTAACTTACTAACTAATAGTAGGGAGCTATATAGACAATAAGGCGTATTAAACGTGGAAATAGGCTATCTCACGATTTTATAGGTAAGGTTGGGCGCAAAAATCGGGGATCTGCATTTTAAGGATTCCAGTTCGTTTTGCAAACAACTAATTCCCGCAATCCTTGGCATGATTTCCCCCGTTTTCCTATCCTAAAAATACGGAGATTTTAACACCTGCAATTAATCGACTTTATTATTAGTGTAAAGGCTTAGTCAAAAGAACAGAATCTATTAGTAGCCAGTAAACTAGAATTCCAAGACGAGGACTGGAAGAAGGTCGAGGAAAGGACACGTCTATATACATAGCGCCAAGACTCGGCTCGGCCGAGCCCCTGACTAGGGTCCGTAACAGTGCCGTAACAATTAGCAATTACTTAATTTACGCGTAAGGCTTAAGCCTATATACAAAATAGAGCTTATATACTAACTTTTGATATTTTTATAGTTATAGGTATTGGAGGTCGGAGTTAAGCTTAGTATAACCTTAGGTCACGCATAAGCCCCTAAGGTCCACGACATATCATCTAAATATCACCCCCCCTAGGTGGTGGCCCCTACTTTTCGGACGTGTTTTTGAGGCCTAGGTTAGTACTAGGTTAGTATAGAGGGCCTTAACGCGCCTTCGACCTCACTATTGCCTTAATAATACATTTTCTAACCCTTTTCTGTTCTTATACCCGCGCTAACTTATATAAAGCTTCTAATTTTATATAGAAAGGCCTACTATAATTCTAATTCTATAATATACAGCCCTCTTCTTTTTCTTTAATATTTACGCATTTAGTAGCTTTATTTACCTACACTACACTTACGCGTCTTTCCTTTACCTTTTATAAAGATAGAGTCTTTTAAGAATCTTCTTACCCTATAGTCCACTTTATAGTTAAAGAAAGCCCTCCTAGCCTTCTCCTCCTCCTTCTACTATAGTCTCTAAAGCGAATTTAAGGCCTAAACAGCGCGGCTATAGGATATTTATAAGGCCTAGCGCTTAAAGAATATAATAAGGACGTATAAGCTAAGGTAGAAAAAGTGGGAGGACTAGTATATAAAACCTATAAGGGCGCGAAGAGGCTTTGGAGAAGATTCGAAGGAACAATATAAATTCTATCTAAATCTATGGGTATATAGCTCTTGCAGAGTACAAGACGTAACATAAAGAAGAGAAAGGGATAATGAGAGAATTATATAATTAAACAGTCAGGGATCTTAGTAGTTAGTATATACGTATATACGTACGCGGTCTTTAACAGACTTCGGTGTTACAGCGTAGACAGAAAACAGTAGATTGTGGCGGACAATTGCAGACAGTTGCAGATAGTTGCAGACAGTTACAGACAGTCACAGACAGTCTTAGACAGTTATCTGTCAAGTGTTTCACCAAGACATTCCTACTATAACTAGGCTAGTCCCGTTACAGTACCCCCCTTTTTAGCCAAAGGTCCAAAACAATTTAATTTAGTTAAGAATTTATAATTTTATCGCGTATTATATTTTTGCGTTAGGTGGCATTCTTAGCAGGGCAAATCTAACTAATTAGATAACTTTAACTGCCAGTCAAAGTTCCTTAACATCTTGTATATTACGTAACCGTATTACAAATGTTATAATATATTTTAAGTTCTTTTCAATTTTAAGTTTCCTGCTATTATATTTTATATATTCATATTAGGTAGCAGTTATTTGCCTTTATATTGTGTCCATCTAGCTAGAGCAGGCCGTAAAGGATGGTCTTTATGGAATTCTTTTACTAGGGAAAGCGCGTTAGTCTTAATCTGTTTATAGATTTCCAAGGTTTATATTTTATATCCTTCCCACTTAATAAGAAGTTTAAATTGTTTAAATTATGTTTTCTATTATATATTATTAATTAAGTTAATAAAGTACAAACCGTTGCTGTTGTTAATAATTATAGGAGGTAGTAGCAGAATTTGATAAGTTATAGAATTATCTCTTAAAGGTTATAGCAAGCTTATATAAAACGTTAGGTATATTTTTATCTTAGTTAGCAGTTTAAGTTTATAGGCGTATAGGCTTAGTTTCTTCTTAATTTAGTATAGGCCCGTAAACTTCTAATCAAGTTTCTTTAAGGGCCGTTGAGTTTATAGGTTTTATATATTTAGGTAAACTATATTACTTTCCTTAAAGTCCTATGCGGGAGCTTGTCCTTTATTTATATGCCATTCCTATACTATTTAAGCGTACGTTAATTTACTTTATAATAGTTCCGTTAACTGCTTTATTTAATTAGTAAGGTTATATATATTAATTAACTGGATTTATTTAATCGTAGGTCCTATTATATCGATTTCAGGTTATAGTTTAAATCTAAGTTAAGGGTCTTGTCCGTAGGTTGCGTAGAATGGCGTTATGCCTATTAATACGTTTATTGTATTATTTGCGGTAAACTTAGCCAAAGGCAGCTATTTTTCCCAGTTGTCTTATAGGTAGGAGCAGTATATTTATAGGTATTGTTCCATAATTATATTTACAATTTTAGTTTAACTATCTGTCTCTAGATAAAATACAGTTAAGAGTTATATTTAAATACTTAACCGTTTATATAGAGCTTGCCAGAAGTCTAAAACAAACTGGCTTCTATAGTTGGATATTATTAAGTTAGGAAGTCCGTGTAGCTTAAAGACGTACTTAACAAAACATTTGGCTACTAATATTATATTAATTAAGTCTATAGGGATTATATATCACATTTTAGTAAAGTAATTAATAACTACTATAATATTTATAAACCTATTTATTTGTATCAACTTAATAATACAAGTAAGTTATATCCAAAGGCACGAAATACGTATAGTATTGTATGCTCGTTTGGATGGTGGTGACTGTTAATTCTATTGAAATAGACTACGTAGTCTATATGCTGACGCGCCCTCCCCCTAATTAGTCAGCACTTTATAAGCAAGTGGTTGATGCACTGAACGCGTAAGTACGCGTTTGGTACACCAGGTGCTGTAATTATACACTATTACTGTTAGGCAAGTTAACTATAAAGTTAATTAAGATATTGCGCCATCTTTGTATTAGAATTAGTAGCGGTTAAAGTACTCCTTACTTCTTTACATAAAAGGTCTTTCCACGCACGCATATCTTGCATACTTAAATATATTTTTATATATAGTTATATATTATAGGCCAGTAATATACTTGTTAAACAATCTTATAAGTTTTTATATAGCTAGGATATCCTACTATAGGGGAGTTATATATAAATTTAAGTATCTTAAATTATAAGGGTTTGAAATTTGGAACTACCATCTTCTATTAATAGTACAATCAATTGTTTTAAATTTCGCATTTAGCAAGTATAATATCCTTATACTATTGTTTTCCAGTTTAGATTGCCTTTATTATATCTACTATCTATATATCGTTCTTGTATTTGTATTCCATTAGCTTATTAATTTCTATTTCCCATTTATTAACTTCTAATTTATTTCTATTAAGTTCCATATCTAGAAACATAGGATATAGTTTTTTAAAACATTTAGGGGGCAGTAAGATCTATAATTGATTTATAATCCGTTTATCTAAAGCGTTTGTAGGTAAGTCCTATAATTATTATATTAATGTGTTAGGCTTTTAATTAAGTTTGCCTAGTTAATACACAATCTTAAAGTTAAATTATAAGAGGTATTTAGCCCAACAAATTTAGTGCTGCGTTAATTGTTTTATAGTTATAAAGTATTGCAGGTTCTTATGGTCCGTTAATACATATATTAGAAATAACAATCCTTTTAGCTTAGAACGCCATTGTTTAAAGCATCTAACGATTATAAGCAGTTCCTTATTATATATTTTGTAGTTTAATTCGGTAGGGGCGAGTTTTTAGAAGAAAAAGACTACTGGACATAGTTCGCCATTCTTATTGTATTGCAATAACACTCCCCCTAGTGTCACGGCACTGACCTAACACATTGTTATGATTCAGTGTTGTCATAACACGAGCACGGACCTGACCCCTGAGCGACGTGTATATATACCACCTCACCTCCTACATAGATCCTCACACGACATCGTTTGTCAATGATACACAGTCACAGTTACCTCGTTGACCCTCTGCACGTACTGTGACAGTATGTCGTGTCATCTCCTACGCCCCTGGTAGGGCTTTGTTTCCACCGTTCCACAGCT
>Ga0307507_10006996_pt1 | contig 16753 bp, 6 predicted proteins | sample 7_EM_MG_FD_207223 | JGI IMG/M metagenome (GOLD analysis project Ga0307507, IMG submission 207223) | Populus trichocarpa ectomycorrhiza microbial communities from riparian zone in the Pacific Northwest, United States - 7_EM | ecosystem: Host-associated > Plants > Roots > Unclassified | place...
TAACTTCTGTCCATATATTCCGACACTGGCAGTTCTTTCTTTGTGCGTAAAACAGCTATCCTAAGACACGTGACCACGTAACCTTTGTCCATATATTCCAACGCTAGCAGTACGGTGCCAGCGACGGGGTTGTATTCTAGGGAGTAAAGCTCTACCTAGTCGTGTTTAGGTCGCAGGCGTATTAGCGCAACAGTTGTTAGATTTAGGTAGCGGTACAGTATAAGCATCAGGTGGTAATAGTGGTTGAACATAGAGCTTGTCTATTGGTCGGTCGGTAGATCGCAGGCGCATCGGCACAATTGTTCGGTCGGGTCGTGTTCGTAGGCGTATTAGCACGAATTCTTGTCTGTCCATAGGCGTACTGGCGCGGCAGTTATCTCATTCGTAGGTTACGGGCGTTTGGGGGCGTACGTAACCACGTAACCTCTATTAATATATTCCAACACTGGCAGTTCTTTCTTTGTGGCGCTGTAGGAAGGCAGTCAGGTGTTGGTTTAGCTGCAGGTAGAAGCAGTAGATGTTAGTTAGCTGTAGGCGGAGCAGCAAGTAGTCAATTAGCTGCAGGCAGAGCAGCAGGGGTCGGTTAGCTGGTAGAAGCCTAGCTGGTGGTGTTCCTAACACCAGAATCGATTAATTCGCTGCCGTACGCTCTAAAGATCGACAGGAAGGTAGCAATAGTAAAAAGAGAGCTGCCGAACGCTCTGCCTTTTCACTACTCTTTACGACAAAGCAAGTAGCTGGCTGCCGAACGTTATATAACTTGCTCAATTCATAAGACTGCCGAACGTCCTCTTAAATTGTAATCGCAGAATGCCCTAGGTCAAGTGCTTAATCTATACGCATTTATTAATTAATGTTAGAACACATAACCTAAGGCTAATATCACGTAACGTCGTAATTATAGTCTTAATAGGTTGTATAATGATTCTCGCAGAGGATCGTAAGGATCGCGGTGCCTAAGTAGGGGGTTGATTAGTCACCATAAGGATAACTAATCAAAGACACGACGACGACACGTCAACGACACGTAACCACGTAACTTCTATCCATATATTCCGACACTAACTTTATAACATCTGCTTGGTTTATAACTTAGTCCATAACTATATCCTGCAGCTCTATTATTATAGTGCTTTGCAGCTGCATTGCTAGGACCTCTACCCTACTATAGAATTTTATAGTTTTAGAGAAAGATTTTTCTTTCTTCCTAAGCAAATTTTGCAATATAGGAATTATTTCCCCTATGCTGTCCTAGATTCTCCCAGTTTTATAATCTAGATATCTTAATAACCTATTAGTAGGATTTGTCTTTCCTAGGCAGTATATAATCTTAAAGTTATACTGTAATAGTGCCTCTACCCATCTAGCTTATTAACTGCTTAACACCTTTATAGTTATAAAGTATTTTAGGTTGTTATAGTCTATAAGGACTTTAATAGGATAATTACTTCTTATATAATAATATCGCCAGTGTTTTATTGCTGTGACTATTACAATCAGCTCCTAGTTATGCGTTATATAATGCTACCTTATAGGGGTTATTTTCCTTAACTAAAATGCCACAGGATGCCATTCTCTGTCTTTTAATTAAGATATAATTGCCCTTAGGGTAAAGCCGGATACATCTGTTTTAAGGTATATACATAGCTCCTAGTAAAAGTGTATTAGAATAGGCGCTAATATAAACAAATCCTTTAACTAGTCCATAGCCTTTTTAGCAACTTCCCTAAATATAAAGGGTCCTAACTTCTTACTATCCTTAAATCCCTTTAGCAGATTAGTAATTAGGAGCATTACTTATAAGTAATAAATAATAAACCTTTAGTAGAAGTTCGCCGCGCCTATAAAAACCTATACTTCCCTAAATGTTATGGGGTATGGCTATTCCCTAATAGCGTCTACCCAGCTTTTCTTTATTAACACTCCATTAATACTAACAATAAAGCCTAGAAAATTAATACTAGTAATATAGAATAAGCATTTTTTTAGGCTTATATAGAGCTTATATTCCCGCAGTCTTTCTAGTACTATTTGTATATAATATATATATGCTTTATAGTTATTACAGTAAACTATAATGTTATTAAGGTAGACTATATATATTATATCCAATAGGCCTAATAATGCCTTATTAATATAGGCCTAAAATGTTACCGGTATGTTAGTAAGCCTAAATGGCATTACTAGGTACTTAAAGTAGCCGTACTATATTTAGAACGCCATTTTCTATATATTGCCGGCTTTAATCCGGATTTAATAGTATATATTCTTTAAATCTAATTTTATAAATATCTTTACGCCTAATAGCCTATTAATAAGCTCCCCTATTAAGGGTAGCAGGTAGTAATTCTTTATAGTAATCTTATTTAGCGCCTAATAGTTAATATAGAGACAAAGGGTCTTATCCTTCTTGGGTATAAATATAATTAATGCCCCTACCTAACTTATAAAAGGCCAAATCCATCCTCTTTAAAGATTGTCCACTATATACTAACACAATACTACCAGTTTATTTTCTAATAGGTTGTATAGTGGTCTAAAAGAAGGTTCCTTATCTCCTATATCTATCTTATATTCTACCAATATAGGGTTAGGCAAGGTATGCGCGGCTTCCTTATTAGCAATATCCTTTAGGTCCGTATATTCCTATAGAATCTCTAGTTCCTTAACTATGTATAGCCGGATATCTAAGAATAAATACCCTATGTCCCCATTCTTGGTATTAAGGGTGGTATATATAGCATACGCCCACCCTTTCTCTTGTATATAGTTTAAGAAAGTCTTTTAATCTTTAACTATAATGCGCGGTTAAGACTTCTGGTATTAATATAAGGCTAAAGGCCAATTAATATCTAGATTGACTTATTAAAGCTATAGGTATCCTAAAATAAGGTTATACCCCTTAATTTCTATGGCGCAGAAGCGCATCTCCTGCATATCCTATAGACTATTGCGGTCCTGGCTAGCTACAGAAAAAGTTTATTCCCTATAGCACAGAATCCAGTAGCCTCTAATACTTTAAACAGTACGCACCTATAAGCCACTAAGGTCTAAATCCAATTCTTTTACTAGTAATTAAGAAATGAACCCTATAGTTGCGCCACTATCCATAAGGCAGTCTTATATTACCTATTTATTATTAACTTAAATAGAGACGGGAATAACCATACAGTAGCTTACTCCCTCCTTCTCTTACTAGCCTAGTATAAGGGAGTAAAGATCTACTAGGCTCTCTCTTTTCCTAATTAAGCATCCTTTTACTTCTTCTGCCGGCAGAAGCATTATATATAGCCTTTCTTACCGCAGTAATAACGGCTGCATGACTCTTAGTTTTATGGTTTTTGCCTATTATCATTCTAGGGTTAACTAGCATTGCTCTAAGGTTACGAAGCCTGCTTACGTTGTCCTTCCGCAGAGTAGTTAGGTTAGAATCTGCCCCTTTTATTAAAGCTAGGCCTAGTTCTACGCTCTTTATTATTAGCGTCTTATTCCTTTCACTTCCCCAGATAGTCTCTTTTAGCGTTCTTAATCTAAGTAGCTTTAGAGATAAGCTTTTCTTAGGAGGTAGGAATTTCGCCCTTCTCCTATATGGCCTGTTAAATCTTAGGTTATAACTTAGTAAGTAGCTGGTAAAGTTATATAGCGTTATCCCACAGGTCCAAGTAGGGTATATTGTCTTCTAGTTCTTCTAAGTAGTTTACAAACTAGACTACACTCTGGCCTTTTTGCTATTTGGCGTTATAGTATTACTAGTTATAATCCATCCCTTAATTAGTAGGGTCTTAGATCTAATTAACTAACCAGGACTTAAGTTTGCTAAATTTAAGGGGTGTAGTAAGTTTTTTCTTATAGCGTATCTATAAACTCTTAACAGTGCCATATAGGAAGGTAAAAGCAATGAGTGTCTGGTTATACTTATTAGAGTAACGTTTTGGGTCTAGCCAAAACTTAGTTTCGCATTAATGGATAAAACAATTATAGTTCCAGAGACTATTACTATTGTACTTATTAGGTTCCTTTATACGGAATTTAGGTTTTTCTAACATTATAGCATAGTATAGCGTTACCTCTTTAAGTCTGCTTTGTGTCTAGGGTGTCTATACTTCTCCTAATTGTCCTTATAATTATCCTTAGTAGTCTTAATATGCTTATCTTAATTATATCTCTAATTCCTTTGTCTTTTATAGGGTCTTGCATAGTAACCGCTCTAATAACTTCCCAGTAGTGATCGTTCCTAAGGGTCTCAGAAGGTTAGACGGACCAGCTGTGGCTTCTTGGTCTACTCCTTTGTAAGTAGAGGGGATACGCTCCTCTGGGGAGACTCTGTCAGCCTCTTATAGTAAGGGCGTTGTTTTAGGGGGTAAGGAGGTATGGCCCGTCATTGTCAATTAATAGCCGTACGTTCCTTCTGTAAAGGATTGTAAGCAATTAGAATTATAAGAGGCCAGTCTAACCGGAACGTATAATTATCTAATTAATAGTGTAGAATAAGAGTCACAGGTAAGTAGAAGGTAAGTTAAAGATAGAATGAGCTTTACATATAAAGGACAAATGCTTTCTAACTTCTTCTATTTAGAGACTAATTGCTGGCTCTTCTCTAGAGGAGAACTAGCTCCCTATATAGTCCTTCTAAGACATTAGTAAAACCCCTTACCCCTTGTCTGTCTAACCATATCTCCTCTAGGACATTAGTGGGACATTAGTGAAACCTTTATCTGTCTTATCTGATATGTACCTTTTAGGAGCGCCCGTTACACAGCTATATTAGCGCCTTAGCGGCCCTCGCTATATCTCCTACTCCCTTTTAACCTAACCTTTAACTCGCATATATAGAGTATTTATATTAATAAATGTCTTTAGTGCCTTGTTTGGGTTTGCCTTTATTATTATATCTACTAGGTTATCTTGGCTATTAATCTATTAAATTTTAAAGAGTTCTTAATGCTTATAGGACTGTTAAAGTGCCATAATATTAATTATAAGGCGCTTCTTCTTTATAGTACTAAGCTTAACTAAATACTTATAGAGGGAATATAAGTTGGTGTATATGATTGTAGGGATAATAGGAAGTTTAAGTCAATCTATAATCATCTTAAGGGTAGTTCCAATTGCAATTGCCGTATTAACTCCGCTAACTATTCTATATATCTCTAACGCTAAAACGCTTTAAGTAACGCGCTTACTCTTAGTTAAGCTCTAATAGATAAGATTACCGTAAATTATAAAGTTATTCTCTCTAGTAGATTTGTTTGTAATAATAATCTTATATCCTAGCTAGGAGCTAAAATCTTTATTATTTATAAATAATCCATTAATAAATATAAAGAGCTTAGTGGTAGGGAGATTAATAGGTATATAGAGCAGTCTCTAATTAAGGTGGTTTATTTGCTAAGAAAGACGCTTATTTAGGGTAAAAACGTTATCCTTAGTTGGTTTCTGGTATTAAGCGGTAATAGAGAGATTAAAGGAAGCCTTAGGTTAATAGATAGAAGCAATATAAGCTCCGTAAGCGCATTGCTCTATATATCCTTACTTTAGAGAATTAATATTAATAACTTTAATCTTCTTGCCTTAACCCTTCTGGTATAAAGTAATGGAATCCTTATTTAGGGAGAGGATGTATCTATTAAAGAGCAATGGTATTATTAAATTAAGCTTTTCCTTTAGCTTTGCTATAAGATTTGCCTTTACTAGCTTATCTTCTTTAAGAGTTAAGAATTATTTGTCTCCTAAGATAATTATATTATTAGTTTGCATACCAATAATTCTAAATAGGTTTCCTATAGTTGTAATAAGGAAGTAGGGGTTAAATATAGAAGTAGTTATTAAAAGCTTCTCTTTATAGTGCTTACTATAGGTAGCCCACCAGTAAATTCCTGCCTCTGTAATTCTATATAATGGCTTAAGCACAACCATAATTATATCTTCAGGATATTAGTAGCGAATTTGCTCTAGAAGATATGCTAATATTAAGCGCTAAAGATGCGTCTCTAATTGGGTATAGGCCTAGGTAATATCTTATAAATAAACTACTATTCTATTTTTTATTAAAGAGGGAGCTAGCGTAATAATAACTCGCTAACTAGCTTGTTAAATTATAGGAGATTATATAAAAATTACCTCCTTACTGTTATTATTATAACCTTAGATAATAAGTCTTAATTTCTTAAATAGGGCGTTAGTAGCTTTTCCTTTAATCTTATTAACTATTCTTAACTTAAAGATATAAACTCCATTAAACTTAGCAGGGTTATGCTTCTTAAATTTAAAAACTCCTCTTATAATAAAACCGTCAATCTCCTACTTATTAAATGCTTGGAAAGGGGCTCCTAGAGTTATAATACAACCTTTCTTTTAGAGCTGTTTTACAAGCTTAAAGTCAGCCTTCTCTTTAGCTATTATAAAGGCCATTAATAACTTAACTCTACTCTTAATAGCGGCAATAAATTGTTCTTTAAAATTAGCAAGATATTAGTAATTTTATAATTCCTTTAGGCGACCTCTACCGCGTTATAGTTGCGGCATATCTACTACAATTATATTAGAATTATAGTCGCCTTCTAGGGCATGTTAATTATAGTTCTCCTTTAGGGCATCTTCTAGGGCATCCTATAAAGGCTTAGGATTGTTATTGTTGGGAATACAGGCAAGTTGCCGTCACGTGTCGCCGCGGCGAGGAGCCTTAAGCTCCTCACCCTTCCTCAAGCAGGAGAAAAGAATAGAACAACAACCATCATACTAGCTACATACTGTAACTACGTAATATCACCTTGTGTTACTAACACCGATTAGTGGTTAACTTTACTATTATACCACAGAATAGCTAGGTATTCTATTAAGAAGAGACGAGCCACTATACCAGTGCTACTTATGCTAAAGGAAGCTGTCTTTTAAGGTCAGAACTGGTCCTAAACCTTAAATAGAACTCTTCTACGAATCTAAGGATCTAAAGGCCAGAACTGGTCCTGAGCCTTTCCTAGATTACAGATTCTTGCGTCTATTACGCAGAATAACACACTTTACGAGTCTTTGTGATTTAAGGCCAGAACTGGTCCTAAGCCCTATAATCGCAGATTCTCGTCTAAACGCGTACTAAACGATAATTAATAATCCCTATACCAATAACACCTCCTCTCCTACAACCCTATAACACTTCCCTTCCTCCGAAAACATGGCTAACGACTAGAGAGACTCCTTACCACTAGGGGTAGCTACGTACGCGAAACTTATCGACGAAGATTAGGACGAATTTCCCGTTTTTAATATAACAACCTATACGGCAAAATAAGTTAATGGCTTCCTCCTACACCATATTCTATTCTACCGAAGTAGACACTATACCGATGTACAACTATAGGAATATTTTAGGGAGGATTTTGTAGGATGGACTACTAACACCTAAGCACTTGGAAATGATAATATTGTTTAGGATTTTTGAGACTTCCTCTATAGGAATAGGGTATATGTTGCTGAGAACAGTAACCTAATTACTAGTAATATTCAGGCCGTTATTATTGGTATAGAAGAACTAGTATGGACGGAAGCTAAGATTATACGTTAACTACAGAAACCTAAAACCAACCCATATTCTTTAGAAGGCAACTTTAATTTGGAATGGAACCCCTAGAATACTAATCCTCTATTCCAGCTAACTGATGAGCCTATACTACCAGAGACACTGTAACCCCCGCTTTAATCTCCGCAGCCTCCGCAACAACCTCTGCAAGAACCTCTACAATAACCTCTACAAGACCCTCCGCAGCTGCCTCTATAAGAACCTCCGCAAGAGCTTCCCTAGCAATCTCCGCAGCAATCTCCGCAGCAATCTCTATAGCAATCTCCGCAATAAGCCTCTACTTCTCTATAAATATTTAACAAGCTTTAGAAGATTTAGCGTAGAGGGGAATTTTAAGACTCCTGTAGTTCCTAAGGTAGCTATAGAGGTGGCTACCAGCGTGATCCAGACAGGAAGTTCTTGTGGAGGGTACCGTGAAGAGAGAGTAATATAGGGGGGGGAGCGGTTGGAATGGTATAGTCACGCAGGCAATCCAAAAAGAAAGAACTGCCAGTATCTGCGGCAGCTATAAACCCGATAACTATTGCAACTGATATGCCCTGCGACCCGATAAGCCTTATACCGATACGCCTATGAACCCGATAAGATCTCGCGCTGATATGCCTGCGAACCAACCCTATAACAAGACTCCGTGCCGATCTGCCTACGGAACCAACCCTGCGCTAGCACCGTACTGCCACATACCATCAACAAACTGATAGCGCCGCTATGCCTGCTATTACGATACTGATTGCGCTAATACGCCTGCGATCTACCGACCGAACGATTGTGCTGATATGCATGCGATCCCGATTACCGTTGTGCCGATAAGAACGACCCGAATAGGACGAGGTAGAGCTTTGCTCCCTAGAACACGACCCCGTTGCTGGCATTATACTACCGCCCGAACGACCCGTCGCTGGCACTGTACTGCTATTATAATAGACCCTTGCTGCCCTACCTATAGCTAACCGACTTCTACTGCTTCCACCTGTAGCTAAACCAATACTATTACTTTTTAATGGATGCATCCTCTCCCTAAATGAGGATTCTATTGCTTTGCGCCAGAAGGGTTAAGGTAAGAAGATTAATGTTATTAATGTTAATTCCCTAAAGCAAGGATATGTGGAGCAACGCGCTCGCGGAGCTTATGTTACTTCTATCTATTAACCTAAGGCTTTATTCGATCTCTCTATTGCTACCTAACACCAGGAACTAACCAAGAATGATATTCTTGCCCTAAATAAACGTCTTTTCTGGTAAATAAACCATCTTAATTGGGGACTACTCTACGTGCCTATTAATCTTCCCACTGCCAAGCTCTTTATATTTGTTAATAGGTCATTTGTAAATAATAAAGATTTTAGCTCCTAGCTAGGATATAAGATTATTATCGCGAACAAGTCTACTGGAGAAAATGACTTCACGATCTACGGCAATCTTATCTATTGGAGCTTAACCAAGAGTAAGTGTGTCACTCAAAGCGTTCTAGCGTTAGAGATATATGGAATGGTTGGCGGAGTTAATATAATAATCGCAATTGGAACTACCCTAAAGATAATTATAGATTAACTCAAACTTCCTATTATCCCTATAATCGTGTGTACCGACTTATATTCCCTCTATAAGTGTTTAGTCAAGCTTGGTACCACAAAGGAGAAGCGCCTTATAATTAATATTATGGCACTTCGGCAATCCTACAAACGGTAAAAACTCTTTAAGATTTGATGGATTAATAGTTAAGATAACCTAGCAGACGTAATAACGAAGGCAAACCTAAACAAGGCTCTAGAAACGTTTGTTAATACAAACACTCTACGTATACAAGTTAAAGGTTGGGTTAAAAGGGAGTAGGAGTATAATATTCTGCAGACCCTAACTTAAACCAGCCAATCAGGATTTTCCATCCCCGGGATGGAAAATCGCTATTAGCTTGCTTACTACTAGCGCCTTAGCGGCCCTCCTAACAAGATATCTACCTATAACTCCTAAGTAAGAAAGCACCACGTGCTAAGAGGCAAATTTTGGGACAGCGAGACTTATATTACAATGGCAATAGTAAGTAAGGAGGATTAATATTTGTTACGCTAGTCGAGCGGTATATATATATAGATGGCAACCGCAAAAGAAGAGTTGCTAGTGTTGGGAATACAGGCAAGTTGCCGTCACGCGAGGCAAGTTGCCGTCACGTAAGGCAAGTTGCCGTCACGTGTCGCCGCGGCACTAGCGTGGCGAGGAGCCTTAAGCTCCTCACCCTTCCTTAAGCAGGAGAAAAGAATAGAACAACAACCATCATACTAGCTACACACTGTAACTACGTGATATCACCTTGTGTTACTAATAGTTATCTTTATAGTAGGGCTTAATAATAGTTAAATAAAATTAAGTGGGTCTATAAGGCATCTAAATAGTATAAGTTTAACCATTAATTATAATAAGTTTATGTGGGCCTAACCATCCTCCCTCTTTATGCTATACGCGTACCTTAGATTGGAGTGGCAGATTAAGCGTAGTTAAGGTATTTAGGCCATTTCTTATTCCTAGTGCATTATTAACCTAGTATGTAGTATAGAGATGTTGTATTTCCTTTATTACCTTGCGAATAGCCTTAGCTTATTATATAACAGAGGGAGATAGTAGAGAATTATTAGTTATTTAAGGGTAGGCGCTAAAGACTAGCAATGTAGGTATAAGCCCATCTAGGCTAGCAGAATCGTTAATAGCCTTAACAGCTATTTATAAGATAAGCTCTTTACTAGCACCCTTTAGTTCTAAAGAAATAATCTTATATATACGGCGTAATGGCGTATAATATCGCTCCACTTTTCTAATACTATTATGTGCCTTAATAGGGACTTCCTTAACCTTAATTGCTATTGCTTTTACCTATTATTAATACTCTATAAATAAGAAGTTCTTTTCTATATTATAAATGATTTAATTAGGGGGTCCTAGGTAGATATTAATCTAGCATGGTTAAAGAGTATCCTATGCGTTCTTAGTTAATATATTCTTTAAAAAAACGTGCGGCTTAGAAGGAGGTTAAGGAGTTAATAACTTAGAGGACTGGCTTGCCACTAAGATATATAACATTAATAATAATAGAAAAGTTAAAGTTATAGTTGTCTTTAAGGGTAAACTTAAATCGGCTAAGGGACTTCTGGTTTATTTAGTAGTAATAGTAGTACTTTATAAGATGCTTAATTGCCTTAACCTTAACCTTATAACCTACTTACTGAAGAACCCTAAGCAGTTAGTAAATAGATAGGTGGCTAAAATAACAGTGTAGTTAATGTAGCTCTAACTTAGTTAAGTGGCTCTATATAACACTCCTTTCTGGCTATTAAAGGAGTAACCAAGGGTAACCCTACTTGCGTATAACGGGCACCTAATTATCTCCCTAAATAAGCATATTCTTAAAGTTATTAAGCTTAATACCTAATTTATCTATATTTTGGATATAGAATAGAAATGGGGTGTTTATAGGAATAATGTGGAAAGTAATATATCCTAATAGAGTTTGGACCTTAATTATGCCAAGAGAGATTATAGTACCCTTACTAAAGCGAATTATATATTGGCCTGCCGTTAATTGGTTAATCTAAACAGAGCTATTAAGCTGCTAAAGAGCTTAAACTTAAGGTTCTCCTGCTATAAATACTCCTGCGGCTCTAGTATCTGGTATAATACCATAAAAGACGTTTGCTAAGTATCTATTATTAAAGGAGAACGCGGAATTTTCCTTTAGCTTATTAAAGATATCTAACTTTATAATAGAATGGAGCGTAGATTGGTTATTAAGGACAGTAATAATTTATATGCTATTTACCTTACTATACTTAGTAAAGTATTAGTTAGGAGAGTAGTCCTTAATTTCCATATCTATAAGGAGCTGTTTGGTCTCATTAACCTCACCCTTAAGATCCTCTACGCCTTTATATTGCACTAGGACGCTTTAAAAATAGGCTGTAGTAACCTTATAATTTCTAACGTTTGTTATACTCTGGCGAAACTTATTATATACCTCCTTTTGCCTATTAAGAGGGTGCTTAGTTAACTAGCAATTTGGTTTCTTACAAATATAGTATTTCTTCTGGCAATTACTTTGAAATAAACCTCCATAAGGGCCTCTATAGTTACTTTGTGGTTAACATTAATTATACCCTTTACCGTATCCCCTACTGCGGCCACCATATGTTTAATTAGTCTAGTTATAATTGTATTAGTCCAGAATCCCAATTTAAATAGGGTTTTCGGTATAGAATTGTTGGGATTCTTATATTTATATCGCAGTACCTACAGTGGAGTATAGTTTGGTGTATACTCCTTTAAATATATCTGCAGGTTTATATAGCGCCAAGTTATACTTAGGAACGCTATGGTAGGCTAAGATAACCTGGTCCCTTAGACTGTTCTTATTTTAGTAGGTTTTGGCAAGACTATATTGGATTTTCTAGAGTTTATTAAAGAGTAGTTAAAGACACTTTAAACAAGTCTTTGTTGGGTTAGAAGCAATAACTCTCTGGAATATAGTCTCCCGCCATTTAGACATATAGAGTTAACAATTCTTATTGGTCTTAAAGTGGGCTCTAGTAAGCTGAAGTATTATATTAAAGCTATAGTTTCTACCTGTAATATAGTCGTAATAGAACATCGCCGCCCGTCCCTTTAATATAACAGAGAAAGCATAATGGAACTGGTGGCGTTAAATTCTAATCTTATTATAACAGTCATAAAAGACCTGTAGTTTTGCTCTAAGTATGTTATACAGTTCTCCTCCAAACTTCTTCTCTTCGTCTAAATATACCTTTATTAGATTTGTAACTTCTTAAGATAGAGGCTCGCCGGTTAGCTAGAATGGAGGAGTTAGAGGCGGCGGAGGGGGTGGGGGGAAAACACCTCCCAGTGGAAGAGCACCTCTAGGTGGGGGATTGGCGTTCTAGGGGTTTTGTTCCGAATTAAAGTTGCCTTCTAAAGAATATAGGTTGGTTCTAGGTCTCTATAGTTAGCGTGCAATCTCAGCTTCTGTCCATACTAGTTCTTCTATACTAGTAATAACGGCCTAAATATTACTGATAATTGGGTTGCTATTCTTAGTAATGTATACCCCATTCCTATAGAGGAAGTCTTAAAAATCCTAAACAATATTAACATTACCAAGTGCCCAGGTATCGGCGGTCCATCTTATAAAATCTTCTCTAAAATATTCCTACAGTTATACATTGGTCTAGTGTTTACTTTAGTAAAATAAAATATGGTGTAGGAGAAAGCCATTGACTTGTTTTGCGGTATAAGTTGTTATATTAAATGCAAATTCATCCCAATTTTTATTGATAAGCTTCGCGTACGCAGCTACCCCTAATGGTAAGGAGTCTTCCCAGTTGTTTGGAGTGGCCATAGTTATATCTTCGGCTTGTGGTTATATTGTTAGGTGTTATAATAGAGGTTATAGAGTTGCGGGAAGGGATAGTATTGATAGTGTTATAGTAGCTGTGTGTTTGTTGTTTGGTGCGCATTCGTGATAAGAATTTGTGATTATGGGGCTTAGGACCAGTTCTGGCCTTTAAATCCTTAGATTTATGAAAGAGTTCTATTTAAGGTTTAGGACCAGTTCTGACCTCAAAAGACAGCTTCCTCTAGCACGAGTAGCACTGGTATAGTGGCTCGTCTCTTCTTGGTGAAATACCTAGCTGTTCTATGGTATAACTGTGAAGTTAACTACTAATCAGTGTTGGTCTCACAAGGTAATGGTTATTCTTGTGTTGTTTGTAAAGCTTGTTGTATATATTCCTGCAAGAAAGGGGAAGGGTAAGGAACTTAAGGTTCCTCACTACGCTAGTGCCGCGGCAACACGTGACAACTACGCTACTCATTCCCGACAATACCTTAGATATCTATATAATTAGAGCTACCCTATTAGTATAACTTGCTAGGAAACCCAAATATACAATCTTTACTGTTATAATGGCCGATATTAAAAAAGCCCTAGCACTAAAAAAGTACACTAACCCTGCTATAAAAGTACCAGTATGCTACTATAAGCATCTAGAAGTATTTTTATAAAAGGAAGCCGATAAGTTAGTAGAGCACTAACTATATAACTATAAGATTATACTTAAAGAAGGAAAATAGCTAGGATTTAGACCCCTATATAGAATGTCCTAAAACAAACTTTAAGTGCTGCAGAAGTACTTAAATAAACACCTTAGTAAAGGATTTATTAGAGTAAGCTCTTCGCCTGTAACTATACCTATAATCTTTATTAAGAAACCTAGTGGCGGTTTGCGCTTCTATATAGACCACCAAGCTCTTAATACTATTACTATTAAGAATTAGTATCCGCTCCCGTTAATTTAAGAAATATTAAACCAATTAAGTAAAGCTTACTACTATATAAAACTTAACCTTATTTATGTATTTAACCGCCTCTATATTATAAAAGGAGATAAATGGCTTACTATATTCTACACTAGGTATAGACTATTTAAATACTTAGTAACGCTATTTGGCCTTATAAATGCCCTAAGTTTATTTCAGCACTTTGTAAATAATACCCTATAACCTCACCTAGACGTTTTCTATACTGCTTATATTAATGACATCTTAGTATATAGTAATAACCTAACTAAATATAAGAAACATGTTAACTTTATCCTAAAAGCTCTGCGTGGAGCTAGCCTATAGTTAGATATAGATAAATGTAAATTCCATAAAATAGAAGTCCTATACCTTGGATTTATTATTTCTATAGACGGTATATAAATAGACCTAAAGAAGGTTAAAGTAATTGTAAACTAGTAAGAACCTAAGAATGTTAAGGACATAAAAGCCTTTATAGGATTTACTAACTTCTACTAATAGTTTATTAACAACTTCTCCGCTCTAGTTTTACCCCTTATAGCTCTAACCCAAAAGGATAAAGCCTTTATCTTTAATAAGAAATATAAAAAGGCCTTTGCCTATCTAAAAGTTATATTTACTACCACACCTATACTCTAATACTTTAACCTAAACCAAAAGAGTGTTATAAAAGCTAATTTATCCAACTATATTACTGGAGATATTCTGTTTTAGTATAATAAGAAAGGAGTACTGCACCCTATAGCATACTTCTTAAAATAACTAAGTCTAGCTAAATATAACTACAAGATCTACAATAAGGAATTATTGGTTATTATTAGATATTTTAAATAATAGCAACCTAAACTAGAAAGCGCCAGATTTCTAATTAAGGTCCTTAGCGACTATAAGAATCTATAGTATTTTATAACTATAAAACAGCTAAGTTATTATTAGGCCCGCTAGTTAGAATATCTATCCTATTTTTAATTCTTAATTATATATTATCTAGGCGTTTAAGGTTAAAAACCTAATGCCCTAACCCAACGTTTATAAGATATACCAGTATAGAAAGAAGCGCGTGCCTACTATAATTAAACCCTACTTTACCCTAAACTATTTAACCCTCCTATTAAAGACGTTATAATATACATCCTTTAAATAACTAATTAATTAATTAAATAGATAATAGTTAATAAATACCTAAATAATAAGTTTATCTAAGAGATGCTTAAGCTAATTTAAGATGGCATTAAATACTTTAAAATAATTTTTCTAAGTAAATATAAAGCTTATGGAGACCGCTTATACTATAGGAACTGCCTAGTTATACCCAACTATAATAAGCTTAAGCTTAAGCTCCTTAAATATGTATATAACCTACTAGTAGCCAGTTACCTAGGCTAAGGAAAAACCCTAGAACTGCTCTAATAGGAATATTACTGGCTGAATATATATAATATAATATAAAGGTATATCTCTAGCTGCCACACCTGCTAATAAGCTAAAGCTTTGTATAAGATATATAACGGCTTTTTAAAGCCACTGCCTATTCCAGACTAAAGATAGAAGGATATCTTAATTAACTTTGTTATTAAACTCCCTGTAAGTAAAGGCTGTATAAACATTATAGTAGTTATAGACTGACTATCTAAAATAAAACACTTAATTGCCTGCCCTAATATATTAGTGTCTACTATTGCCCAACTATTCCTAGACTATATATAAAAACTCCATGGACTCCCCAAAACGATTATCTTTAATAGAAGCAGCCAGTTTATCTCTGTCGGAATATATAGACAGAGGTTATGTGGTCATTCGTGTCTCTGATTAGTCATCCTTATGATAACTCATCAGCCCTCTACTTAGGTACTGCGATCCTTATAATCCTCTGCTTTCTACACCTATTAAGCAACAAACAAATCCAGAGATTAATAGGCCATACAAGTGCACTTGGGTGATACCGTCATTGATTAATAGTTAACCTCACCGGTTGGCCATAGAGCAACAAGGTTCACTGTCGCCCTAGCAGCTTTGTTTAAAAGCAGCACTTTAATACCTAGCAGCAAAACCAATACCTAGTAGCTCCAGCAGTATCCAACCCCAGCCAGCTTAGAATATTGTAAGACATTTTATAGCACGCAAATTAACCCCCAGTACAACCTCTTTACTAAGCGCCGTACCCCCAGCTTAACAGCACTAAACGCCCAATAGCCCTTGGGCAGTACCTTAGCAGCTACCTTAGCAGCTACCCCAGTAGTACTACGGCAGCGCTTTAGCTATACATAGCACACCAGCTTATTAATAGCACCTAGCATTACAGCAACCTAACAGCCTTGCGCAGTATCTAATTACCTAATGGCTTTACGCAGTAACCCAGTGTAGCAATATAACTTAGCAGCAAACTAATACCTAGTACGCGTCTTAGCATACAAATTAACATCTAATAGCCTTATGCAGTAATCCAGCGTTATAGTAACCTAGCAGCGTTAGCAGCACCCAATACCCAATTACCTAACAGCCTCGCGCAGTACTCTAGCGTAGCAATATATACTAGCAGCGTTAGCAGCACCCAGCGTCACAGCAACCTAGCAGCGTTAGCAGCACCTATTACCCAACAGCCTTATGCAGTACTCTAGCGTCACAGCAACCCAGCAGCATTAGCAGCATCTAAATGCCCAGCTTCCTACTGGGCAAGCAATTAGCTCCAGAAGAGCACCCTATATAAGCTTAACACTCTGCCACGATCCTAGCGGCTCTGCTATGTTAAATACTATATCCAACAGCGCGCCTATAACGCCAGCGCGCGGGGGGGGGGGGGGGGGGGGGGGGGGGGGGGGGGGCGGGGCGGGGCGGCGA
>Ga0307507_10006997_pt1 | contig 16752 bp, 8 predicted proteins | sample 7_EM_MG_FD_207223 | JGI IMG/M metagenome (GOLD analysis project Ga0307507, IMG submission 207223) | Populus trichocarpa ectomycorrhiza microbial communities from riparian zone in the Pacific Northwest, United States - 7_EM | ecosystem: Host-associated > Plants > Roots > Unclassified | place...
TTGTTTTTTTTTCCTTCTCTGTGTTTTCATGTCTTTTTTTCTTCCCTGGTTCTCCCCCTGTATTTATAGGAATTGGGGGGGGAGGGCCACCCTACCCTGTCCGCGCAGGGTAAGGTGGCATGGGGCGGCTTCTGCACAGCCACCCCAAGGCATTGTTCCGTCTCTTTTTTCATGTTAGCAGGGTATGGTGGGTATGGGTAGTGCCTTGGGCAAGTGGGGTGGAGAGAGAGAAAGTGGCGTTGAAAAAAATGGGAGGAAAAATGCTTCTTCTTCCCCTGTTCTCTGCGTGTCCAGGGGAAGAAGAAGGCTTATGGTGCCGTTCAAATCGGCACCATTTGCTTATTCCCTTTTTTTTTTTAAACTACGCCGTTTCACCCAAAACGCGCCATTTGAAATGGTGCCAAAATGTGTCAATTCTGATTCAATCCTTCAATTTGTGTTTTTTTTCCATTTTGGTCCTTGGTTTTGGATTTCTTCAATCGATTCTCTAATTGCCCATCAGACTTCAATATTTATGTAATTAAGCCCCTGATTTGACTAAATCAACTCTAAAAAATTATAATTTAACCCCAGAACTTTAATTTCTTCTAATTAAAGCCTATATTGACTTAAAAATCACTTTTTCTTGCAATCAAACCCTTCATAAATCCAATTCAACCTTCAATAAAATTTAATTAAGTCTATAAACATTTGATTTTGGACTTTTCTTCCTCAAATCAAATTTTCATCATCAACAAGGCTCTCATCGGTCAACTATATACCGTCAAATTTCAATCTTTGTATTTTTGAACCTCCTCAACCAATTTTTGACCATTTTCTAAGCATTCTGGCATCCTCTTTTTACTGCTATTATTTTTTATATATTTTTTTTTTGTATTTTCTTCTTTTTGTGCCGGGGGCCCAAAAATGAGTTACAACAACTGTTATGAAGATCAGTGTAGGAGATGGGATCATCCCTGGTTGGTAAGCTGGTTACAAGATCCTTAAAGTCGCTGCATAACCCTCGAAACACATACAAGTTGAATTCTGCCAAGGAGATCAGTCTGCTACCCGCAGCAGGTTCATCAAACAAGGCATTTGCCTTATGCAAGTAGATGCTGGCATAATCATCATTTTGGCGTAAATCTTGGAATGAGCTGTGAAGTTGCATAATTCGTGAATTGGAAGGAGAGGCAAGAGTTGTTTCCAGCATACTCCAGATATCTACTAGGTGTGGTGTTTGGCGGGTCATCAAGGAGAATTTAGGGAGGTAATCAAGGTGGGAAAGTGTGTGGATTGGGAAGGAGTGGCCGGTTGTTGGCCTATCTGTTCAAATTTTACAAAAGGAAACACACCTTCATGAAAATGAACATGATGGGAGACATATATGTTGAGATGCTAAATTGAGACAATGATAACCAAGATGAGAGGAACTATATCCTAAGAACACATATGGAGATGAACATAAATCCAACTTATGAGCATGAAATGGATGCAAAAAAGAAAAATCAAAACACCTAAAAGTACGTAGAAAATCATAATCAAGAGTATGATTAAACAAACATTCAAAAGGAGACTGATTTTGAAGGACAAGAGTAAGCATATGATTGATGAGATATATTGATGATTCAAATGCATAATTCCAAAATCATAACAGAGCACTACGTTGGCCTAATAGGGTAAGACTAGTTTTTGACAATATGGCGTTCAACACTACCATTTTGCTCATGCATATGAGGACAGATTAACATGTTATGAATACCAATAGTTTGAAAGAAATTGTTTAACTCACGATATTCACCACCCCAATCAGTTTGAATAGATTTAATTTTGCGGGTAAATTGACACTTAACAAGCATTTGAAAACATTGGAATATAGAAAACACATCGGATTTTACAACAAGAGGATAATACCATATATACTTTATATGCGCATCGATAAAGATAACAAAGTAACGAAATCATCAGAGGAAAACATAGGAGCAGGGCCTCAAACATCACTAAATATTAAATCAAGTGGGGCAATAGTTTTGTAACATGTAGGTCGCAATGACAGACATGAAGGCTTGTCAAGTGGACAAGCTTGACATTGAGCAAGAGAGCATCTAGAAGTACACATTATTTTATTTTTGAAAACTAACAAATTAAAAATACGGGAAGTAGGATGATCTAATTGACGTTGCTATAGATCAGCAGTTACAGAGACACAAGACCAATAAGCTTGAGGAATAGTGGTGGCAGAAGACTTAGAGAGAACATATAGATCATCATTGCTCTAACCAGAAAAGAGCACTGCATTGGTGGTGAGATCCTTTACATAAAACATAGAGGCATGAAATTTAAAATAAACATTATTATCACGATAAAATTTTTGAACAGAGAGCAATGGTTTGGTGATATGAGGAATATGGAGAACGTTAGATAATGTAAAGGTGCGTTTATGGGAACATAACATGGTATGCCCAATATGGGATATAAAAAGATCCTTACCGTCACCAACATATAAGTTATCATTATCAAGATAGGGTGCAGAGTCGGTCAGAGTTGCAAGATAAGCGGTTAGCCAACTTTTTCTATTTATATGTTTTGAGCAATATACAATAATAATAATGGTGATTACAACACAAAACTATAACTATAATATTTTCTATATAGAATAATACTCTCTATGCCCAGGTCTGGTGCTATATGGGCTAAAACTTTTGAACCTTTCAATATTCATATCCATTCTACAAGAAACGCGTGTTCCATTGAATAAGGTGTCCCCCCTCTTTTTTTGTACATATTTTATTTATTCATGTGTAATGTGTCCTTATTGAGGTTCTTATGTTGTTTTCGAATTCCTCTGTTTTCTTACGATTGCACTAGTTTTATTATCTTATTTTAATGGATAAGATAATAAATTAAAGAAACGCGTGTTCCTAAAGTATACCAATCATCAATCATTTTCCAAGTCAAGATCAACTCATAAATTAATCATATATATGAGAAAGGATTTGTAAATTCCACAACCACAAATCAACCCTATCTAATTCCCACTTTCCTTTTTTTTTCATTATGTTTTTATATAATTTTCAATCCACTCAGTCTTTTAGATATATATTTAGTCAGTTTTTACTCAATCTTTTATAATTTTTAGATATTTTATATTTTTTAGATGTATAATAGTTTTTCTAACACTCTCCTTTATCTACATTTTTTATATGTTATCAAGTGATATTAGATTTTAATATCTTTTATGAATTGGTGGATCATAATTAATGACCCTCGTTCAAAGTTTTATTCTTAAATTGTAACATGACGTTCGTCTTGGATTTGAGAATTGCAATTATCTTTTTTTTTTAATTTTAATATTTTTATATTTGATAAGAATCTTATATATTATGGATAAATGAGGGGAAAAAACATGATAGTTCATTAAACTTTGATTTCCTTGATGTCATAGATAGTGCAATACAAAAAAACAATGGTTAAGAAAATGAAAATGATGATGAAGAAAATTTTAATGATGCTGAAATGGAGAGTCATGATTTTAAAAATGATTTGGATAGTCATGGTATGAATTTTTATTTGAACTATGTATTTTAAGGTATTTGAATTTTTCTATTATTTATTTTATTTTTATTTTAATTGTGATATATTATTATTTACTACTTGATTGGAATTGTCAATATATAATTAATTAAAACATTTTACTTATAATTTTATGATATTATGATTTAAGTTTACTATCTGACTTTCTATTATATATTATATATCTTATAAGAAACAACCTTGTCTTGGAATATTATCCTTTTAATGTATCAAATTTCCAACACTTATGTTACATCAACCACTTGCATATATGCATGCAATATTCCAAGTTGTCTGCGCCGATGAATGTTTTGTCTCGTTCGAAGTATGACAACGGAGGGGACTAATTTGTGTGGTGTACTGGTTCATGAGCAAACATTTAGTGAAAAAGTAAGTTGGACTGTTGATTTGTTTCTGTGATTGAAAAATATTTAAAAAAAAATTAATTTTTTTTTGTTTTAAATTAATTATTTTTAATATTTTTAGATTATTTTGATATATATATTATTTTAATATATTTTTAAATGAAAAATATTTTATGGTTTGACTGGTCACAGAAAATGTTAATGAGCTTCCATGAAAATGAAGGGACAGCCTCTTGTAGACGTTTTCTACGCAGATAGTAATGCGGGAGGCACCTCTCATGATTTGTGGTTTGATTATTTTAATGGTAATCTTTATTTATTTGTCAAGATTTTGTAGGTTTAGTTAATTTTATTTAATTTAATTATGCAGGTGTTTTTTTATGTACTCGGTAATAATTGCAGTACTTTGATGATGCTGGGAATTTGATGGGCTCAGTGAAACCTATAAAAAAAATTACTATGAATGATTCAAGATAATATAATGTTTTTCCATATGACAGTGAGAATAATTATTCTCTAAATTTGCAGCTCCGTGGTGTGCAGACGGGCAATCTTGGCTGGTCTGTGGCCGTTGTTGTTGAGGAAAACCCAAGGGGAAGCAGACGCTACTGCTGGAGGTTTGGGCTTCAGTGGAAACCGGTCTGCGGTGAGCGGCTGGGGAAGAGGAGTGGGCGCGAGAGACAGGGGCGGCTTGCGGCTATGTTGAAAAAAGATGAAGGCTTGGGTTTTTTTATTGGCCGAGGGGCAGTGTGTTTTTGCTGGCGAGATGGGTGGTCTCTGGAAATGGTTTTGGGAGAGAACCCCGAGGAAGAGAGCCGTGGTTTTTTCAAAGGGAAGGGCGGCCGACTTGGTTTCAGAGGAAGAAAAGATGAGCGGCCAGGTGCTGAGGTTTTTGGTTTCAAAGGGAGAGGGGCCGACCGGTCGTCTCTAGGAAATGGGGAGAAGATAGGGCTCTTGTTTTTTTCAAAGGGCGGCCGGCGGCTCGCAAAGAAAGAAAAATATTTTAGGTTTAGGTTTTTTTTTTTTTTTTGCTTGCTGCCCTTTCCCCTCTAAAACTTTTCTTTCCCCGTGAGTCTCTCTTTTGCCCTTTCTATTTTACTGTAGCATAGTATTTATAGAAGAAATATTCTTAGGTTTCCAAACTGGTCCCTCAAATTTTTTTTTTTTTTTTTTTTTTAATTTTGATTTTTCTTTTTTTTTGTATTTTTTAAAGCGAGCAATATCAACGTCGACTCAAAAAATTGGTGATTGTAAAATTAACGCGTTAAAAGTTGAACGTGTTCAAAATATCTTTAAAAATTTTAATTCTTCTAAGATGACGTTGAAAATGCTAAAAATGATGCAAATATATCAAAATGCATTTTTTGGGGTTTTCGTTGCTTTTTTCTATTTTTGATTTTTTCTGAAAATTTATCAAAAACATGGGTCAAAAATTGGGTAACAACATGCTCCATCGAGTCAAAAACGATAGAGGGAATATCATCCCAAGTTTGTATATTGTCTTGATGATATTCGTTTCATCAAGCCTCTCAATGTGATGTGTCTGCAACTTGCTGGAGCATATATCTCTAAAGAAATTATTAATCTTCGTGAGTGAATCCTATATCCCATTTGCAATAAATCATGATAAGCTAATAAAGTGAGTGTTTGTATAAACACATGACAGTCATGACTCTTCATTCCATACAATCTGCATTTCTTCAGATTAACCAACCTTGATATGTTCGAGGCATGTCCATTGAGAAAACGCAGACTCTTAAGTCATTGGTAGACTAATAGTTATGCATTCTTCTCTAAGGTAAGGCTTGCTCTGGGCTTTGCAACCCGTGACCCATCAAAAACTAACTCCATATTTTTATAGTTACAAAACAACGCTATATCTATTCTAGCCTTAAAGTTGTCCTTTGTTTTTCCTTTCACGTCCATGACCGTGTTGAAAATGTTTTTAAACACGTTCTTTTCTATGTGCATGACATGAAGGTTATGGTGGAGAAGATTGGTCTTCTAATAAGGAAGCTCCTAGAAAATACTTCGCTGTACCTAGTTGTGGCTCAAACCAAAATCAGAAAACTTCTGCTTACAAGACTGGAAACCAAACACAATGTCACCATACTTTAACACCACGTCATGTAATTCTTCACCAGAAAGACGTGGGGGTGCAACATCCTTTTCAACTTTGCTAACAAAAAAATCATTTCTATTCTTTCTATACATGTGATCTGTTACTAAGAAACGTCGGTGGCAATAAAAAAAAAGACGTTTTACCCCCGTTTGTTAGCATGAATGCTTTGTTGTTTTCCATGCAGTATGAACATGTTAGTTTTCCATACGTGCTCCAACAAGAAACTATTCCATAAGCTGGAAAATCATTGATAGTCCATATCAAAGCTTCTCTCGTAAGAAAATTATGTTTTCTTGATACATCATAAGTTAGAACTTTAGAGGACCATAACTGCGTCAACTCATTAATCAACGATCAAAGACAAACATCTATATTTCGGCCCGGACTGTTAGGACCGAGTATGATATCGTAGATAAAAACATGAACTCCGGCCTCACACACATCTTTGGTAGCAAGTTATAAACCGTAAGTATAACTAGCAAACAAGAATAAGGAACAGCATATTACCCAAAATGGTTGAATATGTTTGTACACAACCCAAGACGCATGTTCCTTGATTCAACTGAAAAGTGAGGATGCATATTGTTAAAGTATTTTCATGCTTCACCGCCTGAAGGATGCATCATCACTCCATCAACTGCATCATATGATTGGTGTCATATCATGTGTTCAGCAGTCTTTAGTGAGATGAATAACCTCTGCAATTTAGGCATAATTGGGAAGTATCTAAGTTTTTTATATGTTACAAGAGTCTTTTCTATACCAGTTCTGGGTTTGTAATGGGATTGCTCACATGTCATTCACTCGTTCAGAAATCATAGAGGCAGGGATGGATGTGAATAAAGCAGTAGTGAGAGAGGAAGATTTAGTTAAGATAGATGATAAAAGATAGTTGGTGAGTCCAAAAGTTACGGTGGTCTTCACATGGCCTTGTTTGTTTTTGCGTTTCAAAAGCTCTTTTGAAAAAAATTGAATTTCTTTTATTTTTTTCTATGCTTCAAATTAATATTTTTTTTATGTTTTTAGATCATTTTGATACGCTTGTTGCTACCCAATTTTTTACCCATGTTTTTGATAATTTTTTAGAAAAAACCAAAAATAGCACAAAAAAAAAAGGAAAACCCCAAAAAAAGAAATGCATTTTGATATATTTACATCATTTTTAGCATTTTCAATGTCATCTCAGAAGAATTTTAATTTTCAAAGGTATTTTAAACATGTTCAACTTTTAACGCATTAATTTTACAATCACTAATTTTTCTTGTTGAGTTGATGTTGATATTGCTCGCTTTTAAAAATACAAAAAATCAAAAAAATCAAAATTTAAAAAAAAAAGAAAAAGAAAAGTTGAGGGACCAGTTTGAAACCTAGCAACACTTCTCCTATAAATACTAGGCTACAATGAAAAAAAGAGGGGGGGGGGACATTTTGGGGCGGAGAAATTTTTTGGGAAAACAAAAGAAAAAAACCTGATCTAAACTGATCTACACACAAGCCGCCACCTTTATCCCCTTTTGGCCTTGGGAAAGCAAACCAGAGAGACCCCACGTAAAGACACAAAGGTCGCTCCATGTTTCCTCTGGTTCTTTCCCAAACTAACGGAGACGACGCGACCCCTTTCTAGGTTAAGAAAATTTTAATGATGTTGAAATGGAGAGTCATGATTTTAAAAATGATTTAGATAGCATATATATTTTAAGGGGTTTGGATTTTTCTATTATTTATTTTATTTTTATTTTAATTGTGATATATTATTATTTACTACTTAACTGGAATTATCAATATATAATTAGTTAAAACATTTTACTTATAATTTTATGATATTATGATTTAAGTTTATTATCTGAGTTTCTATTATATATTATATATCTTATAAAAAAAAAGTGTATTTTACAACCTTGTCTTGGAATATTATCCTTTTAATGCATCAAATTTCCAACACTTATGTTACATCAACCACTTGCATATATGCATGCAATATTCAAAGTTGTCTGCGCCGATGTTTTGTCTCGTTCGAAGTATGACAATGGAGGGGACTAATTTGTGTGTTGTACTGGTTCATGAGCAAACATTTAGTGGAAAAGTAAGTTGGACTGTTGATTTGTTTTTGTTATTGAAAAATATTTTAAAAAAATAAATTTTTTTTGTTTTAAATTAATTGTTTTTAATATTTTTAGATTATTTTAATGTATTGATATTAAAAATAATTTTTAAAAAATAAAAAATATTATTTTAATATATTTTTAAATAAAAAATATTTTTAAAAACAATTACAGCCATACTTTAGTTATGTGATTGTACTGTTCACAAAAAAAATGTTAATGAGCTTACATGAAAATGAAGGGACAGCCTCTTGTAGACGTTTTCTACACAGATAGTAATGCGGGAGGCAAATCTCATGATTTGTGGTTTGATTATTTTAATGGTAATCTTTATTTATTTGTCAAGATTTTGTAGGTTTAGTTAATTTTATTTAATTTAATTATGCAGTTGCTTTTTTATGTACTCTGTAATAATTGCAGTACTTTGATGATGCCGGGAATTTGATGGGCTCAGTGAAACCTATAAAAACATTACTATGAATAATTCAAGTTAATATAATGTTTTTTCATATAACAGTGAGAATAATTATTCTTTAAATTTAAATATTTTTTTTATGTTTTGTTTAAGTTTTATATTATATTGGTGTGTTTTTAGATTTATATCATGTAAAGAGATAAAGTTTAGAGAGATAAGCTCTAATAAGCCTTCACTGTAAAAAAATAAAAAAAACTCTGTTTATATAATATTTTTTTAAAATAAGTATCTTAAAAAATATTTAAGATATTTAATATAAATATCTTTTATAAATATGTCATAAATATTTAATTTATAAGATTAAATATAAATATCTAGGATATTAATTGAAACAAACACACACACACACACACACACACACATATATATATATATATATATATATATATATATATATAACATCAGACTTGATTACTTTCCTTATTAACTAGTATTATCTAGGTTTTTAATTTTTATTTTATATTTATGTAATATTTTTAATCTTAATTATAGTTGGATGATTATTTTGTAAATGTTAAGGGCTTTTGATAAGAGGATTATATGGTGGAAAAGTAAGCTAGACCCCTCAATGAGCAAACCTATGGTGGAAAAGTAAGCTAGACCCCGCAATGATGTGAATCCATGAAAATGAAGGGACATATTTCATTTTTTTTGTATGTGTGTGTGTATATATCACACCACCTAGCTACCCTCACCATCTTTACCACTACTCTTGCAAACTAGCTAGCTCTCTACTCACATACCAAGTTTTTTATATACATTCCCTAAAGAAGTTCCAGCTTTTTCTTTTTCATTTCATAAATGGGGTCTCGAGGAAATAACCGATACATGATAATAATACTCCTTGTTATCATTGTTCTTTTATCATGTTCCAACCTAATTGTGATTGCGAGGTCTCCAACAGTACTTGAATGCGATTATGAGCGTTGCACAAGCGGTGTACCCGGGCCGATACCTAGTGCTCCATGATTTGATGCGGGAGGAGAGGGTGTGGTTTGATCTTATGAAATGATATAGTAGCTTCGAAGGCATGGCTACATAGCGTGTCGCTTTTTTATCCATGGTTTGAGGCATGTCAAGCATTTCTGGTTTTGGTTACGTAGTTTGGTAATGTTTCTTGTTTTTGTGGCTTGTTATTTTCCCTAGCTGTTGGTATTTCTACTCGTTCTTCACCTTGCTTTCTTTTGTCAGTGTGATTCTCTTACTAAAGTTTCTTCACTCATATATATATATAACTAGCTAGTTTTATGGGTTGTTTTAGTAATTGAGGGAGAACATTATTAAAATTTGAATAGATAATTTTATAGTAATGTTTATTTATTTTTCACTTTTTACAAGTTGAGGTGTAGATAGTAGATACAACTATGACAATATTAATTTTGTTTATGTGGGGCCCTAATTAAAAAGGGGGTAACAACATTGTTAAAGGTGCTTCTGAAGTCTTATTTACTCTACTAGCTTAGAAAAAAAATTAACTTAGTGTATTTAGAAGAATAAATTTCTTTAGATATCGACTCATTGCTCATACTAAAAAAGGTTAAGGAGAGAGTGAACTTCTTTTAACACTAGAACTATTCTTAAAATTTAATTCTAACCTAGTTCACCATCAAATATCATGGACTAACTAATACAAATCATTAAATTTGACAACATAATTCTGTGATTAGTGAATTATGAATATTTATTTCATTTTTAATTTATCCATTAAATACCCCCCCCCCATTAAAGTGTCTCGGAAAATTCAACTTTCATAGGTAAGTACTTAAAAAGAAGTATATGTTACCAATGATTTCTGAATTTTGTAAAATCAAAATGCCTTAAATCTACATATCAAACACAATATGTACAAATCAATTTACTCCAAGTATATGTTGCATTTTTCCCATCTTGTTCTCTGCGACCTTTATAACCTGCTTGCAAATTTGCAACGTGTTCATCACCAAAATCAAGTCCCTAACTTCCGACCACAAATAAGCAGCATAGGCCACGAAAGAGGAGAGCCGAATTTTACCATAAAAAGAACCAAAGCAAATGAAAATCAGCCTAAAAAATAGAAATTATCCAGCCCCTAGTACTCTATAACGTGCAACCATTATTGGCACCGCATACACTAGCAAGAGTAATAAATGTGTTTGAGCTGGCTTCAATTGTGATAGGGAACACATCTCAATGTTAGCGGTTTACTATATAACCATTCTTAGATCCTTTATTTTTATTTAAGTGAAAGTTTAAATTTTTGGGTTAAAACATGTAAATTCTTGAATTGAATTAATATTTTGACACACAATAACTAGGATAATATTTTACCTGGCATAAGAAATTTGAAGTTACTTTATGAGAATATTAGTTTATTTAGAATTGTGGTAACGGTAAAATGCATCAAAATAAAATTTTATTATTTTTGAAATCAGTATGTCAAAATAATCTTAAAATATAAAAAAAATTAAAATTTTTTGGAAAGTGGTTTGCAACACGTTCCCAAACACACCAATAACTCTTTGGTGGCCATTCAAAAAATTTATTTACAAGAGCACATGATTGTTTACTAGAATAATTTTTTTATATATAATAATCAATTGTATAATTAATATCATGTTAGCCATTTAGAAAATGGCCAAGGAAAAAAAAAATAATAGTTTTTACAAAATAATATCATTAATAGAAAGAAAACATAGAAAAGTATAATCCTAAGGAAAAAGTCTGTAAAAGTTATTCCAATATCACGACACTAACAATCATCTGTCTTTTGCTATTAATTTGTCTATATAGGAATGCTATCTGCACCTATTTAAAGATCATTACTGAAATGCTCTTCACCATGCAGACAACCAGTGGAGGGTTAAAGAGAAGCATGACTGATCCAGATCTAGTTGTATATTATTGAAAACAAAATTATTTATGGTTAATCAGATACTCCAAGCAATACTATATGAGAGTAGTTGCCATGACTTTCTCTTAAACTTGCCATTGATCATTATTGGCCATTGAAACAACAACTCATCAACTGAGTTTGGAACACACTAAAAGACACTCCACCATGACAGAAATTTTGTCCATAAATTTGTCCTAGACTAATTAAATCCATCTCCATAGTATTACCCCTTAATATGATGTATTAAGGGACGCAGGAGTGTAGAGCTTCCCTCTATATATAGTGAAATGCATGTCTGAAGTTATTGGGTTGGGAAGAATGGATTGAGGAAGAAAAAAAAACCAAAAAGAAACTCAAAGTTGTCCAAATGGGAGGAGGTGGTTGAAAAACGACCCCAAGGATGCTTCAAGTTTCAAATTTCAAACACTCATTTTACGTTAACCACTTGCAGGTGCAATATTCCAAGTTGAGAAGATGTTTCCCAGTTTTTCCCCTAAAAAAGACGACTTTGAATTTTCTCATTGTGCAAAATAAAGTCCACACAAAACCAAACTATTCGTCTGATATGACAATTGACAGGACTCATTAGCGTGTTATACTAATTTTGTTTCATATCATTTTTTTTCATTTTCAGTTCTGTTTTTTTTTTTCTTAAGATCCATTTCTTTGATTTATGGCAACACATGTTTGTGTTTGTGTATGCGCTTCTTTCATTGTCATTTCAAACCTTGTAACGTGTCATCGGTCTGAAATATTGTTGATGTTTCAAATTTCTAACACTCATTTATATAAACTACTGCAGATGAATGCAATATTCCAAGTTGAAAAGACAACATTGTTTTCTCATCGGGGAAATTGAAGTCTACCCATTGAATATATATCCCATCCTTGGAAATCATTATCACACCACCTACCTACCGCTCTCCGTCTTTAGTACCACCCTACTTCCAAAGTTGCTAGCTCTCTACACTAACCGAAAGATTGTATACCCAAAATCCTTAGATTTCTTTTTGTCATTAATGAGATAAGAAATTTAAAACATATTCGCAGAGTTTATATAGTTATATAACAAGGCACTAGAAAATAAAATAAAACTAATTATAAAAAAATATATTTCATCATCTCCTTTTATTAGAGAATTGAAATAATTTCCTCATTGTCTAAGGTTGTTCAATTCATTAATCTTTTTCTTTTATTGATTAGAAAATAATCAATAATATTTACCTTGATTATTTCTTTAACACACTCCCTCAAACTCATGATAATTTTATTTTTCATGAGTTTGACATTCACCCTTATCGTATCACTGTAGCCTCACCTTCTTATCTTCAACAATTGAGGCTTCTTATCTTCAACAATTGTATTTTTCTAAACATGGCTATTCTTAGCCATTTTTCTTCTCTTATGATTGTTGCCACATTTCTTTGGTCAAATATCTTTTTTCAAGATTTGGCTTTTCAAGTGACTATTCTATTTTGATTCACTCTTTATCAGATTGATATCTTCTTCTTATCATTGCTCCTTAGCCGTTTTTCATCTTTCCTTTTAGGAAGAACTCTTTTTTTTTTTTTTTGTATGATTGGTCTCTTTTGCATCACCTTATCTCGTGCAAGAACTTATCAATTTTCACCAAGACTCTATTGTTTTTTTTTTTTTGTCTTTCTCTTGATGCAGGATCTCAATTTTCTTATTGGACTTTGTCATCTTGCACCTTCATTTCGTTTTATTATTCTTTGGGTGTCATTTGGTCATTCACATGATCTTGAGATTTCTTCTTATCATTATCGCATGTCCCCGCGAGGCGTCGATGGCAATTTTTGTTTGTTTGCTTGGTTGATTGTTGGAGTCGCTACCTAGTATTTGGTTCAGAGTAACTAAGAAACCCAGGTGTACTGATCTTGTCAGAAATTCACAGGCAATAGATGGCTAGAAAAAATATTAACACCTCTAGCGCACCCTACCTTAAGTAAACTATTTCACGATTTGATATAATTTAAAAAATTTTAAAAGTTATCCTGTGACTTCTTGAAAAGAGAAGAAAAATTCTTCTCAGTAGAAAAATCCTTATATTATCGGATAAAAAAAATCTAATTGCTCTAGTATCAAAATAAAGACAAAATATATTTTTCTATTTAATATCAAAAATACATCTTATTTATAAGATTACCATCTCGAATACCAAAAGAAAATAAAATATTTTTGATATTTTTTTTTAATCATGAACCAAATTCAATGCAAATAAAAACATTTTATTTTTTGTCTTTTTAATTCTTTTTGTCTTTTTAACTTTATCATTAAAAAATATATAAAAATAATAATATAATAACAAAGTCACCCACTCAAACACTCTCCTTTTTACAATGTTTAAGCACACCCATTACATGATTACAAACCAATCAAAAGTCAAAATAACCTAAACAACACATTAAATAATTTTAAATTTACAAAATGAGCCCTCAAAAATTCAGGAACAGTGCCGGGAAGCCCTATGAAATTGCAGAATTAGTAGCGGCGCGTTGTTCCACGTGCCTCGTCACTGGCTGTCGCCGAAGTCAACAAAACCGGTGGATCGGGAACGTCTTCTTCTTCTCTGTCTTCCTACGCCGGCGGTGAGGGTCACCATCACCTGCAACAAGAAAAAAAACGCACAAACAGCAGTTGATTTTAATCTTTTCCTTCTTTCAGATCTAATTATCCTTTGTTTTCTTTCTTCCTCTCGGTTTGTTTTCCTCTGCTGGTGACAGATCCGGCCGTTGGTTCTCAGTCCAGGTCTGCTACGTGGGGTTGAACCGATGAAGGAGAGTCGGTTGCTGAGGAAGGGGACGATCTGTGAGGGGGAGCCGCGTGTGGGCTGCTGAAACTGCTCTTGAGATGGGGGTGGTTGTCCGGTTGTCGGGTTCTATGTGGTCTGCCCGGTGGAGCTGGCTGGAGGCGGTGGCTGGCTTCTATGGAGGCCAATCTCCAGGGAGAAGAAAGCAGAACAGATCCGGGAAAGGGAAGGTCGGGTCGTGGTCTGTTGGTGTTGGCCAGGCAAGGGAGGCTGATGGGTCGGCTGAGAGAGGGAAGAGCTATTGGGTGAGGGGGAAATTGGGGGGTTGGGTTTTTGGTGGTGAGCTGGGGAAGAGATGGTTGTGGGAGCAAAAATCCCAAAGCAGGGGGAGCGGCGGCTTTGGCTGGTTCTGGTGAGGAAAATCAGAGAGGAGGGGGAGGTCCCCTTTTGTCTTTGGGCAAAGGAAAGCTTTAGTAGCGTGGGGGGACAGGCTGGTCTGGGAAGAGGGAAGGAGAGTGGCGGCTCGGGTGAGGGAGAAGAAAGGGTTATGGTTTTTAGGGTTTTTTGTAATTCTTTTTAAATAATATTTTAGATTAAATGTTTTATGAATTTTATTTTTATATTAGAAATGAATGAATTGTATTATTCATAATAATATTTTGAATATTAATTTTATATAAATGTTTTATTATTATATTAAAGTGAGTAATAAAATTATTATTCCTAATATTTTTAATTCATTTTAGGTTTTTTATTCTTACATTAAAAATAAATAATATTTATTATCCCTAATAATATCTTAGATATTCATCCCTTTTAGGTTTTTTATTCTTATATTAAAAATGAATAATATCTCTTTACCAAAAATAATTTTTAAATATAGGTCAAAAATTTTTAAAATTTTACAAATTTATTGTAAAATTTATGTAATATTTTTTTAAAATATCCTAAAATATTTTAAATTTTCTTTGAAAACTATGCTCAAAATAAATTTAGGATTTTTGGTCATATAAAAAAAAGAAAATATTTTTTATTATTTTTTAGGTTTTGATTGAAAAAAAAAACTATTTTTTTTTATAATAAAACTACCCTAAATGGGCTTAAAGGATGTTTGTCAAAAACACTTTTAAACCAAAAAACCCTAAAAAATAGCAAACCAAACAAGGTATAAACCCTATGGCCCAGTTTTTTTTACCCGACTAGGTTAACCTAAAATTTTTGGTTCCACCATGAACCGAACCAAAAATCTTGGTTTGACTTGAAAATAAACCACAAACAAAATCAAAGCTTAAAAACACATTAAACACAAAAAAAAAAAAAACCAAGCCAATATGAACCATAGAAATCACAAGACTGTAAAATAAAAATAAACAGATATCTAGGCCTTCCAATTTACATCTCCTAAAATTGATATTTCCATAACATATTGCACCACAGTAGCCATAAACAATAACTTAGAAGAAGCAAAATATGGAGAGTATCCATACCAGTTTCAAATTAATCCAAGCCTGAAACTCATAAATTTTTATTCACTCTTTGTTTAACAAGGTTGTCAGCTATTTGGTTTCCCTCTCTTAAAACATGAAAATTAGATATAGAGCCTAGCTGAGGACAGCACCGAGAAGCAATAATGAAGAGTTCATGAAATCTCCATACCTAAAAGATTGATTGTTCATCCAGTTTATTGCTACCCAATTTTTAAAAATTATTTGAAAAAAATACAAAACTTGAAAAGAAAAAAAACCACCAAAAAATATGTTGATGTATTTGCAATAAAAACCAAAGAATTTCATGAACAAAAGAAGAAAAAAGCATTTCTAACAAAAAAACAAACCAAAGCCAAAAAACACATTAACATAAAAAAAAAACAAGAACTTAAAATTTAACAAAACATATCAAAATCACAAAAAAATCCCAAGAACAAAACCAAACAACATGGGTTTTAAATCAGATTAGTTTTGATCAAAACAAAGACATATATATGTTGGAAATCATATAAGAAAAAATAATCTAACATCCAATCACTTCAATTTTTACTTAAAAATCAAGATTTTTATTAAAATAAGTTTTGGTTCAAAACTGATCTCATGACCAAATTTTTTACTCTTTTATCCTTTTTATTTTTACTATATTTTCTGAAAAATGATAATAAAAAATGAAAAAATAATAATAAAAAAGATTTCTGAAAAGTGTATGAGGTTCTATTCTTCAGTTGTTGCAGAATTCAGAAGTCTGTGGGGGAGTGGGCTGATGAATTTGATCATGCCAAGAAAAGTCAGCAGAAAAAAGTGCTTTCCTTCTGTTATTTTGAGACTAGCTTGGCGTGGAGTTGTTTATTTTGTTGGGAGAGAAAGGAATGCCAGAATCGTCAATGATGTGGGTTCATTCCCGCTTGATGTACCTGCTCAGGTTATGCATTCAGTTCAGTTGAGACTACACAATGACCAAATTGCTTCTTTTAGTGAATTTTGTTGCTGGTGGAAGTTCAGTTATG
>Ga0307507_10006998_pt1 | contig 16751 bp, 5 predicted proteins | sample 7_EM_MG_FD_207223 | JGI IMG/M metagenome (GOLD analysis project Ga0307507, IMG submission 207223) | Populus trichocarpa ectomycorrhiza microbial communities from riparian zone in the Pacific Northwest, United States - 7_EM | ecosystem: Host-associated > Plants > Roots > Unclassified | place...
GAGGAGCTCCATATTCAAAAGTCGTCAGATTTACCGAACGACAGCCTCATATTCAGATTTGAGCTCCATATCGGTTAAATATGGGGCCTCCATATTGGATATGAAGTTGCAACCGAACGGCCCCTAAAAACCCGTCAGATACAAGGAGAACAAAACACGTACTAGGTTATCGAAGAAACAAAGCATATAACTTTAGATGGTGCTAAATTATCTCGTTTTCAGATGAATCCCGATGTCCTTGCTGCTACGCGGCTCAGTCCAATCTCTGCCACTCTAAATACCTTCAGAGAACAGTTCATTACCTCTCAATATACCACTCACACCTGATCAAACATCTTCAAGCGTGCTAGAGTGGCATACAACACTAGTTCATATTGTGTAAGGTTTAAATATGTGGCCGTGAGCATGATCGAATTATGCCTGCTTGAATCTCCTTGTGACTTCATGTTCACTTCTTCCTACTCCTGAATCTTGATAGCTGCTCGAGTTAGCTAGTTCAATATCCTTCCAGTTTTCTGAATATTTATACTCTTCTCTAATGTTAATTGGCTTTATACTAAAAATCTTAATGGAAAAAAGAAACTATTTTTATCATCTCGAGGCCCGCTCTAGACATACCTTCCGCGGCTTAGGATGAGTAGCATACTTTTGGTTAAGTGGTTTCAGAGACCTCCCGTGGAATATCTCCAATCTTTATCGTGGAACCGGAAGCAACGAAGTCATCTCCAAATAAGAACATGGAAAAATTATATTTGCCTTGCGTTCTGGTGCTTATACCCGGTTTAATTCCAAGTCAGTGGGTCTCTGTTCTGCTATACTAGCAAAGAAAAGAATGTTTTCCTAACGTCTGTGAGCATTGAGCTGCAAAAGTATTTCAAAGCAGGACTTTGGCGAGATTAAATAGGCTGAAACGCCCCTTAGAGCAGTTATAACATTTTTCTTTAAGAAATGCTTGGGTTAGGCCGTGTTGGATGTATGACAGAGACAAGACCCTCTTAAAGTCTTCCATACCATTGTCGTTTGCAAATATTCGTACATCAGCCCTTGACTATTCTCTAGAGCATCTGGATTCGTCCTATATGCCTAGATTATCATGTGCAGTGGTTATGCCTGGCCTGGCAGACGCCAATAACTCAGCCCCTTCTAACCCTTAGCGTCGTCTAAACCATAGATTCAGAAAGTTGTTAAAGAAGAACGATAATCTGCTTAGAGCACTTCCCATGTCAAGGGAAGACGGCGAACCACAGCTAGCTAACGACTTGTTTCTAGTTGAATGGGTCATTCAAGTTTCCAGATATATATTGCACGCTTCGCTTTGGTTCAGATTGTGGCGTATCCTGCGAGGTGGGTATTCTCCAGAGGTTATAAAAATCGGGTGTTATGATCGGCTATTCTGCCAGCCATGGTGGGCTACATGTGTTAGAAATTCTATGTCATAGAAATCACTCTTAGAATTCAGTGATACTGTGCTTGAGGCTAACTGGTGCCATAGGATTCCCGGAGACGTGGATAGATGAAACATGACTCAAGGAGACGATTGCCGTACTAACAGCAGCGTCTCGAGGACTTGTAGTCTTGAGGGCTTATAAGCTTGTGAACTCCTAGCCGGACATGACAACTGCATTAGAAGGCTACATCTAACGGTGTAGAAGAGAAAACAGACGACTGTGAATAAGGTGGTAATGAAACGGGTTGGGGAGTGGTGAAGGGAAAGCGGTGGAAGCAGAGGTAGTTGGAGAAAAATTCAGTCACGATTCCACAGCAAGTGCTAATAGCATTCTCTTCAACAAAATACAAGCATGAAAGAATGTCATAGGAGTGAGGGCACCGAGGAGGACGGCTCGGAATAAGCCATAGCTCTTATAGAACAAACATACAATGGTTATCCTAAAAGATAATTATAAAGTTTGTAGCACTAAAAGAATACCATAACCATTGAAAGGACGGGCATAAAGGATATTTTGAAGACGTGGAATGAATTTTTGGTCTTAGGCTGTTGCATCTTAGGGAGAAAATGGGTTGGATTCTGCACCTGCCGTAGAAGTTTTATTTTGCTGTACTTTGTACTTTGCACCATTCAATGCAACATCTACTTTTCTATTAAGTTGAACCATGCCATTGCAAACCTATGTACATCCGATAGCCATCGAACACAGAACTGTCCTATGATTCCCATTTTGAATGAAAGGCTACTGCCTGAGAAGTCCCATGAAAAAGTCTCGAAGGGAATTGCGAAGAAGGGGAAAAAAAAGTAGATTAACTAAGTTCGCCGCAGAAGATATTCAACATACCATCCATGCTCTCTTGAGAAAAGGAAAACGCCAGCAGTGCAGCTGTTTTATTCCGAACTCATCATTCGTCCACTACGACCCTCATCATCTCCATTGAAGCTTTTTCACTTTGTTATGAAGCCGAGGTAGTCCGCAACGATAAGTGTTACCATGCTAACAAGCCAAAGTTAGTCTAGCTGTCATATACTTCCGAGATGCCTCCACCTGTCGTTTTTCCGCGCCACGTGCTAGGGTTGACTTACGCGTGTGGGGCTATCCTAACGTAGTATGTTCCGAAGCCACGATAGAACCTTAGCAGACCTTCATCCTTGGCAACTTTCGCGAAGCAGTCGAACATTCCCTTGTATGGCAGTGTGCCATCTGGCGCTCTTGTCTGCTTCTGCAACCTTGTCTTCACAAAGTCGAAAGGTAAGCTGAAGAAGCTGGCAAAGAAACCCGCAATTGCCGATGCTGTTAATGTCTGATTGCGCGCAGACAGCGAGGTGTGCTGGAGGTGAGTTTTCGCTTCACTGAAGAAAGCTAGCTGTCCGAAGTTCAGGGCCATAGCGCGAACAACGGTTGGGTATGCTCCGGCCCACAGCCTGGTTACTCCTTCGTTTTTCGAGATGCGGATCAATGCGTCGATTACCGACGTGTAGTTTGCACGCGCAGCCGCAGGTTTCAAGCCATCGCTCTGCATGCGGATGAGTGCAAGATCGGCCGGATTCCCAACCATTGCCGCTAGGCCACCCGCAGCTAGACCAGCACCGGCCCGCTCTTTAAATCCCACCTTTTGGCCTTTCATTTCCGCCGACTTGGCCATTGCCTCCATAAATGTATCGAAGAAACCCAAGCGCGCCGTCGTATAGACTGCCTGCCGTAGCAGTCCAGCTGACAGCCCGGTGTATAGATCCAACGCCTTTCCCGACGCTAGGATTTCTCGGACAACGGATATGGGGGTGGGTTTCGGACCAGTTTTTACTCCCTCACCCGCGAGTTGAAGTCGGACTTTGATCATATCGATCGGTTGGATAACGGTGGTGGCTGTCATGCCTGCAATCCCGCCATTTATGAAAGGCAGTGCTGCTCGCATAACGGGAGTGTGGAGGAAGTCCGTTGTTGCTTGCTTGGGATTCTCTGTGGCAGACTTCATGATTGCTTCGGCGTCGTGTAACGATCCCTTTGCTGAGGTGAGTGCTGAGGCGGATTGTTGCTTTGCGTCCTCGACTATGGCAGTAGCGGGCATTGCGAAGGAGAGTAGTGGTCGTGAAAGATGGAAGTGGAGGTGAGGAGCGAATTGGGATGAGCAGACGTTTCAATGGATGAGGGACGAGGCAAGAGGCACAGTCAGATGGCTACGTGGTACCTGGAGCACTGCTCTGGGATCAGTAACTGTGCTGCTGAGAACCAAACTGACCGCAGCAAGAGCTGCTGCAGAGGTTTTGGGGTTTGCATCAGATATAAACACGGGCTTGTGGAAGGACATAACTACGAAGCTTGGAGGATGTTGGGAAGATCGCAGAAACGGTTCCCGAATGTAGTCCGAAGGTACCCGCGATATGATATTGAAGTGTTGGGATGCCTACCAGGAAGACCGGAGGTGCCAAGTCCACGACCGTCAGAACGCTATCGGTTACGGCCACGGAAGCGATAGACGACGAGGGCGGCCCAAAAGTGTGATATCACGCCGCGAGGTGACTTTGGGCAGGAGTATGGAACCTGCAAAGGGTTCGAGAGGGACGATGGAGTCGATTCCCTTCTCCTCTTTCAATGGCTCGTACCCTATCGGGAAGCCTGCTTTGCACCGTTGTAAATTGCGGGGAAGGCGCCGTCGTCGGCCAGTCACCACTAAGCTTGACGTCTCAAGGCTGCCACTCTTGCAGCCCAATGAGATTGCGTCTTTTTTTTTTCCCCGCGGCCATCAAGAAATGTCTAGTCGTTCATGCCCTTTCGCATACCCTTTCTGGGCCGTGGAGCTGAAAGCTTCCCTCGGTCTGTGTGCCTTTTGAAGGCGTTCCAGCTCTGCGGGCGAGCTGTCAGATAGAGGAACGGAGTACAGCCACCGAGGAATGAGCTGCGTCTGAGGCTTTGACACACTCCCAAGTGTCGCGTGTATCAGCCAACACGACACATTGCGTTATTTACGCCCTCCTAAGCCCTAAGGAAATTCATGGTAGCATAGGTCTGTCTCTCGTCATAGTTTAGTTGCAGTTTCTTAGGCCAATTCGCCATCTCTGCCGAGCGGGGTTTGCTCGCGCACCGCTTTCTGCTTGTGCGCTCTTACTGTGGCTTCTCCATGTCTTATCGGTTCTTATCAGTGATGTCACTAAACTTCTTCGTGCAGCCCGTGCAGCCCTGTGCAGCCCTGCCAGAAGCAGCAAAAACACCTGTTCACTCCCGCTCTCTCAACAATTCAATTTTTCCCCACTCGGCCTCTGCATTCCTTGCCATACCTTTCCGACGCGATGCACTCGTGCTATGCTAAAGCTACCGTCTGCGTTATGATAACCTCGGCTCAACACTCAACTTCTGTTCACGGCCGAGCGCATAAGCACTCCCTCTCTGCAGGCTACCACCAAAAAACAACTAACGCACGTGTCGGCATAGTTTTGGACGCAGGACGTCTTTTCAACAAAAGCGGTGGCTGATGCGGCAAACCCCAAAACACCGAAATTGCTTGGTGCACGGGCGAATGTGGCTTGCTGTGTGTCGAGTAAGGTACATGTCTCGGCTAATTATTTCTATTCGCTCTCTTTTTCGGGGTTTCCGGTGTTGAGATGTGCATGTCACACTTCAAGACCCACATGCAATCCCTAACTTGTCTCTGTATCTCATTCTTTTCTCCGCTGTCCGCGGCCGGGAGCGCTTCACGTCGGGACGAGAGCGGAAGTCCTCCCGGACGAAAAAGGGGGGTTTTTTTTTTTCTTACTTTCTTTCTTTCTTTCTTTCTCTTTTTCTTTTTCACCAGCACATTGTGTTGCCAGAAGTGATTTGAGGTGTCCTATTCTTGCAACTTCCGGAACTTTGCTGAGACAAGTCAAGTCCATGTCTCGCCAGACATCGGGCGAGTATCCTCAGTCCCTTGGTGGTCTCCTCAACAAAAGCCATCTCTTTCGAAACCATAGAAAGATCGTCAAATTTCTATAACCCAGAAAAGAAGAGGCAGGTTTCTCTGAATAAACTCATCTACTGTCAAGCCAGATCAGGTTGAACCATATCAATGTGTTATTACCCCTTGGACTGGTAGCGTACTACGATAATTGGACCGTGCGCAGAACACTAAAACACTAGAATCAAAAGTACGCGTATTACCTACATAGATTCAAATATTATACGTTAATCAACCATGCCTTCTAATCGTACTTCTAATCATATAGACTTTATTCTATCAACTTAATATTTAATCCCACCGACTCGGAAGGCAAAAGAACCCCCCAGCCCCCGGCAGCCGTGGCCGTTGCCCTCCTTAAAGCCTTTACATATCGCGGATTTTGACAGCCATGGCACCCTAAAATTTCCTCCAAACCTCGCCGTTAGCAAAATTCCGTTCTATAGAAACGATAAATATTAGTTGCCTTGTCTTAAGTGACTTAACTCCAAAGATTGGGTGTATACAGTAATTATATATAAAAATCGGCAGATTCTACGACCTTAATTCTTTATCATAGAGCCTTAATCTTATTAATCCTATTGGCTGGCTCTTATCGATAACGGTAGGACGAATTGTACCAGCCTAAGGGATAGTAGCTATAGAGAGTACTAGTTCTTAATAGTTATCCTATTAAAACCTCTATAGTCGACGTGCTAAGAGGTAATGAAAAGGTAATAGAACTAGTATGAAGCCATAAGGTAACTAAAATCCGACCTAGATCGACAGAAACTGGGCACATCTTTCGACTACTCTAGAATCCAGAACCTGAAAGCCATCGGGAACCCACTTGAGGCGCCTCTCATCCGAAAATAATACAGAGCTACGGTCAGGTATTAGATGCTAGACACCAGATAACAGGAGGAAGACAGCAATAATCAATTGTCTTTTAACTTTTGCATTAAAGGCAATATATTAACTATATTCCCCTAACAAAAATAAATATGCCTTGTGATCTAGATAGCTTTATAGTCATTATATTATTCCTAGATTTACTAGAATAGAACTAAACCCAGCTGAACAAACAATAAGTTCACAAAGAAACCCCTAGACAGACCTATAGCAAACAGTCACAACGTCCACAGGTTGAACATGTGCAATGTATTCTCAAAACGACTATCCAGTCATCACAACTGCTTTCACCCCTTTTACAGTCTGGTTGCCTCCTCTCCATATCGGCTCATGACGCTACAACTGAGCACATTACCTGAGAGGACTGTAAGAATTCCATTAACAAACCGCCATTCCTCCTCGTCTAAAGCCCCTGTTACCATCAAGCGCTCTACCTCGGCGTCGATTTGGCACTCGATTTGAAGCTGCAGGGCATATGTCTGACCTATTGCGGCCTCCTCGTCCGAGAGACACATTACTCGTCTGATCATATCAACAGTATTGATAAGGTGCATGATTTTCCCGGTATCAAAATGATGCTTTTCCTTCTTCCAGGAGGCCAGATCATTCACTACCGGCACATGTTTACTGGCGAGGCGTATTAATTTCTCCAGTTTGGGGCTGGCGATGTCAATGCTAGAACCTAGAGAAAATTTCACGCTTGCAAAAACGTATCTGTAATTTTAAATTAGTATTAAAATGGACATAAAGTCTGTAGGTGATTCTTACGGCATTGCGGCATCCTCAATACGATAATTGATAAACTCATCAAAGTCCTTGAATTCTTTTGGGGGCTCAGGGCGGCTGAAAAAGCCCAGTATATGGTCTATCACTTCCTGCCCGCCATTGCCAGAAATGCTATCCTGATCGTGAAATCCTTTGATTGTGAAGTCGATCAGGGATTGTAAAGCCGACTTAGACTCATTACTGGAGTTGAGTTGGTCCTTGCTCCGAGTTATCCGCGGGATAAAGCTTTTCTGCATTTTCACGAGCTATTATCCTTTAGTAAAAAGCGATATCCTAGGAATTCTTACTAGGGCTTACATCTGCTCCGCTATGCATCTCCCAACAATCTGTGAGTAAAAATAGGTTAGTTTACTTCGAAAATTTGGCTGAGATATAACTCTCACAGTGGCGGCAATGGAAGTCTCCTACTTACCGTCACCAATATACGTAAAAAACAATGCTGACGCTAATAGTACCGTTCGCTGCTCGTCAGCATAAGGCCAAAAATACATGAAGAACCTTGCCCATGTATCTTGGACTATTGGCATCTCGAGCTTTGCAAGATCTGCTAAAGATAGTCCGTTGGACTTGAATGTTTCCCCAGCTGTGTTGTCTATGGCGAGCAGCTCAAGCAATTTGGTTATTATCGCAACGCCTGCCTTCCAGTGCTTGCTCTGCTGGATTGTCTTCAGACCCGTCGCGAGTGGTAGACCAGCCGTTAGCGGGAAGACGCTAATAGAATTTTCATTTCGCAAAATGGACTTATGATTGTCATTCCGGGGCTGTCCGTGGTTCATTCGAAGAAACGCTCCTGACTGCATATGCGTATTTATCTTTAGCGGAGGAGGCTTGAGATAAGGGCCCAGATTTCCGATGTAGTCGTACCAATATCGGATGGGGCAGATGTATGCTTTATCGGCCACTGGTGTGAGCACATCTAGTAAACATGTCAGATCATTGAGTAAAGGGAAATATCGCTGTAGTTTTCTAACTATTTATAGCTGATACCATAGTCGACTGTGATGAGAGAAGTGGTTGAATGTCGGGAAATAGTTGCAGTGCTCGATCGAATTATAGGAGAATCTGCTAAGTAACCACGACTTTATTGCAAAGGATAAACAAGTATCAGGTGGCAAGGGTAGAAGTGATAAATTGCGAATGTAGAACAAAGTGGGCTGAGGACGCAGACTTCTTTTTACACGTACAGGTAAAGAACAAGTTGTCAATCGGAAGTCGATTGTAGGAAGGGTTTTATACAAAATCCACCTCTAAAGTTTCGTTTATTTTAATATCCACCTCCTATAAACAGAATCCACCTCCTGCCAATTGAGGTTTAATAGCTTTATGTAGCGTAACGCCAACCTAGCTTAGTACAACACCAATCTAGCTTAGTACAACGCCAATTTATATGGTAATCTGTAGGCGCGTTGTAGAAATTTGACGAAGCTTAGCGCGTCATATCCCCGCCTTTTTAACTGAAATTTTGGTAAGACACGTAGAGAACGCAATGTTTCTAATTTTCCTACTATATAAGGCTTAAGTTTACATACTATATAGAGTCTATATATAGGGTTTTAGTATTCTAACAGCAATAAACCTTTCCTAAGTGTCCTCTATACTGCTTAATAGTCCTCCTATATATCCTTTAGTATCCTTTCTTACCTAACGCTACTCTGCTACTTAATTTACTATTATTTAATCTAATAGAGATCCAGCAAGCCTATTGGTAAGTAAGTTAGTAAAGTCTTAAGTTCTAGTTATATAATAGTACTACGGTTATTTAGATAATTATTGTAATAACTATTATTTACTAATATAATAGAAAAAGCTTATATAAATATAATCTTTTCTTTACCTAAAATAAAGGTAGATCTAACTAATATATACTTCCTTTTTTAAGTTTACTATAATAAAAAACTCTAAGTTTAATCTAAATGTTTTTACTAATAAGGTAATAGGATCTCCTTTATCACCTCTACTAAATCCTTTACCTCTTTTATAGCCTTCCTAGCAGCCGCCGCCACTACCACTATTATTATTATCGCTTTGGCTTACTACGGCCTATCTACTAGCTACGCCGCCCCTTACGCGCGCCCCCCTACTTCTCTAGTCTCCCTATACCCACTTCTACTACTACCACCACTAATCTTCCGTCTCCGGATTAGTAAAATACTAAGTAAAAGGGGTAAAAAGGGTAGAGAGGTGTAATGGGACTAGCCCAGTTATAGTAGGAACGTCTCAGTAAAACACTCGACGGATAAATTCCGACGCTTTAACTAAATTCTACTAAATTTTGCTAGCTTAAGTGATTCCTGCCAAGTTCTAATAGATTAATTAAATTCTACCAAAGTCCGTTAAAGACTCCGTGGGTATATACGCATGTATTAACTACTAAGACCCCTAACTATTTATTATAAGATTCCTACGTTATTTCCTTCTCTTTTTTATATAACGTCTTATTCTCTATAAGAGCTATATACCCTTAGATTTAGATAGAATTCATATTGTTCCTTTAAATCTTCCCTAAAGTCTCTTCGCGCCCTTGTATTATATTACGTTAATATAAGTACTATTAAAATGGCAAACGAATCTAAATCCCACCCGTTAACTATAAGTATTATAGCCCTAAGTAGGGAATAGTTAACTATAATATAATAGCCCTTTATGGGTGCCTTAGCTTAGTAGTGGGCTATACTAGAGTCCTAGTATTAGTAATTAATTAGAGCGATCCGCAAAGAACTCCATAATGTTAAAGTATTTATATTAGAGACCCTAATAGCAATACCTATAAATAAGATTAAAATAACCGTATCTAAACTTAGCCCGTTAAATACAAGTCTTAAACTAGTAATAGTAGCTTAATCTATGTCTATAATAAACCTAATACCTATTATAAAAATTAAAAAGCCTTTTAATTCTCTAATGTTTAATAGAAATTAAAATAACCTACGCCTCCTTGTAACCAAGCTCCGTCTTAAACTTTTAATAAATTATAGCTAATACCCCATTAAAGCTAGCAAGGTTAGCTATACAATGTCTTATTTAAGTAAGGACGCTATATAAATAATAGATCTATTCTTCTATAACGGCACCTTTATTAATTTTAAAATCTTTATCTTTTTACTAGAACGAATATATAATAACGCTAACCGCGAATATATAGCTGTCACTAAACTTAAAACCCTATAATAATGGAACTAAGACTTTACCAGCTTCTTTTTAGGATTTTTAGGCCTTATTAACGAGATAAATTAAAATAAAGCCGCTAGAGTTACTACTCTTTAATAAGCTATTTTAGATAAAACTAGAGCCTAGTTAGTAGGTAGAGAACTACCAAAAGATCTACCCAAATTTACTATAATATATTAACAAATACTAGGATGTAAAAACTTATCTAAAAAGGAATAATTATAAATGGCCTTATATATAATATAAGGCTCTATAACCACAGACTACACCTAAAATAATATTATCGCTGCTTATAATAGAGACACACCTAATCTATGTACGCAGTATAGATGTGTTACGGCTACTATGTAGGCCCCTATAATACAAGACATTATATAAATTAAGACTAAACAAAATGCGCAAACTGCCACTAAAGTATATATAAGGCGTGGGAGAGAGAAGACTACATTAAATACAGGAGATAGAAGGTAAGGGCTTAACAGCTGCGGAAATAACTGCACGCTAGGTTATATAAATAGAAATAATAGACGATAAGCTAAGGGGACGCAGGTGTCTTTCTAGCGTTTCCTACTGTCACGGGACTCACTCGTTCTCACGTCTCTGCGCGTCTTTGACGTTCTTGACCCGTGCTCACGTTCGTCCCGAGACACCTACGCACGTTCCCCTACAATCCCTATTTATACCCGTACCTGGCATATGAAGACTCTTCTTCTTTATCCAATGTCTTTGTATTAACCACGCATAGTTACGTGTACGTAGCCTTCTCAATTACTACCTCGTTTAGTGCATTGTATCCCGGCTCGTGCCTACTCCGTGACACCTACCTTTAATATTAGGGGGCTAGGCTGGCTATCCTAAGCCTTAACGAGCTAGAAGCAACGCCGCGTAATATTACTAGACCGAATAGGGATATAAGGGATATATAGGATATAAGAGAGAGGACGCCCTATAGGAATATCTTTATGGACAGCTATAGTAAGCTTAAGGCCAGGGCGATTAAGAATTAGATTTAACACGGCAAATATAATATACTTAGCCGGCCTATAAGGGGCATATAGCCAACTAGTAAGAATAGGGAAAGAACCTAAAATAATAATAGATTTAGATATAAAAGGGCTAGTAAAAACACAAGATATAGAAAGAGAAAGCTCTATATAAAATAAGTAGTGGCTAGGGAGTAAATATAGGAAATAGAAGTTCTAAATATTTTAGAAAAAGTAGAAATAGAAGAAGTAAGGAAAGAAAAAGAGATAAAGGACCCTTACTAGGGGTCCACCACTTAGCTATTATATAGTATAACTACGGTAATATAAACCACCATCTTCTAAGACCCCTACTAGATCGTCTAGACCTAGAGAAATACTATATCCTTGCTATATAAGATCCGTACTATAATACCTATATATAATTAATATACTGCCCTTAAGGGTTTTAGCTCCTATATAAACCAAAAGCAGCTATACGCGTGTACTTTATAATTAGTAAGGCTACTAGCCTAGCCTTATAGTTATAGTAGGCAGTTAACCTAGATATTATAGTTATAATAATTTAAGCATATAGGGGACTAATATAAATAATATTTATACCCCTAGCGTTATAGGGATACTATAAATAGAGAATATTATATTAGTAATAAGCTTGCTAGAAACCGAAGGTATAGAGTCTATCCTATTAGGAGATATAAACCTCTACTACCTGCGGTAAGGGGGTATCTATATTGTTGCTAAGCAATAGGTAGAGTACTTACTAAAAGCTATAGATATCTAGAGTCTTAAGCTAACTACCCCCCTAGAAGCAATTATATAGCAATAAGGTACCACTAAAAGTATAATTAATCTTATATTTATAGGCGAAGGCCTATACTAAAGATTTAAAAGGTATGCCCCTTATAATAAAGCCTTGTAGGAAATACTATAGTAAATTTATTAATAGGCTGGATATATAGGTAAACAAGAAGTTAACAATATAAATATAACTAGTAGACTTATCGCGTTTTTATATATTTGCATTTCAGAACTTTTGGAGCTCTTGCTGCACCTGGCCTAAAAAGACTAAACCAACCAAAAGAACCCTAAAAAACACCCTAATAATCCCCTGAGATGCATGCATTATAGGGGAGGCACAGGTGGAACGACGGTGGTATGTAGTCGCGCGCAACCGCCAGACCTATACCTAATAATAGCCCCCCACAACAATAATAAGGATGGGCGAATACCACACCAGAAAGTGGAAATACCCTAATTAAGAAGGTATCTGACAAAATATAAAGCCTATTGGACGCGTCTAGTATCTAGAACTGTGGGGGAGCATCTGTTAGCCATTACGAACTAATACAGCTAGTAGAATGGCTCCAGTCTAGTAAACCTTAGGCGCCCCTCTAGTAAACCCTTAATTAAATCCTCTAACGGCTAAATAAAATTGAAGATAAATAAAACCCCCCCTTATAGGCGAACCGCACCTGGGCCGCTGTAGCTGCGCTTCTATAGTATAGGGAACCTACCCCTCTAAAAATAATAACTGGGCATATAATTACAATATAACCAAATATAGAAAAGGTAGAGGAACTTAGGGGACAATTAGAAATAGAAGTTCTTATAAAGATTCGCAAGGAGGTCCACAACGCTATCGCAGTCTAACACCTTAGGAGTGGAGACATTAGAGTTATCCTAAAGGACTAATAGGTAAAGGAACGGGCCGTAAGGGCAGGGGACAGGCTAGGAAAGCGTATTAGCATAAAAGTGCTTTATAAAGATTACCCAGTTGAAGTCCTGTCGGTTCCCATAAGCCTTAGGGTAGAAAGGGAACGCTAGGCAGACAATACAGCAACTATATAGGAGATAGTAAAACAAACGGAACGCCTTATACTAGGACTTGTAATTACCTAGATCTAATAGCTTTAACAGGAAAATACAAACTAAGCATATAATAAGAATAATAAGAGGATATAAGGGGCGCTAGAGACTTACTAGGGAGACAATAGATAAACACATAGCTCCCTTATCGTTAGCGTATATATACTAGGAATGCAAAAACTCCTTATCTAAAAAGGAATAATTATAAATGGCCTTATATATAACACAAGGCTCTATAACTATAGACTACACCTAAAATAATAATATTACTATATATAATAGGGACATACCTAATCCACATACGCAGCATAGGTATGCTGCGGCCACTGTGCAGGCCCCTATGATATAAGATAATATACAAATTAAGACTAAACAAAATGCGTAAACTGTCACTAAAGTACATATAAGGCGTGGGAGAGAGAAGACTGCATTAAATACAGGAGACGGAAGGAAAGGGCTTAACAGCTATGGGAACAACTGCACGCCAGGTTATACAAATAGAAACAATAGGCGATAAGCTAGGGGGATATAGGTGTCTTCCTAGTGTTTCCTACCTTTAATACTAGGGGGCTAAGCCAGCTATCCTAAGCCTTAATGGGCCAAAAGCAACGCTATATAATATTACCAGACCGAACAGGGATATAAGGGACACATGGAATATAAGGGAGAGGACGCCTAGTAGAAAGACCCCTATAGACGGCTATGGCAAGTTTAAGGCCGGGATAATTAAGAATTAGATTTAACGCGGTAAATATAACACACGCAGCTGGCTTATAAGGGGCATATAGCCAACTGGCGAGAATGGGGGAAGAACTGGAGGCAATAACAGACTTAGATTTAGAAAGGCTAGTAGGAATATAAGATATAGGAATGGAAAGCTCTATATAAAATAAGTAGTAGCCAGGGAGTAAATATAGGAGATGGAAGTTCTAAACATTTTAGAGAAAGTAAAAACAGAAGAAGCGAGGAGTAAAGGAGAGGCGAAGGACCCCCTTTAGGGGTCCGCCACTTAACCATTATATAGTACAACTACGGCAATATAAACCACCGTCTAGTAAGGCCCCTACTAGATAGTCTAGACCTAGAGAAACACTATATTCTTGCTATATAAGAGCCGTATTATAATACCTACATATAATTAATATACTGCCCCTAAGGATTCTAGCTCCTATATAAACTAAAAGCAGCCATATATGTATGCTTTATAATCAGCAAAAATATTAGCCTTGCCTTATAGTTATGGCAGGCAGTTAACCTAGATATTGCAGTTATAACCATCCAGATATATAGGGGACCAGTATAAATTATTAATATCTATAACCCTAGGGTTAAAGGGGTAGCATAGATAGAGAATATTATATCTATAATAAGCTTGCTAGAAACTGAACACGTAGAGTCTATCCTACTAGGAGATATAAACCTCCACCACCCATAGTAGGGGGGCATCTATGTTGCTGCTAATTAATAGGCAGAGTGCCTACTAAGAGCTATAAATAATAGGGGCCTTAAGCTAGCTACCCCCCTAGGTGCAATTATATGGCAATAGGGTACCACCAAAAGTATAATTAACCTTATAATTATAGACGAAAACCTATACCAGAGACTTAAAAGGTGCTCCCCTAAAGAAGAATGGGCACTTACCTTAGACTATATCCCTATCCAGATATAACTAGATTTGGACATTAAGGCGCAACCAAGTGGCAAAAGATACGCAATAAGGAAGCTTAATATAGATAGCTTCCTTAATATAATTAAATAACAACTCTAAGACCTAGAAGAAATCCACCTAATACCAAATAAGTAAGGCTTATTGGCTACCCCTAAGGAAATTAATTAAAGACTAGAAAGGATCTAGGCAGTAATTAAAAGTAGGCTAAAAGAGCACTGCCCGGTTTCAAAACCGGGCCCCTATACGCGACACGCATAGTCCGCATAATACGCGGCCCTTATAGCCGGCCAATGATGAGTAAGGAGGAAATATATAAGCAGCCATAATTCTAAGGACGAGAGATAATATAAAGATATAAAAAACCAGCTAAAGAATACCCTAAGAAAAGAAGTAAGGAATAACTGGAGATAGTTTATAAATAAACACACTACTAACCTAAGTCTCCCCTATAACAAGGGCCTTTGGACTATAGCAAAATGGGCAAAGAAAAAGGCGGGACGCCTAGTAAAAGATCTATACCTACTACCCCTATAAAGAGCAGGCGAACTATAGGCTATAGGTAACAATAATAAGAAGGTAAAGATCCTTATAGAAAGATTTTTCCCTTAACTGGCTCTAGTAGACCTTAGCGACATTACTAGTGAAATACCGGTGACTCACCTAAGGGTTAACAGCGATATGACAACTAAAAAAATGGCCAGAACCATTAGCCGCTTTTTAAATAATATAGCACTAGGACCAGATGGGATCCTAAACGAAGCCCTAAAGACCTATGGACCACTTATAGCACCTTGGCTTATAGATATAGCCAGAGCATGCTTTATAATAGGCTACTATCTATAACTTAGAAGATCCATAATGATGGTTATCTTATAAAAAGAAGGCAAAGCAGACTACTTAATCCCAGGAAGCTACTGCCCTATTACCTTAGAAAACACCCTAAGTAAGATCTTAGAAAAGGTTATAGCGGACTATATAGTAGATATAGTAGAGGAACACGCCCTACTACTATAAAGCTAAATAGGGGTAAGAAAGAATCGCTTAACGCTATTAGCACTTACACTACTCGCTACTACCATTAAAACTGTATAGGCTATGTAAAAGGACTTTATAGTATTAATGCTTAGCCTAGATATTAGTGGTACCTATAATAATATACCCTATAAGCGTCTCCTATATATCCTTAGGGTAAAGGGCTTCCTAGAATGGATTATTCAGTTTATTTAAGGATTTATAGGCTAGAAAGAAACATTACTAGTCTTTAGTAGATACTAGAGCCCCCCTATTATAGTTGTAACAGGAATACTATAAGGATTACCTCTGTTGCCTATACTCTTCCTCTTCTTTGTAAGCAACCTACTTAACACCTTTAAGAAAGGGGCGACTTAGGGGATAGGCTTTATTGATAATATAAACCTAATTATATATAGGCCAACAGCCGTAGAGAACTGTAGGACACTAGAGAAAGCCTATAACACCTATATAGAATGGGCAAGATGATATAGAGTCCAATTCTTACTAGAGAAATACCAGCTAATCTATTTTATAAGAAAACGTAACTAATCTGCAGATCTTTAGTATATAATCTATATTTAAGGCTTTAGGGGTTAACCGGTTTAAGGCCTAAGGGTATTAGAAGTGTAAGTAGACAGCAAGCTCTGGTGGAGTGTATATGCGGCGTAAGCGGCCCATAAGGGCTAAGTATAGTATATCACCATGTTTAGGATCGTCAATTCTATATAGGGTCCATGCTTTTAGAGGTCACGCCTACTATATACAGCAGTTGTCCGGCCAACTATAACATATAGATCTAGCATTTGGGCCACTAGAGAAACTAAGAAAGGCCCCCCTAAATTACTCCTTAAACCACTCCAAAAGGTCTAAATAGCCTGCCTTAGGAGTATAACAGGCGGGTATAAGTGAACGGCCACAGCACTGCTTAAGAAGGAAGCCAATATTCTCCCCCTATAACTATATATTAAAGCCGATGTAATGTAAAGGGTGTA